>OGZA01001840.1_pt1 | contig 13757 bp, 16 predicted proteins | sample 1576591 | NCBI WGS metagenome assembly OGZA01 (sample SAMEA3541565, study PRJEB24748) | human gut metagenome | biome: human gut; feature: human-associated habitat; material: faeces | place: China | collected 2012
TACCGTGCAGGCAAGCCAGCTCCGCTTTTCCCAGCCCAGCAAAAAGAAGCGGGACTGCCCACTGAAGGGCAAAGCCTTCTGCGGTTGCTGCGGTCATGCGCTGTCCCGCACGATGAATAAAACCTCGTACTATTACTGCCGCCATTCCGAGGCGGATGAAGAAAGCCGCTGTCACAAGATGCGCATCAATGCCACAGAGCTGGAGCAAGCGGTATTCCTGACGCTGAAAAAGCAGATGGAAGCCGCCGCGCCGCTTGCCCCTGACGGCACACTTCGGGCAGATAGCTCCGTGCCGGAACGCGCCGAGTATGAGCAGCAAATTGAAGCGCTGCAAGACGGCAAGCGCACCTTGTATGAACGCTACCTCATGGGCGAGATCGACCTGAACACCTACAAGACGGAAAAGGCCGCGTGTGACGAGCTGCTGCTGAAAACAAAAAACGCCTATGCCGCAGTATTGGCACAGGCGAAGCAAAAGCAGGACGAGCAGGCACGGCAGGACAGCCGCAAGGAAGCATTCAAGGCGATTTTCGATGCGGACACACTGACCACCGAGCTGGCCGAGCTGCTGATCGACCGGGTGCTGGTGTACCCCGATAAGCGAATTGAGATCGCATACAAAATCCAAGACATTTTCGATTGAGGTGGCAGATATGAAAATCGCTTTCTATTGCAGAGTGGACGGACAGGGCTTCGGCTTTGTCCTCCCCGATGAAGCTGACAAGCTCCGCGAGTTTTTTGCCGAGCATCAGGATAAGCCTGCGCTTGAAAATCCATCAAGCGCAAGCTAAAAATTTTTGTCGTGTGCTTGACATACGGGTGCCGCAGATCATGAAAGCGCACCCGCTCACAGCCCGCGTGGTCCAACAGCCTGTGCAGCCGCTGGCGCACCACCGAGGGCAGCAGAGGAGAGTCCTCCTTCTTGGGGGACGGGAACAGCCATCTGGAAGGGTTTCCATTTCTGTACTCTCTGAACACCTCCAGCACTTTTGGCGGCAGGAGCAGGGTGCGTACCGCCGCCTTTGTTTTCGGCTCAGTGATGACCAATTCCGAGCCTATGACCACCACCTGCTTGCTGATTCGCAGTTCGCCCGTGGTCAAATTCAGGTCCTCCCATTGCAGGGCCGTCAGCTCGCCCAACCGCAGTCCTGTGGCAAATTCCAGCAGGAACAACTCGTAGTACTTTTCCTCCTTCGCCTGGATCAGCAGCTTTTGCATGGACTCCCGCGAGAGGAGATTCATTTCCCCTTTTCGGGCGGGCGGCAGCTTGCAGCCGGACGCGGGGTTCTGTGGAATCAGGTTTCCCGATACCGCCTTTTCCAGTGCCCGCCAACACAGGCTGTGGATGTTGCGGAGCTGGGAGTCCGCCAGCCCCGTTTCACCGTCCGATTGATCCGCACGCCCCTCTGTTTTCAGCCAGGCGAAGAACCGCTGCGTATCCTTCGCGGTCAGCCTGTTCAGCGGGATATGATCCAGTCCCGGACTGATGTACAGCCGGAGATAGCGGAAGATGGAGTCGCCGTTGTCCTTATGACCAACTACGATGCGCCCTTCCCAGCGGCCATCCTCCCGCTTGCGTACCATGCCGTCGCCGGACGGTCTTCGTTTTGCCATGTGGTTTCACCTCCGAGGCTTTTTCTCTGATTAGGCGTAGCAGCTCCTGCGTGGCCTGAGGGTTATTCTGTAAACACACAATACTGGAGACGCGGAGAGAAAGCGAGTGGAATCCCCAGAGTCGGCGCAAGTTCTACGAAAGCAACAATCCGACCACGCCATCCTCTCCCACGATCCGGCTTTACTTCGGGCCTAATCAAAATCCGGCAGCATCCGCTGGATGTCCTGAGCATCCTCAAACCTGATCTGCCCGTTGGTGCGCTTGACCTCGTCCGTCACATAGCCGCGCAGGGCGCGGCGGTCCTCCATAGCGTCGCCGAAGTGTGCGGCGATGGTGTGGGCCATGATGCCCTGCTCCACCGCGCACTTGAACAGGAGGCTGTTGGTGCGATTGGCACTGTCCGCCACGATCCCGCGCAGCGTCGCTGTCAGCGCGTTGGAGAGGTACTCGCTTGCATCCTCCGCGCCGAGATAGCCCATGTAGAAGTGCAGCGACTTCTCGATAAACTCGCTACGGCTTTTACAGTTGGCCTCCTCCAGCCAGCCGTCCATGTGGCGGATCGTCGAGGGTCTGAGCCAAGCGAGGATCCGCGTCTTATTCTCGTGTTCCATATTGTTTTCTCCTTTTTCTCTGGTGTGACACCGCGCAAACCCGCACGGTGTCTGGATTTTTTGTCCTTTCGACCACCTAAGACCCGCAGGAAGGTCTAAACCGACCTCGGAGCGGCGTCCTCGGAAAGCCCCGCACTGCGGGGCTTTGTGGGCGAGAGGGGTCGCTTTGCGACCACCTCTCTTTATCTTGTTATATTATCGAACAGGGAGATCTCCGGCTCATCCCCCGCAGCTGGGGCGAAAGGCGGGGCAAACAGTGCCGATGCCTGTCCAGGGTGTGGGGATGCCGCCACCGCCCCTAAAGCCGCGTACAGCGGCTTTAGGGGGGGTAAAGCTGGTGCGGCTGCGACGGGGAGGTGTCCCTACCCGTGGGCTGTGCTTCGCGTTGCCAAAGAACCCCGGGCCGGGTGTCACGGGCGCGCATTTTCCATTTTATGCCTGCTGCCGCAGGTCTATTGATGCCGCGGTCTTCGCGCCCCAAAAGCAGCAAATTCCGCGTCAGCGAGACGGGGATGGTATCACTACCCTCGGAGCGAGCCGCGTGCTCCCAAAACCCTGCGCGGCCACGGGTCAGGAGGGCATACTTTGCCGTTTTACGCGCTCCGTTCCCCTGCCGCCGGAGTGAACGCAGTGCCCAGCTTTTCGGCCTTCGTTTTCGCCTTCTGCCGCGCCGTAGCTAATTCTAATTCTGATAGTTGCCGTTCATGGAACAGGTCAATGGCATATCGGATCGGCAGGATGGTGTACCTGAGACAGCCGTTGCGCTTGAGACCGTCCCTGGTGATGATCTCCGTGCGCTCTGTTCGGATGAGCCCATGCTCCTCCAGTGCGGCCACATACTTTGCCATGGTGTTGACCGAGACGCCCAGCTTCCTTGCGATGGTGGGGTAGCTGACGATGCACTGGTAGGTGCGGCGGTCCTCGATGCGGAGGAGGTAAGCGTAGATGCTGATCTCCATGTGGTGCAGTCCCAGATCAAAGACCGCGTTGGGAACGGGGAAAAAGTTTTTGATGGTGTCCTTCTTCACATAGGGCGTGTTCAGCATTCCGACGCCCCTTTCGTGTGCGCGGTGATCCATTTCCGCAGTTCCTCCTTCGGAACGACGATGCGCTTGCCGATACGCAGGGAGGGAAAGTCATCCTCCTGAATGAGTTCATAGACGCTGGAGTCCGAGACTCCCATGAGATCCACCAGCTGCTTCACATTCAGCAGCAGGGGCAGTTCATCATAGCTGGTATAAATGCTTTTCTTCAAATCGTGTCCTCCTTGCAGCTTTGTCGGTAGAGCGTATTCAGTTTTTGTCGGTAATGTGTATTTCGATCTCACCCCTTGTGATTTTTCTCTGCTGTACGCCGCGCCCTCACTCCGTTGGTGCGCTCCCCCTTTGCGGGCTCGTGGCGTCACTTCGCTCGGAGCATCCGGGCTGCGGCGGCAGGGAGTACTACGAGTACACCGATAGGCATATCTGAAGGACACGCTGGCCGGCAGCGGCATGATGTTTGTCGCGCTGACGCCCCGGGAGCTGGCCCAGGTGGAGCAGCTGAAAGCGGAGAAATACGACACCTGGGAGTGGAATTATGGCCGCTCGCCTGAGTTCGGCATGACCTGCAGGCGGTATTGGGACGGCGGCTGCCTGGAAACCGGCGTCTCCGTGGCCCACGGATGCATCACGGATATCCGCTTCAGCGGCGACTTTTTGGCCGTCAGCAGCATGGAGCCCCTGGTGAAGGCGCTGCGGGGCGTGCCCTTCCGCCGGGAGGACGTCCGCCGGGTGCTGGACGGCCAGCCCGTTTCGCAGCTGTTCGGCGCTATCACCGCCGGGCAGGTGCTGGACACCCTGTTCGGATGATTTGCCGCCTGCGGGGCTTTTTTGACAAGCTGAGGACATCTATTCTCTGTGAATAGATGTCCTTTTTTGCGCGGGGATGAAAAAACGATTGACATTCTCAAAAATGAGAATATAATAGGATCGTAGAACAATGAAAGGGGAGGGCACCATATGGAATTGGCGGAGATCGTCATGAATCCCGTGCGGCAGCGGATCTTTCAGTATCTGCTGCTCCACGAAACCGGCACGGTCAAGGAGATCCGGAAGGCCCTGCCGGATGTTCCCGGCGCCAGCCTGTACCGGCACATGAAGCTGCTGACGGAAAGCGGCATTCTCACGGTGGTGGGGGAGAACCGCATCCGCGGCACGGTGGAGAGCATTTACAGCCTGAACAAAAGCGCCCTGGAGATCGACGACGACGGCACGGTGGTGCAGACGGCGCTGCTGGGCCTCAGCGCCTCCTTTGCCAGATATTTTTCCGGCGGCGGGGCCGACCCCAGGCGGGATATGCTGCTGATGACCACCTGCACCCTGACCCTGACGGATGAGGAATTCACCGGTTTTCTGACGGAGATCAACCAGACGGCCCTGAAGTATATGGACATCGGCGTGAAGGAAGGGAGCCGTCAGCGGCAGATCACGCTGATCTCCTCCCCCACAGACGGGCCGGGGAGCCGGTGAAACGAGAGAAAGGACGAACGATCATGGTAATTGCATTATTCGGAGACAGCTGCACCGGGAAATCCACCATCGCGGCGGCGCTGGCCCCGTCGCTTTCCGCGGAGGTTTTCAGCGGAAAGGACTATCTGAAGCTGGCCAAAAGCGAAAGCATGGCGGCGGCCCTGTTCCAGAAGAAGCTGCGCGGCGAGGAGACGATCCTCTACGTCATTTCCGAAAAGGACCAGCTGGCCCTGCTGCCGGAGGGCTGCGTCCGGGTGCTGGTGACGGCGGGCCTTGCCACCATCAAGGAGCGGTTTGCCGCGCGGATGCACGGGAATCTGCCCGCCCCGGTGGCCGCCATGCTGGAGCGGAAATACGGCCGGTTTGAGACGGAGGCCCACGACCTGCGGGTGGACACGGACGCCGTTTCGGCGGAGGAAGCCGCCAACGAAATCCGACTGCTGCTGAATAGAGGAGAACGAGATGCTCAGAATTGAACATTTATCCAAGGCCTATGGCGAGAAAAAAGCCGTGGACGACCTGAACCTGCACATCGCCCCGGGGGAGATTTACGGCTTCATCGGCCACAACGGGGCGGGCAAGACCACCACCCTGAAATCCGTGGCGGGTATCCTGCAATTCGACCAGGGGGAAATCTATGTGGACGGCAAGTCCATCCGGACCCAGCCGCTGGAGTGCAAGCGGACCTTTGCCTATATCCCGGACAATCCCGACCTGTACGACTACATGACCGGCATCAAATATCTGAACTTTGTGGCGGACATCTTCGGCGTCAGCGCCGCCGACCGGCAGGACCGCATCCGCCAATACGCCGGTCTTTTCGAGCTGACGGAGGACCTGGCCCAGCCCATCGCCGCCTATTCCCACGGCATGAAGCAGAAGCTGGCCATTATCTCCGCCTGGCTGCACCGGCCCAGGCTGATCCTCATGGATGAGCCCTTCGTGGGCCTGGACCCCAAGGCATCCCACCTGCTCAAGGGGATGATGCGCCAGGTCTGCGATGAGGGCGGGGCCATCTTCTTCTCCACCCATGTGCTGGAGGTGGCGGAAAAGCTCTGCGATAAGGTGGCCATCATCCAGGGCGGAAAGCTGATCCGCTCCGGCACCATGGAGGAGGTCAAGGGCGACGACTCCCTGGAGGACGTGTTCCTGGAGCTGGAGGGCGAATCATGCTGAAGCTCTTGCTGAAAAAGCAGCTGTTTGAGATTTTCCGGTCCTATTTTTACGACGCCAAGAAGAACAAGGCCCGCTCCCGGCTGGCCACGGCCCTGTATATCGGGCTGTTCGTCCTGCTGATGGCGGGCATCCTGGGCGGCATTTTCACCCTGCTGGCGGTGAAGCTCTGCGGGCCGCTGGCGGCGGCGGGCCTGGGCTGGCTCTATTTTGCGCTGACGGGCGGGATCGCCGTGCTGCTGGGAGCCTTCGGCAGCATATTCAACACCTACGCAGGGCTGTACCTGCCCAAGGATAACGACCTGCTGCTGTCCATGCCGGTTCCGGTGTCCAGCCTGGTGGCGGCCCGGCTGTCCGGGGTGTATCTGATGGGCCTGATGTACTCCGCCGTGGTGATCCTTCCGGCGGTGATCGTCTATTGGGTCACCGTGGGGGTCACGGCGTCCGCCGTTCTGGGCGGACTGGTGCTGGCCCTGCTGATCTCCCTGGTGGTGCTGGTGCTCTCCTGCGCTCTGGGCTGGGTGGCGGCAAAAATCAGCCAGAAGCTCCGGAACAAGAGCCTCGTCGTCGTGCTGGCCTCGCTGGTGTTCATCGGCCTGTATTACTTCGTCTATTTCAAGGCCCAGAGCGTCCTTCAGGACCTGCTGGCCAACGCCGGGACCTACGGCGCCCAGATCCGGAGCCGGGCCTATCCCCTGTACCTGTTCGGCAGCGTGGGCACGGGCAGCGGCGCGGCCATGCTGGCGGTCACGGCGGTGGTGGCGGCGCTGTGCGGCCTGATGTGGGTGCTGCTCTCCCGCAGCTTCCTGCATATCGCCACCTCCACCGGGAAAACCGCCCGCCGGACGTACCGGGAGACCGCCCTGCGCCGCCGCAGCGTGGACGGGACGCTGCTGCACCGGGAGCTGGCGCATTTTGCCGCCAACCCCGCCTATATGCTCAACTGCGGCCTGGGGATCTTCCTGATGCCCATTTGCGCCGCCGCCGTGCTGTGGAAGGGCGGGAGCCTCTTTGCCATGCTGGACGCCCCGTTTGCGGATACCGAGGGCAGCGTCCCGGTGCTGCTGTGCGTGCTGCTGTGCGGCCTGGCGTCCATGAATCTCATGACGGCCCCCTCCGTGTCCCTGGAGGGAAAGAGCCTGTGGCTCATGCAGTCGCTTCCGGTGGAGCCGTGGCAGGCCCTCCGGGCGAAGCTGCGGATGCAGGTGCTGCTGACGGTCCCGCCGCTGCTGCTTTGCGCGGTGTGCGCGGCCATCGTCTATCCCCTGGGCCTGGTGAGGCTTCTGGTCATGGCGGTGTTTGCCGCGTCCTATGCCCTGCTGGGGGCCCTGGCGGGCCTGACCCTGGGGGTCAAAATGCCGGTGCTGACCTGGACCGACCAGCTGATGCCCATCAAGCAAAGCGCGCCGGTGATGCTGACCCTGTTCGGCGGCATGGGCTACACGATCCTGCTGTTTGCGGGCTTCCTGCTGCTGCCCGGCTGGCGGCTGGGCTTTGCCGGATACGCAGCCTGCTTCGCGGCGGCCAACCTGCTGCTGTGCGCGGTGCTGCACCGGTGGCTGCGGAAAAAAGGCGCGGCGCTGTTTGCCGCCCTGTGACGGGGCCGGTTCCCGGCTTGACTTTTCCGGAGGAATTGCTATAATACCGCTAACTAATACTTGTTAGTGGGGTGCGATGATGAAGCAGGAGGACACGAAGCAGAGAATTCTGGACAAGGCCCTGGAGCTTTTTTCCGCCCGCGGCTATGACTCTGTCAGCGTGGGGAAATTGCAGAGGCGGTGGGCATCAGGGCCCCCTCGCTCTATAACCATTTTCCGGGCAAGCAGGCGATTTTTGACGCCATTGTGGAGTCCACGGCGGCGCAGTATGAGGCGGACACCGGCGGGCTCGACATCCATGTGCAGAGCGCGTCCCGGGATATCCCGGTTTTTGCGGAGATCACCGAGGACGTGCTTTATGAGAAGGTGCGGCAGATTTTTGCATACTCCCTCCATAATGAGCAGATCAGCCGCTTTCGCCGCATGATGACCATCGAGCAGTTTCGCTCGCCGGAGCTGGCCGCCCTGTATTCCGGGCGCTATGTGGACCGGGTGCTTGCCTATCACGCCGGTATCTTCCGGGCGCTGATGGCGTCCGGCGAGATCGCGGCGGAGGACCCGGACACGCTGGCCATGCTGTATGTGGCCCCGGTGCTGACCCTGATCGGCATCTGCGACCGCCAGCCGGAGCGGGAGGGCGAGTGCCTGGAAAAGCTGCGGCAGCATGTGACGCTCTTTTTCCGGTTGGTCCGTGGCGGAAACAACCGGGAGATATAGGGATGGAAAACCAAACCCTCCGGCCCCGCCGGAGGGGTTGGTTTTCCGTTGGAAGGGCGTTTGACATTCCTGGGGCCATGTGTTACAATTTGGTTACAAGTATTTATTAAAAGGAGAAGTGTTATGTCTGAGGTTAAAAAGGGCAACGGCCTTGTTTATAAAAATCATCCCCTGCGCCGCGTTGACAACCTGATCTATTACGGCAGCATGGCCGACAAGTATATCGTCCTGCTGCAGATCCTGGACACCAAGAAGGAGCAGGACATGGACGTGGCCACCCGGGTGTCCGTCCAGCTGCAGATGACCGACCCCGACCTGAAATCCCGGGACCGGGTGGTGAAGAAGTCCGAGAAGGACAGCCTCTACGCCGCCATGGACGTGGGCTGCATCTGGCTGGAGCGCGCCCTGGCCGGCAAGTAAGCCGATCCATCCACACCCGATAAGGAGTCCTGTTCATGAAGCTCAGCCGCAAGGCGGCTGCCGCTGTGCTGGCGGCGGCCCTGACCCTGTCCCTGTGCGTCATCTCCGCGCTGCCCGGCGGGCAGCCCCGGATGGACGCCATGACCTATAACATCGACACCCTGCCTGCCCGGAACCTGCGCCCGGTGGTAGACGGCCCGGAAACGGAGGCGGACTACACGCCCCCGGCCCAGGCCATCCACACCGCCGCCCAGGAGGAAGCAACTGCGGAGGTTTCCGCTGAAGCTCCTGCGCCGGAGGCCCCTGCCCGGGAGAAAACCGAAAGCGCCGCTCCTGCCCAGCCCGCCTCCTCCACGTCCGTTCTGGCCGTGGGCGTCACGGCGGACAGCGTCCGCCTGCGGGCCGCCGCCAACACCGGCAGCGCCATTCTGGCGGAGCTGAACCGGGGCACCGCCGTGTCCGTTCTGGGCCGCCAGGACGGCTGGTACAAGGTGAATTATGACGGAAAAACCGGCTATATGTCTGCGGACTATGTGACGGCCCGGTCCTCTGCCGGTGACCTGCGCTGCGTGGCCCGGGTCATCTCCGACGGGCTGAATCTGCGCAGCGGGGCCGCCGCCTCCGGCGCGGTGCTGGCCACCGTCTCCCGGGGCGAATATGTGGACGTGTCCGGCTTTGAAAACGGCTGGTTCCGGGTGCGGTACAGCGGCAAAACCGGCTATATGTCCGGGGATCACCTGACCCTGGCCGCCGCCCGGCCTGCCGCCCCCGCCCCTGCGCCTGCGGCCCCCACCACGCCTGCTGTCCCTGCCTCCGGCACCGGGGCGGAGATCGCCGCCCTGGCCCGGTCCTTTGTGGGCAAGGCCCCCTATGTATACGGCGGCGCGGGCCCCGCAGGCTTTGACTGCTCGGGCTTCACCATGTATATCTATGGCCAGTTCGGCATCCGCCTGCCCCACGGGGCCACGGACCAGATGCGCTACGGCACCGCCGTGGACCGCAGCCAGCTGCAGCCCGGGGACCTGATCTTCTTCCACGACGACTACTATTCCTCCAGCACCGCCTCCCACTGCGGCATCTATGTGGGCAATGACCAGTTTGTCCACGCCTCCACCTATGGAAGCGGCGGCGTCCTGCTGACGGCGCTGAACGGCAATCCCTACTACTCCGCCCACTATATCGCCGCCCGGCGCATGGGCTGAAACGATACATATTAAAAACGGTCCCCGCTTCGGCGGGGGCCGCTTTTTTTGGAAGGAGCGGTACGTTTCGCTCCGTGAGAAAGCCTTGACTTTCAAGGCTGCTTTTTTTATAATCTTTGCATAAGAAAGGCGTGATCTATCGTGAATGCTCAGATAATCTGCATCCTGTTTTCCGTTCTCCTGGTGCCGTTCAACCTGCTCTGCACCCACTGGATGATCCGGGAGGCCGTGCATCTGACCGGGATGACCTATATGGAATTCAAAGAAGCCACCTCCGGCATCAGTGCGTCGTCCGTTAGAAGAAAGCGGAACTGGTGGTACTACGTCCACTTCTTCAACGAGTACAGCGCCAACCCGGAAAAGTCCATCTGCTTTATGCGGATGCACGTGGCGGCGGTCCTCCCCAGCGTGGCGGCCATGTACCTCTTGGCCCGGGTGTATGCCAGCCCGGACCGGGTGTCCTTCGCCATGACCGGCAACTGCATCCTGCTTGCCGTCAACCTGGTTCTGGCCGCCGGGGGCGCACTCTACAGGCGAATCCATCCCCTGGACCCCGTTGCGGCGGAGAAGCTCCGGGAAAAGCACCAGGCGGAGCGGGCATACAGCCGGGCGCACCTGGGGCAAACGGCGGCTCGTGTCGCCGTGCCGGTGGGCGTCCTTCTGGCGGTCCTGTATATCTTTGGAAGCGGCGCGGCCTCCGGGCGGACGGAGACGCCGGACCCGGTGCATTTTGCGCAGATTCTGCAGGAAAAGGGGTACGAAACGGCGGACGTATCCCTGACCTATGGGCGGATCGACCGGAACAAGCTCACCCGGGCCACCGCCGGGGCAAAGGGCGGCAGTCGGGTGGAATGCTATCGCTACGCCGACGATAAAACGGTGGACCTGGTGTATAACCAGATATCCTATGAGACGGCCCCGGACCTGGAGCCCAGGGCGCGGGAAAGCCACGAGACCGCCCTCTCAGGCAGCGGCAAGATGTTCACCATAGTGGCGGACGGCGTGTACTATCTGGTGCTGTTCCGGGGCGACACGCTGATTTACGCCTGTTCGCCGGATTCTCTGACGGAGATCAACGAAATTCTGGCGGAGACCGGCTATCTGCGGAGGTAAGGGAACATGAAAGCACTGCCAAAACACTGCCTGCCGCACCATGCGGTGCTCCTGCTGGTCTATCTGTCCGCGCTTTTTCTCACAAGCCGCGCGGCCAACCTGCCCAACCTGTTTTACATGGCCTTCAACGGCCTTGTGCTGGGGCTGAGCGCCGCCTATCTGCGCCGGGACTTTGACACGGACCTCTTCAGGCTGAAGCGGACCGCCGCCAACGTGGTCCGGCAGGTTCTGACGGGACTGGGGCTGGGGTGCCTGCTGGCGGTGGTTTTTGCGGGCGTCGCCATGCTGTTCGAGGACATTTCGCTGTTTCCCCGGCTGGGCATACAGAATGCCGCCGGCTTCATCCTGGTGCAGATGATCGTTGCATTGGCTGAGGAGGCGTATTTCAACTACTACCTGTACGACACCCTGATGCGGTTGTTCAGAGGGAAAGCCGTGTGGAGCATGGCGGCTGCGGCCGCGCTGTTTGCCGGGGTACACTGGGCGATGAACGGCAGCGTGAAGCAGGTGGTCATCGCCTTTGCCTTCCGGCTGGCCGCCCTGCTGGTCCGGCAGATAATCCGCCGGGACAACGCCTTTTACATCTGCGCCGGGATGCACTTTTTCTATAACCTGATGGTATTTTTTGTGATTTCCATCTGATGGAGGAGCACAGGCTCCACTGGTACGAAGCATAAGATCCTGTATGATAAGGCTCTGTTTCAGCGGGAAATGGAGGTGCTGATGGAGCGAAGCAAGGAGGCATAAGAATTAGGAATGTGGAGAAAACAAAATAGAAAATTTTCGCTTTATTTCCGAATCATGGGCTTAGTGATGCTAATCGTGGGCATCGGCCTGATTGTCGACGGAATCGGCAACTATGTTGATCAATCCCGCCAGAAGGACTGGATCACTACATCGGCCACGGTCACAGATGTCTCCAGCGAAGAAGGCAGTTCCTCGTCACTACATAACAGCCACATTACCTACTACATCATGACATATGAGTATGTCGTGGACGGGAAAACCTATACGGGCAGCACAGGACGTATGTCATCACCCCGCCTGGTCGGTGATACCATTACCGTGAAATACGACCCGGAAATGCCGGAAGAGAACACGGCGATTCTCTCTCCCAATACCCGTGATCTGGTGGTACTTCTGATTTTGGGAACGGCCATCGCAGTGGTGGGCTTTTTCCTCTCTGGGGGGGTGGAGCTGTTTCGCAATCTCCTGCGAAAGAAGCACACTGAGGAGCCGAAGGAATCGGTCCCGAAGACAGATATAGGGTTTGATTCAACGGCCATTGCAAAGATCCCGGCAAAGCAGTGGGTTCCCCGACTTGCGGCTTGGCTTCTTGCGTTCGTTGCCGTTATCCTTTTCGTGAAATTTTTCCTTACGTCGGGAGCTGCGGACTTGGATGAGTTCCGCAATGCCGCAGTGGCGACCGGCTACACCGCTGTGGACTCCACGGAGGACGTTCGCCAGAGATGGGGCGTCGGGTCCATGTTGATCCGCTCTGTTTCCGTGCATGAGGACTCCTTGCGGTTAGACTTCTGTAGGCTGGATTCCGCAGACGGCTGCCGCCGCATCTATGCTGCTGCGACCCTCCCAATCACCGGTGAGGTGACGGAGAGCAATACCGCTGCTCGTCAGATCTATGCCGTGGACAGCCCCACGAATTTCGCAGCAAAGATCCGTAGCGGCAGGATGATGCTTTATGTGTATACTACGCAGGAGGATAAGGCCGATGTGCTTGCGTTTCTGGAATCTGTGGGCTACTGGGGCAAATAAGAAAGCGGGAAATTTACCACTGCAGACCTACAAATCCTAATGTCAAAGTAATTGGAGGAGCTATGAAGAGGTTCAAGGGCTTTAATCCCGTGCTGTTTGCGGCGGCGGTGATCTTTCTCTGCGTCACGGTCTATAGCCTGGTCAGCAATGTCACCGTCTATGTGCGGCAAAGGAACTGGCCGGTCACCACGGCAACGGTGATCGACGTGGCCGAAAACGGAAAAGAATACAACATCACCTACCAGTACGAGGCCCGGGGCAACGTTTACACCGGGAAGCTGCACCGGGTGCGCTTGCGCTACGGCTTTGGGGAGACCCTGGCCGTCCGGTATGACCCCGACGCGCCGGAGAAGTCCGTCCGGCAGGGGACCATGACCCGCCGGTCGATCCTGACGCAGGCGGGGCTGTCGGTGGTTTTCTGCCTGGTGGGGTACTGCCTGATCCGGCGGGCCCTGCCCCAAAAGGAGCCGGAGGAGAGCAGCTCGGAGCGGCCCGCCCCCAAGACACCGGCCCGAAAATCCCGGCCCGCCGAAGGAACCGTCAGCGCGGCGGAGGTCCGGCAGGCCGAGGACCGGATTTTCCGGGAGGTGTGCCAACTGGTGCGGGACGTCCAGGAAAAGCACCCGTCCGTGGGATACGCGGTGCGGCTGGAGCGGTCCGCCCCGCTGGAGGCGGCGGGCTATGCACCAGCCCGGTACGAAGCCTGGCTCATCGTCTCCCTGGCCCGGAACCGGACGATTCTGGAAAGCGGCCCGGACACCGGGGAGTGGCCCGACGCCCGGGACAGGATCACCCGCATCAGAGGCGGGAAGCTGACGGTTTCCGACGACTATGGCCGGCTTTCCCGGGAGCTGGAGGCCATCACCGCCGACTATGAGGCCGGGCCCGACGCCTATGCCGAGAACAAAGCAGCCTCCGATGAGATGCTGCGGGAGGCCTGCCGGGTGGAGTGGATCGGATAAGCGGCAGACGCGCCCTTGACCACCGCCAGAGTGCCCGTCACCAGGCCGCCGCTGATCTGAGCC
>OGZA01001841.1_pt1 | contig 13749 bp, 9 predicted proteins | sample 1576591 | NCBI WGS metagenome assembly OGZA01 (sample SAMEA3541565, study PRJEB24748) | human gut metagenome | biome: human gut; feature: human-associated habitat; material: faeces | place: China | collected 2012
CTTGAATCGGCCGGTAAGAAGACATCACAATATTACCTTCTAACACATCACCGCTGTTCTTAAACCATACGTGAGGATGGAAAGAGTTATTGACTATGATATTGTTTTCTACTACCCGATAGAAGCCTTCACGCAGTTTGATGCCTCCGTTCAGACACAGATTGTTATAAATGTGGTAATTACCGGAGCCGTCGTCCAAGTCAATGTCCCAACCTCTGTCGCAGCGAAAACGATTATACCGTAATACGATGGGAGAAGTGACGTCTGCCAGAATCAGTGAGGCTTCGGCATTTACCAACGAATCCATTACCTGTCGGTGAGGATGCCAGAAACGGTCACGTCCCCAGGAATTGAAAGAGCCATGGTCACCGGTTTCTTTTACCGTGTCAAATACATCGTTGAATTCGATGATATGCCCGCCCCAAGTTCCTTCGCTGACGTTGATGCCGGCACGCGGAGTATCATAGATGCTATTGTGGCTGACTGTGATGTGTCGGCACATGGATAGTTCCACTCCCGTAATCTGTTTCTCGAACAGACCGATGGAGTGAATCAGATTGTCATATACCAGACAATGAGCCGGATAGTTATTTCCTATAGGACCGGGCGTACGATCCAGTTTCCCGGCCGGTACAAACTCATTATATTCGAAGCTTGGAGAGCGGACAGCATTCGGGTCGCCCACAAAGCAAACAGCACTGGCTCCGATACGGGTAAAATGAGAACCCGATACGGTGGAGCGGCGGTTATAACAGGAGAAGAAGACTGCGTTTCCTCCCAAATTATGAAGATAGCAATCTTTCAGCGAGCAATCTTCCGTACCTTCAAACACCACGGCACCACCCCGATAGACCATCCAGTCCGAGCGGAGCAACGGTTCGTATTTATCCATAAAAGTACGCAATGTTTGTGTCAGTTCGATTCCCTGTATAGTAATGTGAGTGACCGGCTGTTGTTCCGAACCGCGGAATTCAATCAGATGCTTGAGTATGGGAGTCTCGAAGACGGCTGTTTCTGCGTCTTCGTCCGGCATGGGATAATAATATAAGGTGGAAGATTCCGCCTGATAGAACCATTCACCCGGAGCGTCCAATTCTTCGAATATATTTTCCACCATCCGGTTTTTGGCGTGTAATCCTGATTGGCGGTTGTTCTGCCATCCGCCTTCCAGCATCAGTTTTCCGGCTTTGTCTTTACCGGTGATGCGGTAGTGAAAATCACCCCAGTCGCTTATGTGCATGGCATGGAGGTATCCTCCTTCGGGATGTTTCCAGCTCTTTACCCTCCGGGGAGCGGTGGCATCGGCTGAGGTACCGTTGAAACGCACTGCTGTGGAATCGAAATTGGGATAACGTGCCATGTGGCGGATGTTTCCGTTACTCAACAGCATATCCGGGTAACGTATGTCGTCTTGGAGAACAGCTGTCAGGATACCTTTTTTATAAGGCTTCCACACAGGGTGTAATACTTTTCCGCCGGATAGCGTTACTTGTTCATTGCGGAAGGCACGTATGGATAATGGTTTCTCTTTTCCACCGTCTTCGGGGGTGAAGATTAAAGGGCGTTCCAGCCGATAGATACCTTTACGCAAATAGATGGTTGTTTCTCCCTGAGCTTTTCGAGCTTCCAATTGTGCCCGTTCAATGGTTTGGAAAGGTTTCTGAAAACTTCCGTCGTGATTGTCATTTCCATTGGGAGCCACATAATACTGATTCTGTGCCCACAGGAACAATACTTGTCCCAGCAGGCATAGAGTCAAAATGCTTCGTTTCATTCTATTATTTATTTTCTGCGTTAGCATGCGGATAATCAATCGTGTAGTGCAGGCCGCGGCTTTCTTTGCGTTCCATTGCCTGACGCGTAATCAGATATCCGATGTTAATCATGTTGCGCAATTCACACAGTTCGCGTGATGCCTTGCAGCGTTTAAACAGTCGTTCGGTTTCTTCATACAGGATGTCCAAACGGTTCCAGGCACGAATCAGGCGCGTATTACTGCGCACGATACCCACATAGGCTTCCATGATTTGGTTCACTTCTTTCATGCTCTGTGTAATCAGCACACGTTCTTCATTATTCATGGTGCCGTCATCGTTCCATTCGGGAATGTCCTCATTGTAATCATACCGGTCGAGCACACTCAAAGCATGTTTGGCCGCAGCATCGGCGTAAACCACTGCTTCAATCAGTGAGTTGGATGCCAGACGGTTGCCGCCGTGCAGTCCCGTGCAGGAACACTCGCCGATGGCGTACAGGCGGTTGATGCTGGACTGTCCGTCCAAATCCACCTTAATGCCTCCGCACAGATAGTGAGCTGCCGGAGCAACAGGAATATAATCTTTGGTGATATCGATACCCAGACTGAGACATTTCTTATATATATTAGGGAAATGCTTCTTGGTTTCTTCCGGGTCTTTATGAGTGACATCCAGATAAACATGGTCTTCACCGCGCTGTTTCATTTCACTGTCGATGGCACGTGCCACGATATCACGCGGAGCAAGAGACAGACGCGGATCGTATTTTTGCATAAACTCCTCACCACTCTGGTTTTTCAACACGGCACCGTAACCGCGCATGGCTTCAGTGATGAGAAAGCTGGGACGGTCGCCCGGATGAAAGAGGGCAGTGGGATGGAACTGAATGAACTCCATATCTTTCACTGCGCCTTTGGCACGATATACCATGGCAATACCGTCACCGGTTGCTACCAGCGGATTGGTGGTATTGCGATAAACGGCTTCACAGCCTCCTGTGGCCATAATAGTCACTTTGGATAAGAAAGTATCTACTTCTCCGGTGCTTTCGTTCAGCACATACGCGCCAAAACATTTGATGCCCGGAGTATGACGGGTGACGATGATACCCAAATGGTGTTGAGTAATGATTTCTACTGCATAATGATCGGTAAAAACCGTAATATTGGGGTGGGCTTTTACAGTTTTGATGAGGCTTGTCTGTATTTCTGCGCCGGTATTGTCTTTATGGTGCAGGATACGGAACTCGGAATGTCCTCCTTCTTTATGTAAGTCAAACTCTCCGTTTTCTTTCTTGTCAAACTCTACTCCCCATTTTATTAATTCTTGAATCTGCGATGGAGCTTCGCGCACAACTTTTTCCACGGCTGCACGGTCACTAATCCAGTCACCGGCAATCATTGTATCTTCAATGTGCTTTTCGAAATTGTCTACTTTCAGGTTGGTAACAGATGAGATACCTCCCTGAGCAAAATAGGTATTGGCTTCTTCCAGCCCGGCTTTACAAATGAGGGCAACCTTGCCTTTGTGAGCCACTTTCAGTGCGAAGCTCATTCCGGCAATTCCGGAGCCGATCACAAGGAAATCGAATTTTCTAACCATGATAATGTGATTTATGGTTGCAAAGGTAAAGAAAACCTTTTTTCATTGTACATTTTAATGCTGTTATTTGCTGCCTTTTTTTGAAAGATACGGTATGATATGTATTTTATTGGTGTTCTTCTTTTCGTTTAAAATGGATTCGTTTGTTGTTTTATGGTCGTGGGAATCTTGTTCCGTGATTGTGGGGATGGAAGAAAAACAATCAGCTCTTTTAAAATAATTGAGAACAAATGATTAACTTGCGCCAAAATTTAAAATTATGATGAATCGGACTTTCCATGTAAAGATTTCAGGAACAACTCATTTGTTTCTTATTTTGTTTACTTTGATCATGCTGGTTGCCTTTTGGTACAAAGGGGCGGCACTGATAGGAATGTTTTTCGCTATGATTGTCATTATCAATATAGAGCGTATCATTCATTCCACCTATACACTGACGGCAGACGGAAACTTGGTGATTTATAACGGACGTTTCCAGAAGGAGAAAAACATTCCGCTTTCACGGATTACGGATGTAGAACTGAAACGTCTCTTCGGATTGAAACACCTGAGATTCACCCGATATGTATTGGTGCATTATGACAATGATAAGGTGATAGACCTTCTGCCGGAGAAGCCTGAGGAATTTATGAATGCATTGGTCAGGCGGTTGGAACATAAAGAAGAGGATGAAGATACTTTTTGAAGAAAATATGTAGCAGGAAACCGGTTATTTTAGTATCTTTCGGACATACAACCTTTAAAATCGGAAAACATGGAACAAGTATTTAAGACAAAATGGGTTCCCGATTGGCAATATGTAGGAATGGGGGTCGCCATATTGGTCGTGATTGTTGTCTTTTTTTGGCTGCAGGAATGGACGGCTTTGGGTGGTTTAATTGTACCTCTCATGCTGTTTTATTCTCAGTCGAAGACTATTTATACGATTAAAGATAGCGGTGTGCTGGAAGTTAAATCGGTATGGGGCAAAAGATTCTGTGTGGATGGCATCAGGAACATTACTTACCAGCCTCATGCCCTTGGGATGCAAAAGATAAAAGTTGAACATGCACAAGGATTTGTGATGATAAGTCCCGACAGGCCTTTGGAGTTTGTGGAAGCTTTGAAGAAGGTATGTCCCGGCCTGGCGGTCGAAGGTTTTGAATTGATAAAGAACTGATTAATTTTAATAAATACCATGAAATATCAAATTGCGATTATCGGTGGAGGGCCTGCCGGCTATACTGCTGCCGAAGTTGCCGGAAAAGCCGGCCTCAGTGTTGTGTTGTTTGAAAAGAGGAGTCTGGGGGGCGTGTGCCTGAATGAAGGTTGCATTCCCACAAAGACATTGCTCTATTCCGCCAAAGTGTATGATTATGCCAAGCACGCTTCCAAATATGCGGTCACTGTGCCCGAAGCTTCTTTTGACTTGGGCAAGATTGTTGCCCGGAAATCAAAGGTGGTGCGTAAGCTGGTGTTGGGCATCAAGGCGAAACTGACTGCCCATCAGGTGAATATAGTGACGGGAGAGGCTACTGTCATAGACAAGAATACGGTGAAATGCGGCGAGGAGATTTACGAATGCGAGAACCTGTTGCTTTGTACCGGTAGCGATACATTTATTCCTCCCATTCCGGGAGTGGATGGCGTGGATTATTGGACACACCGTGATGCATTGGACAATAAGGAAGTGCCTGCTTCACTGGCCATTGTCGGAGGTGGCGTAATCGGAATGGAATTTGCTTCTTTCTTCAATAGTTTGGGCGTACAGGTTACTGTGGTCGAGATGATGGATGAAATCCTCGGTGGAATGGATAAGGAGCTTTCGGCAATGCTGCGTGCCGAGTATGCCAAGAAAGGAATTAAGTTCCTGCTGAGTACCAAGGTGGTAGGAGTGGTAAAAGAGGAGAGCGGAGTAACGGTCTCTTACGAAAATGCAGAAGGGGCGGGAAGTGTTTCAGCCGAAAAGTTACTGATGAGTGTAGGCCGTCGCCCCGTAATGAAAGGTTTCGGATTGGAGAATCTGAATTTGGAACTGACGGAACGTAAGTGCGTCAAGGTGGACGAACACATGCAGTCCTCGGTTCCCGGTGTCTATGTGTGCGGAGACTTGAACGGTGTCTCATTGTTGGCACATACGGCCGTGCGCGAAGCGGAAGTGGCTGTTCATCATATTCTTGGAAAAGAAGATGCGATGAGTTACCGTGCCATTCCGGGCGTAGTCTATACCAATCCTGAGATAGCGGGTGCAGGCATGAGTGAAGAAGCTCTGCAGGCTGCCGGCATTACTTATCATACCATAAAACTACCGATGGCATATTCCGGTCGCTTTGTGGCGGAAAATGAAGGAGTGAACGGGGTTTGCAAAGTATTGACTGCCGACGACGGAACGGTATTGGGTGCCCACATGCTGGGTAATCCTGCTTCCGAACTGATTGTGTTGGCGGGCATGGCTATCGAAGACCGCAAGAAAGTGGATGATTGGAAACGATATGTGTTCCCTCACCCCACAGTAGGAGAAATCTTCAGAGAACTGTAAACATTCTCAAAGAGTATCCTGCCTAGCATTCCACCACCCGGTACACATTCCCCTTAGCGGTATGTACCCGCTCGGCCGGGTGGTGGAAAGGCTCTGCACCTCCTGAGGTTCTCAACTGTTTAATACCTTCTTATGGTATCCTGCTCTATAAAAAACACTCTTTGGTTCACTATCCGTTCGGGCAAAGTCAACCAATATAATGCATTTTCTGGTATCTGTTCGTATGTTTGCGTAGAATCTGTTGAGCTTTTGCAAGGAATGGATACAAAGGATTCCCTATCAACATCCCAATAGTGCAATGTATAATTCCTACTTCTTTTTTTCTTATCGAATGTATAACTGAACTTTTGGTCTGACCGGGGTATAAACAAATGCACTTCACCATTTGAACTCACATAAAAAGGAGCGGTCAGGTAACGTAAAGCACCATTGTCTGTTACGTCAGCTACCATAAAGATATTATCACCCACCACATTTTTAAAAGAACACATCCCGTTTTCTAAATATGAGCCAACAGCCAATGGTTTCCATTCATAATAATTATGTACGCACAAATAGGCCTTGTCGTGAAGATTGTTTTTTTCCTTGTCCAAGATAGGTACTTCAAATTCGGTTGTTTTATCAAGATATTCATGGGTTACATCACGCCATAAAGGAGTATTGAGGAATGTCTGATAACCGCCTGTCGAAGAAATCTTGCCGTAATGCAAAGGATTGAATTGGTAACGGTAAACCTTGGCAGGCCTTCTGTGCCGTTTTTGAGAAAACATTCTTGCATGGACTTCCGGCTGGTCTTCTCCGGGACCAAAGCTATAAAATCGTCCGTCATTCCAAACCGCGCACCAGCTATGCCCCAAATCCATTTTCGGCCAAATGGTAAAATCAACGGCAACAGGTATACCTATCGCACGCATTATAAATGTACCCAAATTGCAAATGCCGTCACAGCGGCTAATTCCGGACTGATAAGTCTCTTCGATGGTCGGATAGAAAGGCAGGCCGGTATCTTGGTATCTTACAACCGATTTTAAATGTTCATTCAATGCCACGCAAGCTTCCAGCGGTGTCTTTACTCCTGCGGAATCCAACAAAGGCAAGAACCGCTTCATCATCTCTTCACGCAAGAAAGATATTTGCTCCGTTTGCACCCTGTAAGGAAGTATATATGCGCAAAACACTTCAAAAGGCACATCCCTTGCCCAAGGCTTTTCCCATGCCATGAAAGCCAAATCTATATTCTTAATCAGAAAAGAACTGTTAACAGAGAGGACATCATATATCATATCATGTTTTTCCAGATACCCACACCGTGTCAATGAGTCGCAATGCATTCCCAGTTCTTCCTTGTTCTTGAACTTGCATATATCAGGCCTATATTTTTCCCCTTCCGGCGATAAATAATAGTCTTCCTGCGAATAATGATAAGGCATATTCTTGATAAGGAAGCAGGATGCCCGGTATTTTAAAGAATCGTGCTTGTAATGGCCAAGAACTGCCTCTAACGCATTGCGGTTTTCTCCAGACAGCTTCAAGGCTTGCTCGAGTTCACCACCGCTACGGCTTTGCGAACAAGCAGCTATAAAGCACGACAATATTATATAGGTTATAATTCTCATCACACTACTCTATTCTTTTAAATACTCTGTTCCAACGTATCTTTCCCGTATCACGGCTGCGCGAAGTAATGACCAGGGTGGCCTTTCCCACAATAAAGTCTTCAGGTATCAATCCCCAAAAACGCGAATCTACGGAATTCATGCTATTGTCCCCACTCATGAAATAATAATTGCTCTTAAAACGATATCCGTCCAATTCTTTATTGCCCAAATAAACTTTCTCATCCTGAAACAGCACTTCCTCACCCTGTTCCCACACTATTATTTTTTTGTACAGAAGGTAGTTTGTTCTGTTCATTGGAATGGAATCGTTCTTTCCCGGTATATAAAAAGGACCGAACTCTCTGATGTTCCATCGGACAATGCTGTCGAAAGGAAGCGTGTAATATTGGTCGTCAGGAATATTATCAGGATTAAATTTCATGATTCGCTTTTGAGATTCAATATTGCCGGCCAATACATTCCCATCACCAATCATATAGATTCCGTCATGGATAAACAGAGTATCTCCGGGGACAGCCACACAACGCTTTACATAATAGTTTGATATGTTCATTTTCATATTCTCATCCCATTGATTCCACTCCGAATAAGGAAAATTAAAAACCAAGATATCATCCCTTCTGACCTTAGAAAAGCCAGACAATCTGTATACGTCAACCTCTTCGCCTTTCAGAGCAGTCCAAATGTTAAATATCCGTGCGCCTAAAGCCGGTTTACAGACAGATATGACATCCCCTTCTATCAATGTAGGCTCCATCGAGTCACTGGGAATTTTGAATGTAGCGAACAATAATATTTGCGCCAAAACATACAGCACCAACAGCGCGGCCAAACCAAAGATAGCATTAACTGCCTTATTCATCCATTTTCGAGCCCTCTTCATGGTTATAGTTATTTGACAGGTTTATCTATAATTTCATCCCAATAAGATTTTTCCATCTGAGGGCTGGAGACAGGATTGCCGACTAAAACAACCCGGTTATGCTCATCCAATAGAAAATATTTATCAGAAGAAAATTCATTCAATCTACCAATTCGATTATCTGCATCAATACAGACCGGATAGTCGGGTAAATCACAGTCCAGCATAAATTTCATCTCTTCCACGTCATTAGGAAACAAGAAGAAAGCAAATGAAACTGATTTGCTTAATGACTCGTCCGCCTTGATTTTAGCAATCAAATCGCTCCATCTGTCCAGATACAATTTACACCCCATGCAGTCTGTTGTATCTGCATAAATAAAGAACTTCCATTTCGACTTGTCAAAATCAAAATAAATCGTATCCTTTCCGGCTTTTGTAAATACAATATTTTCAGGAAAGGAAATTTGCTTGTTTTCCCATTGTCCTTCATTCGATTTGCAGGAAACGAAGAAAGCCAAAGGCAATATCCACAAGAGCCATCTATTTTTTAATTTTGTCATCCTATCATTTTTTATGGTTTTAGTACCCTAAACTCGCACTGAGATGTGCCTAAGTTTCCTAAGCCATCCGTTCCTTCTACCACGCCCACAAAGCTTGTATTGATGTCCGAACAGAAGAATTCTACTTCGGCTATTCCTTTCTCATCGGTGACAATGTCCGGTTTCCACAGCAAGACGTTCCGCGCATCCGGTAGCGGACTTTGCACGTCCAGCTCATCGGGTTGGTAGAACTCACGCGTGCCGTAATAGCCTTTCACACGCCACAGGTTGTTCATGCGGAGAAGTTCTTCTTCGGTAAATTCCTCACCTTTCCAAATAATCTCGTCTAGTTTCGTTAGAATCCATTTGTTATTCTCTCCTTTTGGCTCATATTTTATGAGATAATATTTCCGACCGATAACGGGGGAGCTTATTTTTCCAGGAGGAGGTACCGGACATCCTATAGGATGATGTGAATAACCTTTATAATCATTAAGGTACTCTATATTACCTCCCCCCGATATACACCCAGAGCATACCCATGCTGCTCCAACCTTCATTTGTGCCAAGCTATCTAACCTTCCCATCATCTTATCCCGAAATACTCTTCCTTTCTTACCTGTAACTGTTATCTCGGATAAAAGGATACTATTATCCTGACTAATAACAGGATAATCAAGCTGCAATTCCGAAAACACTTGCGAAGGATTCATATATGGGAAATAAGACTGACAAGACTTCCGCAAGCTATCCACCTTACTGAAAGATTCTTCTATCACAATGGAAGGCTTGTATTCATCTTTATCCAGCATCGGCTTCAAATAAACATATCCGCCTCGCAATCCGAGCATCAAGTCCGTCGGCACCACGAACTTTCCCAAAGAGTCTATAAACACAAAACGGTTTTCAGTGTTCGGACCGGAAACTTGTAGCAACTGCTCTCCATTTCCCAACTCTTTCCGCTTCTTTTTCTTACCGATAATCTGCCTTCCTCTGATTTCATCCGAAAGGAAACAGTCCGCCAACATTGCCGTATCAGCTTTTTCCCATACATACCTGCGCCACCCTTGGGTAAGCAGCAACAGGTCGAGAGCAGCCTGGCGGTCTTTGTTGTTGCTATCAAAGTAATACGCCGGGTTACGGATATTACCCTTTATCTCGGTGGAAAGGTAGCAATACGAAAGCATATTCTCAGGATTCAGTTCATTCTGATAAGCACGGTCGAAAATGCTCAGCCCCAGATGCGCCTGTACAGGATTGCCCGCCTCATCCGTTACCTTTACGTTCAGTTTGCCCTTGCCACGGGTAAAGTAGCGCGCACTGTCCGTGTTCAATTCGATGTGCAATTTCCGTTCGGGATGGACATACACCAAGCGTTCCGCCATTGGCTGACCGTCGGCATTGTATAAAGTAAACTCGGCAATGCCCTGCATCGGAAACTCTTTCAATGGGATTCGGATTTTCAATCTCTCGCTCAAGGTGCCTGTCGCCGTGCAGCAAAGCCCGCCGCGCATTTTGCCTTCAAGCTTGATTGCCTGCGCCGCTGCCCCTTTCGGTTGGGAAAGAAGAAACTCCAGATACTCATCCGTCTGTTTACGCAAATGGACGGACAACCCCGAAGATACCACTTCCGCAAATGGGAACTCCCTTCCATCGGACAACACCGCCTTATATGAAGCTCCTTTTATCGGAAGGATAAACACAAAACCCATACCGTCGTGCACGGACTCTAATTTAGCAATGTCCTTACCATTCTCCAGCAACCGGCCTGCCACTTTTGCCGGCATTCCTTTGGCATCCAGTGCTTTAAAAGCCACCTTGGTGGGAATTCCGTCAACCAGATAACCACCTTCGGGGAAGAAGGAAAACCGGGCAACAGGTTGGTCTTTTTCCTGTGGGGTGTTCGTTCCTTTGTAGGCTATGCTCTTTATAACACGTATCTTCTTGGGATAGACCGGACGCAACGTGTCATTCAGAAAAGAAAAGCGGGTATAGGCATGGATGCGGTAATCGCCCTCTTTCAAGTCCTTGTTCACATAAATATGCCCTCCAGCAATGCCGGAAAGGATGGGGTATTTCTCCTGCCACACGATGCTGTCCTTGGCATTGAGCATTTCCACAAACAGCGTCTTGCTTCGGTCGGAAAGGGCAAGGCTCTGAGCGTCCAGAGTGTAAGTCTTGAACCAAAGGTCTTCACCGGTCTCGTAAATCCCCTTGTCTGTCTGGAGGTATAGAAGTTCCCTGCACTCCGAAGGCGTTTCTTCCTGCGAATGGCAAGTAAACGTATGACCAACAAACAAATACAGGAGAAAAAATAATAATAACCTTATATTATAAAGCCGCATTTCCATTATTTTTTTATGATAAAGATTACTCTTTATGCTGTTGTTTTAATAGTTTCTCCAAATTATAAAGAGCAGAAGTCAGTCTTCCTCCCTCAAAAGTCCGGGCAGCCAAAGGACGGCAAGCAATGGCAAACAAAAAGAAGACAAGGGACAGTAAAGACATGAAAAATCGTTTACTCCCTGAAATATTATTTATATTTGTTGTTCCCTTCATAATCTTTAACAAAGATATGCCTTTTAAAGACCGGGTGTTTTTATCTTACCATCAATTATGTATTGTTAAACTATTTTATACTACTACGGTGACTGGCAAGTCCGCAAAGCCTGGTTACCCATTGATTTTACGTTGTTTATCAGGCATTTATCCGGCATGAACAAGCCTAACGAACCGCTGATAAAGCTTCCACTATTGCTAATACGATTCCACTACCCGGTACACATTCCCCTTGGCAGTATGCACCCGCTCGCCCAGCCGGGACAGGATGCGGCTCAGGCTGTAGACGGTCATGCCCCTCATGACCGAAGGGTGGGTGGCTTTCATGCGTTCGAATAATTGGGTGGCGGAAAGGGTCAGCACTTCCTGCGGATGGTCCTCTTTCGTGGCAAAGCGGAAGCAAAGGCGGAACACCTCTTCTTCGGGTATGTGTTTGTAGAATAGGGCGTTGTGCTGCTGGATAGCCTGCTCTTCTTCCTTGTTGAACCAGCTGCGTTCACCGGACAGGAGTTCCGCTTTGAGCTGGGCGTACAGCTGTTCATGCTCCACAGGCGTGACGCAGTCAATGGCGTGCTCCAAGCTGACACAGAGAAAGCGGCGCGAGCCGGTGCGGTCTACCAGCAGGTCCTCCCGGTTGCTGGTGCCGATGAACGAGGCGATGCGGGGAAGTGCCGAAGCGCTGCGTTTGTAGGCCTTGCGGATGTTCAGTGCGGAGGCTTGCATCAGGTTCTTCAGCAGAGGCATTTTGGACGCACTCAACTTGTCGAATTCATCCAGATTAATCAGGCCGTAGGCAGCGAGTTTGGCTTCGGCGGATGCCGGAGAGCTGAGGTCGTAACTTTCTGTGTAATAAGCTTTCAGCGCATCGGGCATCAGCAGGCGGCAGAACGTACTTTTCCCCAGTCCTTGTCGGCTGCTCACCAGCAGGGGAGCCACGCTGTTGGCGCGGTTGATACTGTTAGCGCGGTTGGCACTGTTGGCGTTGTTGGTATCCGACCGGAACTGCATCCATTGGGCGGAGAGCCCCAGCATCCAGCGGTGGAAACCGTTTACCCATACCGGATTGTCGGACACCCGGCGGGCGAGTGCCGACACCCGGTCCGTGCCGTCCCATTCGGGGAGCTGCTCAAAGTAAGCGGTAAAGGGATGGTATTCGCTGATGCGGCGCGAGCGCACAAAGCGTTGGATGTCTCTGTCCCAGCAGTCTATGCCTGTTTCGATGGCTTCCATGCTGAGCGTGTTCATCCATCGTTCGTCCACTTTGGCGTAACGCAGGTGGGTGTCGGGGATGTTGTTTGCTATGTTTGTCACCTCGGTTTCCTCGGTCAGCACGTTGAAGCGGAAGCGGTAGCGGGAGGTGAGGAAAGCGGTCACTTCCTGCATCAGGGAGGATGATTTCGCTTTCTTGACTTCCTCTTTCGAGGATTCTAATCCTGCTTCCTTTCGATTGCCTTCCGATGATATCACTCCGATTTTCTTTTCAACATCTTCCGAGGATTCTAATCCGGCTTCCTTTTCAATATCTTTCGAGTGTGCGATATTCATAACCTTTCGAGCACTTCCCGATTGTGCGGATTCCTCCTCCGTTTTTTCAATTAAGACTGCCGGGCATCCGGGAGCTTCGTTCCTGCTTTCCGACAAATTGCCCTTGCCGTTTTCAGCCGGAAGAACCTGTGACTTGCTCACTTCCTTCACTCCGTCTTCATCGGACACAATGTAATGGTAACTGCCCGCCAGCGCATTCCCGTCGGTACGCGAAGTCCAGTTCAGTACCAATGCCACCCGGCCTTCGCGGATATCCACTGCCAGGTGCACACCGGGGATGGTCCGACAAAGCGGCATCAGTCCGTTGAGGGCGGATACGAAGTCACGGCGCGGCGTTCCGTCGGAGGGAACAGGGGCTGACAGGAATTTGCTTCCGAAGAAGACTGTTTTGAGGGTGGCGAATACATTCATGAGGCACTTTTTTTAGATTTGACGAACTACAAATATACAACATGAAAAAGCGTTTGTCAAGAGAGAAGACAAATTAATCAAACCCGGGTACAGGATATGACGGAGCCTGACACAATGACATATATACGTGCAGGCTCATGCGTACGTACGTGTAGCTCGATACGTATATACGTGTGACCTGATGCGTATATACGTGTGGCCTGATGCCACCGTATGTGTAGTCCGATGCGTACGTACACACTTTACAAACAGGGGGATGTGTCAAAATGTGGATAATGTTGTCGTTTCGTTGGTAGGGGCGAGGTTCGCTCGCCCGAAAACAGTTTGCTTTGTG
>OGZA01001842.1_pt1 | contig 13747 bp, 9 predicted proteins | sample 1576591 | NCBI WGS metagenome assembly OGZA01 (sample SAMEA3541565, study PRJEB24748) | human gut metagenome | biome: human gut; feature: human-associated habitat; material: faeces | place: China | collected 2012
ATCGTCGATGTCGTTCCCGTAAAGGCAGAAACCCATCTCCAGGCGCAGCGTATCGCGGGCACCGAGACCGAGATTCTGCAAACCGTACTCCGCGCCCGCACGCCACAAAGCATCCCACAACCGGGGAGCGTCCTTCGCCGCCACATAAATTTCACACCCTCCGGCGCCGGTATAGCCCGTCGCGGAAAGAATCGCATTCCCGATGCCGGCCACCTCGGTCTTTACGAACGTATAATATTCGAGATTCTCGACCCGTTCCGGACACAACCGCTGCACGATCCGCATCGCCAGCGGCCCCTGCACGGCAAGCTGCGCGATCTCGTCCGAAGCGTCGTAAAGCTCCCTCCCGGGCCGCATTTCGAATTTTTCGCCCTGTGCGACCAGGTGCGACCAGTCTTTGCCGACGTTCGACGCGTTGACCACCAACAGAAATGTCCCGGCGTCGATCCGGTAAATCAGAATGTCGTCCACGATTCCCCCGCGACCGTTCGGCAGACAGGAATACTGTACCTTCCCGTCACGCAGCGCGCGGATGTCGTTCGTCGTAACGTATTGCAGGAATTCCGCGGCACGGGGCCCTTTGACCCAGATCTCCCCCATATGGCTCACATCGAAAACGCCGGCCCGTTCACGCACGGCCGCATGTTCGTCGTTGATCCCGGTGAATTCGATCGGCATGCGGTAGCCGGCGAATTCGGCCATCCGGGCGCCATTCTCAACATGATAGCGGGTAAAAGGAGTGGTTTTCATAGATCGGTTGCATTATTTTTGCGAAAATACGCCAATTTATCCTAATTTTATACCGGATTTCTAAATTCGACGGAAAACGTATGCTGCTGAAAGTCGCGATCATCGTTCTGATCATCTACATCATCGTCGTGACCCGCTCGCGGATCCGGCTGCCGAACCCCGCGTTGCAGGCGACGGTCGACGTGTTGCAGGCCGCCACGCTGAAAGACGAGCACGTGATGCAGATGGCCCGCAAATACATCGACTACGCCGACGCGCAAAATGCGTTGCTGCCGGTAGACGATCCCTACGCCGAACGCCTCGATCGGCTGACGTCGCGCTACGTAGCCGTCAATGGCGTTCCGCTGAATTTCCGCGTCTACCGGACGCCGCAGGTCAATGCGTTCGCGACGGCCGACGGCAGCATACGCATCTACTCGGGTCTGATGGACCGCATGAGCGACGACGAGCTGATGGCGATCGTCGGCCATGAAATGGGACACATCCGCAACAGCGACTCGCTCGGCGCGATGCGCAAAGCCTGTCTGACCTCGGCGATCCGCAATACGCTGGGGGCCGCCGGAGGCGTGATCGGCGCGCTCAGTTCGTCGCAATGGGGCGCGCTGGCCGAGCGGCTGACCTCGGCCGGTTTTTCCCGGAAGCAGGAGTATGCGGCCGACGATTTCGCCTTCGGTTTTTTGCTGCGTAACGGCTACGACCCGTACGCGATGGCTACGGCTCTCGACAAGCTGGCGCGGCTCGCCTCTGCGGAACAAGGCGCCGGCAAGGAGCTTCTGCAGCTTTTCTCGACTCATCCCGACAGCGCGGAGCGTGCCCGGCGAATGCGCGAGAAGGCCGATGCCGCGCGGTCCGGTACGGAAGGCTGAGGCGCTTGCAGCGCCGATCCGTCGGATTCGCCGGAGCTTTCTGGCGAAGAGGGCCGCGCACGGGGCACGCTTCAGGAACGGAGGCTTTCAGGAACGTGTTATGAAGAAGTTTATGATCGCCATCGCTTTAGGTTGTAACGACGTCCGTCTCGCTTGTCCGAAGCGAATCTGAAACGGCAAAGCCTTTGACGGATTGTGGAAATTGTCCGTAAGGTGGCGTCCCTTTCCCTTGTCGCATAATGAGCGTCTCCTGCCTCGAGTGAGCGGGACATGGTCTGCCTCGTGCCGAAAACAGTCCGTCGTTGCCCGGACGAATCTTCCGACGCGCTGTCGGATGCGGCCGGCCTCTTGACGGGACCTGCGCCGGCTGGCCCGTTTCTTGCACGCGCTCCGATGCAACCTTTTTATTCCGTGAGCAGTATGAGCAACGTCGTCAAAGCCCATCTGGGCCTGATCCTGTCGTATGTGATCTGGGCCGTCAACTATCCGCTGTATAAGGTTATCATGCCGCATTACATATCGCCTTACGCGATGACGATGCTGGTCGTAGGCGTCGCGGCGCTGCTGGCTTTCGGTTCGATGCTTTTCGTGCCGATCGAGCCGGTCCGCAGGCAGGATATCCTGAAACTGGTCGCGGCGGCCGCGCTGATGGGGATCGCCAAAAAACTGTTCCTGATGGTCGGCATCCAGCATACCAGCCCGATCGACGCGTCGATCATCGCTACGCTGGGGCCGATTCTGGTGCTCGTCATTTCGGTGATGTTTCTCGTCGACCGCTTTACGCCGATGAAGGTGCTGGGCATGGCGCTCGGTCTCGCGGGCGCGCTCGTGGTGATTCTCAGCGGAAGCGGGATGCAGGCGCCGTCGGACAAGCTGGGGGGCGATGCGGTCGTGCTGCTGGCTATCGTCGCCTCCTCGTTCTCGATGGTGTGGCTCAAGGAACTGATCGTGCGCTATAAGCCGGTCACGCTGCTGCGCTGGATCTATCCGGTGGCGGCCGTGATGATGCTTCCCATCGGGCTTGGCCCGTTGCTGCGTACCGATTTCTCGGCCATGCCGGCTCATGTCGCGTGGATCGTGGCCTATGTTGCCGTCGTACCTACGTTCGGGCCGAATTACCTCCTTATTTACAGCCTGCACTACGTGAAGCCCACGATCAGCAGCATCTATTTCTATTTGGAACCCGTCATCGCGACGGCGATTTCCGTGGCGATGCATATGGACACGCTGTCGTGGGACCGCGCGCTGGCCTCTCTGGCGGTATTCGCCGGCGTTCTGCTCGTCGTGCTTTCCTATAAGAACCGTCCCTCGACGCCGCGCCATACCGGGGAGTAGCCCGGTGCTTCGGGCTGTGGCTTTCCTGCGGGTCGGCGAGCGGCCGTCCGTCCGGGCGTCGGGATGCGTCGCCGGCGCGATCGGTCGGAGTTCGAATTGATAATCTGCCGAAAAATATCTAATTTTGCATTTTCATGAGCAAACGAGGATATTTCAGCTATGGGCAGTTCTAAATTCAAGGAATACAAAGGGCTCGACCTCCCGGCCGTCAACAGCGAGGTGCTGGAGCGGTGGGACGCCGTCGATGCGTTCGGCAAAAGCATCTCGACCCGCGAAGGGCATCCGACGTTCGTGTTTTACGAGGGACCTCCCTCGGCCAACGGCATGCCGGGCATCCACCATGTGATGGCCCGCACGATCAAGGACGTCGTCTGCCGCTACAAGACCCAGCGGGGCTTTCTGGTCCATCGCAAGGCCGGATGGGATACGCACGGACTGCCCGTCGAGCTGGGCGTCGAGAAGAAGCTCGGCATCACGAAGGAGGATATCGGGACGAAAATATCGATCGAGGAGTACAACCGCATCTGCCGCAAGGAAGTGATGACCTATACCGACGCATGGGAGCGGCTGACGCGCCGGATGGGCTACTGGATCGATATGAAGGACCCGTACATCACCTATGACAACAAGTATATCGAGACGCTGTGGCATCTGCTTGCCGAACTGTACAAGAAGGGGCTTCTTTACAAGGGCTATACGATTCAGCCGTACTCGCCGGCGGCCGGTACGGGTCTCAGCAATCACGAGCTGAACCAGCCCGGCTGTTACCGCGACGTGAAGGACACGACCTGCACGGCCCTGTTCCGTATCGTGCGCGACCAGCAGAGCGAACGGTTGTTCAAGGGGGTTGACGGCGACGTGTACTTCATGGCATGGACGACGACGCCGTGGACGCTGCCCTCGAACACGGCGCTGGCCGTGGGGCCCGCTATCCGCTACGTGCGCGTGCGGTCGTTCAATCCCTATACGGGCGCTCCGCTTACCGTCTTTTTGGCCAAAGACCTGTGCCCGGCCTATTTCCCGAAGAAGAACGAAGACCTTCCGATGGACGGCTACGAGGCCGGCGGCAAAAACGTACCGTTCCGTGTCGAGGGCGAGTACGTGGGCAAGGACCTGGCAGGCATCCGCTACGAGCCGCTGCTCCCGTGGATCGCGCCCGACGGCGATGCGTTCCGCGTCATCACCGGCGACTACGTGACGACCGAGGACGGTACCGGCATCGTGCATATCGCGCCGACGTTCGGCGCCGACGACGACCGGGTGGCCAAGCAGAGCGGCATCCCGCCGCTGGTGGTCGTCGATCGCGCGGGCAAGCGCCAACCGATGGTCGACCGCACGGGCAAGTTCTTCCGTCTGGAGGACCTCGATCCCGAGTTCGTCCGCACGCACGTCGATGCGGCGGCCTACGGCGAGTTCGCGGGGCGGTTCGTCAAGAATGCCTACGACCCGACGCTGAGCGAGGCCGATCCGACGCTCGACGTCGATCTCTGCATGAAGCTCAAGTTCGAGGGCAAGGCGTTCCGCATCGAGAAGCATACGCACAACTATCCCCATTGCTGGCGTACCGACAAGCCTGTGCTGTACTATCCGCTCGACTCGTGGTTCATCCGCACGACGGCCGTCAAGGACCGCCTGATCGCGCTGAACCGTACGATCGACTGGAAGCCCGAAAGTACCGGTTCGGGCCGCTTCGGCAAGTGGCTCGAAAACCTCGTCGACTGGAACCTTTCGCGCTCGCGCTACTGGGGAACTCCGCTGCCGATCTGGGCTACGGAGGATCACGGCGAGCTGAAGTGCATCGGGTCGGTCGCCGAGCTGAAAGCCGAGATCGACCGTTCGGTCGAGGCCGGCTTCATGTCCGAGAATCCGCTGAAGGATTTCGCCGAGGGCGATTTCAGCAAGGAAAATTACGCTAAATTCGATCTGCACCGTCCGTATGTCGATCAGATCGTGCTCGTGTCGAGTCGGGGCGAGCGCATGATGCGCGAGCCGGACCTGATCGACGTGTGGTTCGACTCGGGAGCCATGCCCTACGCGCAGGCGCATTATCCGTTCGAAATCGACGGAGAGGAGTTCCGTCGGGTTTACCCGGCCGATTTCGTGGCCGAGGGCGTCGATCAGACGCGGGGCTGGTTCTTCACGCTGCATGCGCTGGCCACGATGCTGTTCGACAGCGTCGCTTTCCGGCATATCATCTCGAACGGACTGGTGCTCGACAAGAACGGCAACAAGATGAGCAAGCGGTTGGGCAACGCCGTCGATCCGTTCGAGGTGATCGAGAAGTACGGCTCGGACGCCGTGCGCTGGTACATGATCTCGAATTCCCAGCCGTGGGACAATCTTAAGTTCGACGTCGAGGGCGTGGACGAAGTGCGCCGCAAGTTCTTCGGCACGCTTTACAATACGTACAGCTTTTTCGCGCTTTATGCCAACATCGACTCCTTCACCGGGGCGGAGCCCGAAGTGCCTGTGGCGGAGCGTCCCGAGATCGACCGTTGGATCATCTCGCTGCTTCATACGCTCGTGCGCACGGTGACCGATTCGCTCGAGTCCTACGATCCGACTCCCGCCGCCCGCGCGATTCAGGAGTTCGTCTGCGAGAACCTGTCGAACTGGTACGTGCGGCTGAACCGCAAACGGTTCTGGGGCGGCGGACTGACGCGCGACAAGCTGGCGGCCTATCAGACGCTGTACGCCTGCCTCGAGACCGTAGCGCAATTGGCCGCTCCGTTCGCGCCGTTCATTACGGATCGGATATTTACGGACCTGAATGCCGTCAGCGGTCGTCACGGCGACGCGTCGGTTCACCTGAGCGATTTCCCGTCGAGCGATCCCTCGCTGGTCGATACCGATTTGGAGGAGAAGATGTCGCTGGCCCAGAAGGTTTCGTCGATGGTGCTCGCCCTGAGGCGCAAAGTGGGTATCAAAGTGCGTCAGCCGCTGTCGAGAATCGTCGTTCCGGTGCTCGACCCGGCGCTCAAGGAGCATATCGCGGCGGTCGAGAGCCTGATCCTGAGCGAGGTGAACGTCAAGCGGCTCGAGTTCATCGAGGATACGACGGGCGTTATCACCAAGCGCATCAAGCCGAACTTCAAGACGCTGGGGCCCCGCTACGGAAAGCAGATGAAGCGGATCGCGGCTTCGGTCGCCGCTTTCTCGCAAGCCGACATCGCTCGACTGGAGCGTACGGATCGCTGGACGGCCGACGTCGACGGCGTGCGGGTCGAGGCTACCGCAGCCGATTTCGACATCACGTCGGAGGATATGCCGGGATGGCTGGTGGCTACGGAGGGCAAACTGACCGTCGCTATGGATATCACTGTGACAGAGGAATTGCGGCGCGAAGGTGTGGCACGGGAATTGGTGAACCGCATCCAGAACATTCGCAAAGAGAGCGGCTTCGACGTAACGGACAAGATCCGCGTGACGATCGGGCGCCACGAGGCGCTTGCCGGGGCGGTCGAATCGTTCGGCGACTACATTGTCGCGCAGACGCTGGCCGTTTCGGTCGCTATGGCCGATGCGTCGGCGATGCCCGGGGCGCAGGAGATCGAGATCGACGATCTGAAAGTCGGCTTGTCGGTCGAAAAGGCATAGACTGTCCGGCATTATTCGCGGAGCCGTGCGAAATAGTTTGTTTATTCATAAAATAGCGCTATTTTTATCACCGAACAACTAAAATGCAAGGCCATGTCTGAGAATGAAAAAACGCGGTATTCTGACGAGGAGCTCCAAGAGTTCAAGCAGATCATACTGGAGAAGCTGGCGAAGGCAAAGGCTGACTACGATTTGCTACGTTCTACGATTACGCACACTTCCAGCAATGACATAGAGGATACCTCTCCTACGTTCAAGGTATTGGAGGAAGGGGCCGCTACGTTGTCCAAGGAGGAATCGGGAAGGCTGGCGCAAAGGCAATTGAAATTTATCCAGCATCTGGAGGCGGCGCTCGTCCGCGTCGAGAACAAGACCTACGGGATTTGTCGCGAAACGGGCAAGCTGATTCCCAAGGAGCGTCTGCGGATCGTGCCGCACGCCACGCTCTGCATCGAGGCGAAAGGCGAGTCGCACAAGTAGTGCGTCCGCAGGCCGCCAGATTCGTATTCTTTATAAAAGGAGGGTTCGAGAACCCTCTTTTTTATGTCGAAAGCAGATTATGTCGAAAATAACGATGTATACCGACGGCTCGTCGCTCGGCAATCCCGGTCCCGGGGGATTCGGGATCGTGCTGATGAGCGGACCGTACCGCAAGGAGCTCAGCGCCGGTTTCCGGCTGACGACGAACAACCGTATGGAACTGATGGCCGTGATCGTCGGTCTGGAAACCCTCAAGAACGACGGTTGCGAGGTGACCGTGTACAGCGACTCGCAGTATGTGGTCAACGCAGTCGAGAAAGGCTGGGTGTTCGGCTGGGAGAAAAAAGGGTTCAAGGATAAAAAGAATCCCGACCTGTGGCAGCGCTTCCTACGCGTCTATCGGCGTCACAGCGTGCGTTTTGTTTGGGTCAAGGGACATGCTGACATTCCCGAGAACGAACGTTGCGATCGTCTGGCCGTTGCCGCTTCGCAGTCGCCGAACTTGTTCGAGGATCGCGGATACCGTCCGGGAGACGAGGCGTAGGCAGTTCGTTTCCGGACCGCTTTCCGCGTGCGGGACTTTTCCCGCCCGTGTCTTACCGAAGGGAGGGTGCTCGGCTCGTCGCTCGGCAATGCCGGTCCGGGGATTCGGAATCGTGCTGATGAGCGGACCGTACCGCAAGGAGCTCAGCGCCGATTTCCGGTTGACGACGAATGACCGCGTGGAACTGATGACCGTGATCGTCGGTCTGGAAACGCTCGAGAACAACGGTTCGGAGCGGTCGATGCCGCGATCGGCATACTGCCGTGACGTGTCGATCCGCCGATGCCGGGCGAAAAGGTGCCGCGAGAGGGTCTCGTCTCTATTTGGAACATGATTTTTTTGGTTTAACGAAAAAACTGGTTATCTTTGCACCACCGAAAAAAACGGAGAATCAGTAGCTCAGCTGGTAGAGCACAACACTTTTAATGTTGGGGTCCCGGGTTCGAGCCCCGGCTGGTTCACAAGAATGGCGTACAAAAGTACGCCTTTTTTGTTTTTTCGTTGAAAAACAGTCTTTTGCCGGTCGTTTTGCATGGCCGGAAAAACGGAATCGAGTCCGAAAATCCGATATTAAGTACACATTTTGTTCCCGTTTGGGAACGTTTTGTCTTGTCGGATGCGTTTTCACGCGTCCGATTGCATCCTGTTTCCCGCTAATCCCGAGCCGGAGGCGCGCGTTATTCTATGAGGGGAGCTGTCGGGCGCGGGTCATTGACGGATACGGCCCGTTGGCGGGCGAAAATTTCCGGCAGATCCATGCGTCGGGAATGTAAATTGCCGGTCGAACATAGCCTCACGCCGCAGGACGTGAATATGGAAGGCGTTAGGATAAGCGGAAGTTCCGATATTATTTTATGTAATTTGTTACAAATGGTTGAAAAGGATGCAACGTTCGGATTTATCCGAACATCTATTTATTCGGAATTCCAAGACAGTCGACTGCTTAACTGTAATTGTATTTTAATTTAAGGTATAAGAAAAATTCTTATGAATACGAAAATTCAAGCCAGCAGTTTGCTCGCGGCAGCCTTGCTCGTGGTCGGAACAGTAGGATTCGCATCGTGCGATGATGATAACGGAGGCGGAGGAACGCTTCCCTCTGCCAGCGATATGTACGGGAATTATGTCGGTACCGTGCGGACGGTAGAGGTCACCCACAACGAGAAAACGGAGAGCAGCGAAGGCGGAACCTCCGAAGGAGCCGAGGTGAGTGTCAAAGTGGACAGGGATACGATTTATTTCGATGCTTTCCCTGTGAAGGACATCATTGTTTCTCTCTATGGAGAGGAGGAGGCGCCGGCGATTATCGAAATGCTGGGCGACATAAAATACAGCGTAGGCTATACTCCGGCGCTCAGCGAGGCTCAGGATAGCGTTTCTTTCAGAATGGCTCCCGAACCGTTGAAAGCCACGGTGTCCGTTCCGTCGGAAAGTCCGGATGCGGAGCCTGCCGTACTGAATATCGAAAGCCAGATCTCAGCGGAGGATGTCGGAGATTATGAACTCGAGACCTCTAATCTGAAGTTCACGCTGACGGTAATGCAGATTTCTGTCAAGGACGAGGAGGGAGCGGACGTGTCTATTCCGAATTTCGAACCGATGTCTATGGAATTTAGCATGGCGAAAGCACAATAACTCCGGCTTATCTTCGAGCCGTTTCGGACAGAAAGCCGTAGCGATAAGCTACGGCTTTTATTGTTTCGCTGAAATCCGGGCTTGGCGCGTGACGAAAGGGAGGCGTTTCCTCGCGTCGTTTGGCGCGGAGGCTCGGAAGCTATCGATGATTTTCGCACGGCGCTTTGTGGCTTTGTTCGGCCGGCATCGGTACGGTCTTACGGTCCGGGGAGCGGCTGCCGGCTGTTCGGTTCGGCCGCAAGGGGGCGGTCCCGGCTTCGGTCGGATGGAAGAAGCCGCGCGGACGGCGGGCGTGTCTTGTCCGTCGGGTAAAGCCGGCGGCGAGTCTTGCGTTGAAAACGAAAGCCGCCGTACTTTTCCGCTTGCGGTTTCGGCCGGTTCTGCCGTTTCGACCGTCGGACTTGGTCGGACAATAACGGTGTTGAAGCGTGATCGGGCTTTATGGGTTCCGTTGGAAATTCGGGGCGATGAGAGCCGGGGCTTACACCGATTTCCCCGAGGCGTATTGCCGTGTCCGGTGACCGCGCGTTTTTTCGTCATACCGGAATTGTTGCCGAAAAGGGGCTGCTGACCGATGGGAGCGTCCGAAAGAATAAGGGCCGGAAAGGCAAGCGCGAGACGATGCCGTGAGAATTCGCAGTTTCTTCGACCGCTTTCCCGCAAGGTCAACGGTATGTCTGCCAGATGCTTGCCGTATTGTGCAGGTGCGGGGTCATTGTCTTCGGGGTGAGTCGATACGACTGTCGTGGCGAGGGCGCGTTTCCCCCGTGACGGACCGTCCGTAGCAGATATTCCGAACCGCTCTATACGACGAATCCCCGCTCTCGTAAAGAGCGGGGATTGCATTCGGTCGCTACCGGCAAGTCGCGATCAGTATTCGAGGCGGATCGAGGCTTCGCCGTCGAAGTCGTCGATGAGGACCGACTCCGTCGTCTCGTCATACCGGCCGCCGGTTATCCGGACGGGTTTTTTGCTCTGAGGATGCGGCAGGCGAACCGCCAACCGCGACGGTTTCCGCTCCGGGTCGCACGTGACGGTCGCCTCGATGTATCCCTCGCCGACATGGGAGCGAACCCGGGCGTCGATCCGTCCGAAATAACTCCGGACGCCTTCGAGGTCGATCCGCTCGCCGTCGGCGAACCAGGCCCGGGGAGCGACCCGGAACAAATGCAGCGTGTCGGCATCCTCCATGTAGAGCATCCAGCGAGTTTCCATCAGGAAGTTGGCCTCCTCGTGGGTCTTGTGGGCCGACAGCTTGTACATGTGTTCCCAGAACGTATAGGTCTGCCGGTCGGCATGGGGGGCTACCGTGTGGTAATATGTGCTCAGGAACGGTTTGACCATGTCCGTTTTGGCCTGATACCAGTTGTGGCGGCTGTAATAGGGTTGGCTGAAGGCCGAGTTTTCCTGAAACATCAGCTCGCTGTGGTAGTCGAGCAACATGCGCGCCGCCGGCTCGTCGGGTTCGATCACCTCGCAGAATACCAGATACATCGGGCCGAGCAGTCCGTCGGGGACGGTGAAGGTTCCGTGCGAGCGGAACTTCTCGTTTTTCAGGAACAGCAGGCGGGGGCCCGGGGCCTCTGCCCATGGAGCGGCGGTGGGGCACCATGTGCCGTCGCCCAGCGGTACGACGGGCGACTGGGCCAGCGACTGGAAAAACGACTCCCTGATGTCCTGTCTCCATGCCTCGGCCTCGCGGCGGAGACTGTCGCCGCAGGCGGGGTCGATGGCACCCAGCGTTTCGGCCATCCGGCTCAGTCCCAGATAGCCGTATCCGTTGAGCATGAACTGGTGGAAAGGATCTTCCGGGTCGGCCACCTTGCCGTCGATCATGCCGTAGCCCTTGCCGCGCAGCTTTTCGTCGAAACTTTTGGCCCGCCAGCGCATCAGGTAGTCGCAGGCTTTGAGTAGCTTGGGGCGTATCTGCTCGATCCATGCCCGGTCGCGCGTGTAGCGGAAATATTCGCCGACTGACCACAGCGCCGCTCCCGTTTCGACCGTGTAGCCGTTATAGTTTTCGATGTTCCCGTCGGGCTGCTGGGTGTCTAGAAAGTAGTTCAGCGCCCGTTTGGCCTGCTGCTCCAGTCCCATCGAAGCGTAGAACTGAATGATCGGGGCGCTTTCGGTGCCGATGGGCGAGTATACGCCCACGTTCGCGGCCAGCGTTCCGTCGGGTTCCGTCCCGAACGTAATCAGGTCGAGATGGAGCAGGCCGGCCCGGAGCATCTCGTCGATTCGCTTTTCGGGCAGCCGGATGCGGGCGGCCCGGCCGAGTTTTTTCTGCCAGTAGGCCTTGCATTCGACTTGCCGGTCGGAAAAGTTCTCCCGGGTCAGCGCATCGGCCGTTTCGGCCGAAACCGGCTCGTGCGGGATGAGAAAATCGATTTCTATCCGTTGGCCGGGCTGGAGCAGTATGGCGGTTTCTTCTTCATGCAGGGCTTTCCCGTCCACTTTGGATATGCAGCTTATGCGGTTTTCCGAAAAGCCGGTGTAGCCCCGCCCGCCGTCGAAGCGGTAGGCGGCCGACGGACGCGGCGCCTTGAACCATGCGTAACGCGGGACCGAGCCTGTGTTTTCCGCGATCGTCCGGATATACAGCGCTACGAGCGGTTTGGCGGCCGTGTCTTGCCGTTGTACTTGCTCCAGTTGCTTCGACTGTTCGTCGGTGAATACCCGGCCGGCGGAGTGCCGGTCGGAAATCAGGTAGTGCGTGCCCCGCACCGTTCGCTCGTTCAGAGGCGTTCCGGCGAGCGACACGAACGACGTGCTGCGGTAGACGATGTCGTCGTCGGTCATTTCCGAGTGATAGATCGGCAGCACGCCGTCCTCGAGTCTTCGGCGGATATTGTCCATGACGCCCACGCCGCGTCCCAGCGCGTAGCGGTATTCGATATGGGTCGGAGACGTTTCGGGCAATACGACGGCCGAAGAGGAGTTCATCGGCTTGATCACTTTCTCGTCCAAATAGGTGTCCTCGAGTTCCTCGGCGATCTCGAACATCCGCATGTCGCGGCTCAGTCCCAGCCAGATCGGGACGTTGGAGCGGCGTGTCCGGGCCGAGGCCGACGCGAAGGACGTTTCCGGCTCGCGCTCGATCCGCTGGATCTTGGTCAGATTTTTTCTCGACAGGATGTCGTTTTCCGCTTCGTCGTAGCTTCGGTCGTCTCCTCCGGGCAGTACGATCGTGCCGTAGGCCGGGATGTAGATCGGGTTCTCGGAGCCGACGTCCCGCAGGAAGAAGGAGAACGAGCCGCTGCCGGCCCGGACGTGAATCAGCGTCGATTCGGGGCCGGCTTGCGTTCGCGCGCTGTCGATCCGGCAGGCGACGGCGGCTTTGGCGCCCGGCGCGAAGCGGAGCGCGTCCTTTCGACGGGTCGCCTGTCCCCGGACGGCGCGGACGGAGCCTATCCGGCCGTTTTCGGCTTGCAGGGAGACCTCGGCCGGAGCATTTTTCCACAAGACGATGATCGTTCGTTCCGGAGCGTCGCCTCCGGTCAGAAGGGCCGGAAATGCGCACAGTCCGGCGAAAATCAGGGCGAAAAGTTTTCGGTTCATTCGTTTTGGGGTTAGTTCTACGGTACAAAAATAACATATTTCCTCGTTTGGGCAAACGGCGGCCCAACTGCGATATGCCGTTCCTGCGGACCGTTGTTCGGGGAAAATTTGCTAACTTTGCGTAAAACGATCAATAACGAAGATGCCATGAGTCTCGAAAAACAGATCAACGATGAAATCAAGGCCGCTATGCTCGCCAAGGAGAAAGTGCGCCTGACCGCGCTGCGGGCCGTCAAGTCCGAAATCCTGTTGGCCAAGACGGCCGACGGCTCCGAAACGATAGCCGACGGCGCCGTGCTGAAAATCGTCCAGAAGCTGGTCAAGCAGCGCCGCGAGTCGGCCGCCGTCTATACCGAAAGCGGTCGTCCCGAACTGGCCGAGAACGAACTGGCCGAAGCCGCCGAACTCGAAGGTTTCCTGCCTGCTCAGATGAGCGGGGTCGAGCTGGAGAGCGCTCTGAAAGCCATTATCGAGCAGGTGGGAGCCAAAGCGCCGTCCGACATGGGTAAGGTGATGGGCGTCGCTACGAAGCAGTTGGCCGGCCGTGCCGACGGCCGCGCGATTTCCGAGGCGGTGAAGAAGTTGCTCCAGCAGTAGAAACATCGGAGCCTCCGGAATATGCGGCTTGGATGGGGCAGGGCTCGCTTTCGGAACTGTCCGGGAAGGGCTGCGCAAGACGATACGTTCGCTTGTTCGGATAGAGGGCGGAAGGAAGCGTGGAATCGCCGGTACGGAAGTGTGTTCCCAAATTGTCGAATATGCCGGAACGCCGGCGGGCGGAAGTCGCGGGGATGTCCGAGCTTGCGGCGGATGCCGCGAGGGAATCGCCGGAGACCCGGTGCGGACCGAACCGGAGCGAAGGGTCCGCGTTTTTTCGGGTACGGTGCCCGATGTACGGTTTTCTTCGGGGAAAACGGGAACCGTTGCGAATTGGAACGGCTGACGAAGACGGGCGGATCATGCCGGAATAATAAAAAGCGGG
>OGZA01001847.1_pt1 | contig 13737 bp, 9 predicted proteins | sample 1576591 | NCBI WGS metagenome assembly OGZA01 (sample SAMEA3541565, study PRJEB24748) | human gut metagenome | biome: human gut; feature: human-associated habitat; material: faeces | place: China | collected 2012
TCACAGATCCGGATTTTCCAGGTGAAAAAATACGTTCCAGCATCAATGCGGCAATACCCGGCTGTAAAAATGCCTTTATTGATAAGGCAAAGGCGAAAACAAGCAAAAAGGTTGGTGTGGAGCATGCCTGCAAGGAAGATATTCTGGAGGCATTAACACATTTGATGACCTTTGATGAACATTTGCAGGATACATTGAGCTATGAGGATTACCTCGATCTGGGATTAAACGGCAGAGAGGATAGTGCCGGGAAAAGAGCGCAGATTGCCCGCTCCCTGCATCTGGGAAAGCCGAATGCCAAAACACTCTTCAAACGGCTGAATATGCTGCAGCTGCATAAAACAGATGTGGAAAAGCTGCTTGGACAGGCGTATGAATGAGCTAGTTAAGGTAACGTTTGCCCTGCGTCCCAAGGAACAGCTGGAAAGCTGGGTGTCTGAAATCCTGCAGGAGGGATGGGAATTGTCCTCCTTTCGCTATGTCATGCTTGGCTCTTTGATGAATTTTCGTTTTGTTGAGGGAGCAAAGCGGCATGTGCGGGTATGCTTCTACGATGTGAAGTACGATGCTGATGAGAGTATCTTTCTGGCGGAGGGATGGAACGTCCTTTGCCGAAACGGTCTAAGCGTCATTTTCTATCATGAAAATCTTGATCAGCCTCTGCCGCTTCTGGATATGAAGCTGTATACGAAGCGTAGAATCTTCAAAATGACATGCAATTTGCTGTATCTGTTTTCATTGCTGTATTGTGTGCGTGTGGAGGAGGAGGCATTGCGGAAGCCGCTTCTTTTCGTCTTTACACTTCTTTTGTTCGCACTGCCGCTACTGTTTGATATCAAAAGCACGACAAAATACAGTAATCTGATTCGGATTATAAAAAACCTGTTGTATGCAGTGCTTTTAACAGGTATTGTATATATGCTGATAGAATTGCTGGTATCCACCTTCTATCTGCTGTTTTAGAAAGGATAAGCTTATGAAGAAACCCATTGCGACACCTTCCAGAACAAAGGAAATTCTGGAAACACATGGAATGTTTGCGAAGAAAAATTACGGACAGAATTTTCTGATTGAATCCGGAATTGTAGATAAAATTGCACGACATGCAGTCCTGTCGGATCACTGCGTGGTATTTGAAATAGGACCCGGTATCGGTGCATTGACACAGTATCTGTGTGAGTATGCAAAAAAGGTCGTATCCTTTGAAATCGATGAGCGGCTCCCTGCTGTTCTGGCAGATACGCTGCAGGAATATGAAAATTTTGAGCTTGTTATGCGTGATTTTCTGGAAATCGATTTGAATGAATGGTGCAGAACGTACAGGAAAGAGGGCTATGATGTCGTCATTGCTGCCAATCTGCCATACTATATCACGACACCGATTCTGTTTAAAATCTTTGAATCCAAAGCGGACGTTGCGGCAATCACCGTCATGATGCAGAAGGAGGTCGCAGACCGTATGCAGGCAGGTCCGGGAAAGAAGGATTACGGAGCTCTGTCACTTGCAGTGCAGTATTATTCGCACCCTGAGATAGTGGTCAATGTGCCGCCAAGCTGTTTCATGCCACAGCCAAAGGTAGGAAGCTCTGTTATATCGCTCAAGCGATACGAAAAGCCGGTGGTTGACGTAGATGATGAAAAGCTGATGTTCAAAATCATCAGGGCATCGTTCAACCAGCGCAGGAAAACTCTTGCCAACGGACTCAACAATTTCGGTGGTATGGGACTGACCAAGGAGCAGATACAGCAATGCATCGAGGCTCTCGGAGTTCCTGAAAATGTGCGTGGTGAGGCTCTAAGCCAGTTTGCACAATTATCAAATATAATTGGTGCCGCAAAATAGAAAACATGAATAAATCCGTGTGAGAGGGACATACTATCATCAGAACAATTCAGATGATGGAGGTAATGTCCTATGAAAAAACAACAAATTGCAGCAGCGGCATGTCTCGTGGCCGGAGCCATAGGATTTGCAGCGGTATATTCAACACAGAATCACGGAAAAGAGGAGACACCCACAGAAATTTCACAGACTTCGTCTATAGTAGAGCCTACAGAGAAGACCCCACAGAAACAAACCCCAAAAGAAGATTCAGAGACTAAGACAGGGCAGGAAGAAAACGTAAATAAGAGCAACAATCAGCAGCCGGCAGAAAAACAACTGCATTTTGTCGCTGAAAATGTGACCACCTGGCCTGTAAAGGGAGATGTACTATTGCCGTTTTCCATGGACAAGACGGTGTATTTCCCGACACTCGACCAGTATCAGTATAATCGTGGCATGGTAATACGTGCAAACGAGGGTGATGCGGTATGCTCGGTTACCGAGGGCAGGATTATAGACATATATGACAGTGCAGAGACGGGCTGCACGGTAGTACAGGATTTAGGAGACGGCTATACAGCTACTTACGGACAGCTTGCAAATCTGACCTGCAGTGAGGGTGATGTGCTTGAGGCAGGAGAAACACTTGGAACAGTTGGAAAGGTGACCAGATACTATACTGTAGAGGGCACCAATGTGTATTTTGCGATGGAGCAGGATGGAAAACCGGTCAATCCGATGGATTATTTCGGCGATATATAGAGGTGAAAAGTTGGAGTTTAATGAATACAATGAGAGTGTGAAAAACTGGACAAAGGGCATTCTTGATAATTACAGAAAGGATGCCGAGATGACTATCAGATATTGTAATGAGCTGATAGAGTATGGAGAAAAAACAGCAGATTCAAAGCTTTTGGGCTTTGGCTACTATCATCTTGCCATGACACTTTATTGCCTGAATGACTACGATAACATATTTGATATCGTGGTCAGGGCGATAGAGCACCTGGAGAAGGCACAGAGCTGGAGCATGCTGGCGCGTGCATGCAATATACTTGGCATCATCACATCAAGCAGAGGCAATCAGCCGGTAGCGTATGATTATTATCTGGATGGGCTGATGTACTGCAAGAAGTATGGGCTTTTGGAGGAACAGAGCATCATAAATGTCAACTGCGGGGCCTTGAATATCAAGGTAGGCAGATACGAGGAGGCCATGGAATACTTTCAAAAAGCCATGGAATACATAGCATCCGCACCAGAAGAGCCTTCATATCACACAAGGATGATATCTCTTTATGAGAACATGATAAACTGCAAGGTATTGGAGAATAACTTTACCGGAATAGATGAGATGCTTGAGATTGTTGATAGGGAGCATCTGCCTTTTGCGGATGCAATAGACAGGCTTGGAATGCTCATCAGCAAAACCTTTTACATGCATAAAAGCGGTCAGATAGAAAAACGTGACGAGTGCATCAGGCACATTGACAGTGTAATCACGCAGGATATGCTTTTTTTGGATCTGATAGAGGATTTCTTTGTGTACCTGGAGGTGCTTTTTGAGAGTGGAAAGAGTGATGAGTTCTGGCATCTGATGGAGCTTATGGAGCCGATGATAAACAATCTTAAGGTTACAAGCATGCAGATGAGACTTTTAGGTCTTAAAATCAGATTTTACAGAAATCATCATATGAGTGCAGATTATCTGCAGGCTGCGGGACTGTACTATGAGCTTTCTGAGCGCAAGGAGCTTGAGGCCAAGGCTATGATAAAAGAAGTCATAAAGCTTAGGGCAAATTTCGAGAAGGTAAATCGCGCCAAGAAAAGAATGGAGAAGGAAAATAAGCGTCTTGCGGCGCAGTCTGAGACAGATCCGCTTACAGGCATGGCAAACAGGCGAAAGTTCAATCGCAGCTATTTCAATACCCTGTGCGATGTCATGCAGAACAATCCGGATGTTAAAGCCATCGGTATCATCCTGGTTGATGTTGACTATTTCAAGGAGTACAATGATAATTACGGACATCAGGAGGGCGACAAATGTCTGATTGCAATTGCAGGCTGTATCAGCGAGGTTGCAGGAGCACATGGAGGCTTTTGTGCCAGATATGGCGGGGATGAGTTTGTAGTCATGTACGAGAATATCTCAAAGGAAGCTGCTAAAGAGTATGTGGAGGAGCTTCGATGCAAGGTTATGAAGCTGGCTCTGCCACATCGGTATTCAAAGATGCTGCCTATTGTCACAATCACACAGGGGATGTATTGTGATGTACCAAAACAGGAAAACAGAGTGTGGGATTACTTACATGTGGCAGATGAGATACTATACAGCGTAAAGACAGATAACCGTGGCGGCTGCAGGGTGGCTGATAGAGCAGAGTTTGTGCTTATGTCAGGCTATGGCAATATGATTCAGGCTCAGGCCTGATGCCATACGGTCATGTCATAAGCAAAGCATTGATTATTGATATGGATAAAGCATACATGGATGAAAACTATACATATATTGTAAGGTGTGCAGACGGCACACTTTACACCGGCTGGACAAATGACCTGAAAAAGCGCATAAAAGCGCATAATGCCGGAAAAGGCGCCAAATATACAAAGATACGCAGACCTGTGGAGCTGGTCTACTTCGAGCGATTTGCCACGAAAGAGGAGGCAATGAGCAGGGAGTATCACATAAAACAGCTCAAGCGTTCACAGAAGCAGGCGCTGATAGATGAAATGGATAAAAAAGACAAAAGTATTTTTACACAAAACGGATAGTCGAAAAATAACTAAAACGACCAAACGGCAGTGTGAGAATACTTATTTTTTGCCTTGAATTTGTAAAAAATTACCAAAAAACGCACGCTGATTTTATTAATATATACAGAAAAGACAAAAGCCTCTTGCTAAATTACATGAAACTGTACTATAATAACTCTTGTGAAAACGTTACCGCAAACATTACCGAAAACATTCAAAGATGTTTGCAAAGACAATTTTAATATTAAATCTTTTAGGAGGGTTTAAAATGAAAAAGAAATTAGTGACAGTATTACTCGCTTCTTCAATGGTAGCAACAATGCTTGCCGGATGTGGATCAGGAAGCGGAGACGGAACAGAGAAAGGCTCATCTGCAAAGGGCGGCGATGGCTCAGTTTACATGTTAAACTTCAAGCCGGAGACAGATCAGGCATGGCAGGATCTTGCAGAGAAGTACAAAGATGAGACTGGTGTACAGGTTACAGTAGTAACAGCAGCTGACGGACAGTACAAGACAACACTTAAGTCTGAGCTTGCTAAGAAGGAGGCTCCAACAATCTTCAATATCGGAAGCACAGCAGACTGCGCAGAGTATGACAAATACATATATGACTTAAAGGACAGCGAGATTTACAAGCACCTTACAGATAAGTCACTTGCACTTGAGTACAATGGCAAGATTGCATCAGTAGCTAACTGCTATGAGTGCTACGGAATCATCTACAACAAGGCAATTCTTGAGAAATACTGCAGCAACTACTCAGGAGCAGTTATCAAGTCAGTAGATGATATCAAGGATCTTGATACATTAGAGAAGGTTGCAACTGATATCAACGAGCATGTAGATGACATCAACAAAGCTTGTGACTTACATCTTACAGAGGCATTTGCTTCAGCAGGACTTGACAGCGGATCTAACTGGAGATTCACAGGACATCTCGCAGGTCTCGCACTCTACTATGAGTTCAAGGATGCAGGATGTGATCTCACAGCAGGACAGAAGGAAGTTACAGGTAAGTACATGGACAACTTCAAGAGAGTTTGGGATATGTACACAAATACATCAGCAGCAGACAAGGCTACACTTGATTCAGGAAGCTTAAATGCTGAGTCAGAGCTTGGTATGGAAGAGGCTGTATTCTACCAGAATGGTGACTGGGAGTACGCTAACTTCGCAGATGACAACGAGAACGGATACACAGTTAAGCAGTCTGACCTTTCAATGATGCCTATCTACTTCGGTGTAGATGACGAGAACGAGGGACTTGCAGTTGGTACAGAGAACCACTGGACAGTAAACGCTAAGGCAGATCAGAAGGATATTGATGCAACACTTGAATTCCTCAACTGGGTAATCACAAGTGATGACGGACGTGACGCAATCGTTAATAAAATGGGACTTTCAGCTCCATTCGATACATTCACAGGTGACTATGAGTCAAAGAACGCTTTTGCTAATGTAGCATCAGAGCTTGCAAAGAACGGCAAGACATCAGTAGCATGGTCATTCAACGCAACACCTTCAGTAGATGACTGGAGAGCTGATTTCCTCGCTCCACTCACAGAGTACACAGAGCGTAATGGTTCATGGGATGACGTTACAAAGGCATTCTCAGAGAAATGGGCTTATTACTGGGATCTTCAGAACGAGCAGTAAAATTCTCTAAAAGTTAGTAAAAAGTAGTAAAAGTGGGGTGAGTGGCAGTCACTCACCCCATATTTTTTTAAGAAAGGTATATTTGTTATGGAAAAGTCGATTAGAAAAAAATTTTGGATCTTCGCTTTACCGACAATGGCAGCATTTACAATAGGATTTATTGTACCATTCGTATATGGTATCTTCCTTTCATTTTGTAAATTCTCCACAGTTACAGACTGGAAATGGGTGGGATTTAAAAATTACACAAGGATTTTTGTTGTAAACGGCACTGTGGATACAACCTTTATTCATTCAATCTGGTACACAGCACTATTTACAGTAGTTTCGGTACTGATTATCAATATCGTATCATTTGCAATAGCAATGGCGCTTACAAAAGGAATCAGAGGAACAAATCTTTTCCGTACAGTATTCTTCCTTCCAAACCTGATCGGTGGAATCGTACTTTCATATGTATGGCTGATGATTTTTAACTCTATCCTGCAGAACTATTCAAAGACAATCGTAAGCTCAGAGTGGTCAGCATTCTGGGGACTTATCGCAGTAGTATGCTGGCAGCAGATTGGATATATGATGATTATCTACATCGCAGGTATTCAGAATATACCGGGTGAGCTTATTGAGGCGGCAAAGATTGATGGAGCCAACAGATGGCAGCTCTTAAAGAGCGTTATTCTTCCAATGCTTATGCCGACAATCACAATCTGTACATTCCTGACACTGACAAACGGCTTCAAGCTGTTCGACCAGAACTTAGCTCTTACAGGCGGTAATCCGGGAAAGATGTCAGAGCTGCTTGCCTTAAATATCTTCAACACCATGTATGGAACAACAGGATGGCAGGGCGTAGGTCAGGCAAAGGCTGTTATATTCTTTATACTTGTTGCAATTATCGCACTTGCACAGAATAAGATCACTACAAGCAAGGAGGTACAGGACTAATGGCAAAACAGAAAAAAGCGCAGGAAGTCAGTGCCGTAAGACGGGCCAAGCACGGCTGGATAATCACATTATTATTCACTGTTTTATCAGTACTTTGGATTTCACCAATCTTTATGGTGTTACTCAATTCATTTAAGAGAAAAGCCTACATATTCAAGCATCCGTTTGGAATCAGCACAGTATCTATCACTGAGGGCTTTGAAGCCTTTAAGGATGGTATGTCAAGGCTTTTCTGTGGCACATTAAACTACAAGAATGGTCTTAGAATGACACATTTCTGGGACTGCTTTGGAAATTCACTTTTCATCACAGTCGGCTCAGTAGTACTTATTGTACTCTGCTGCTCAATGTGTGCATGGTACATAGTTCGTGTAAAGACTAAGGGCACAAAGCTTATGTATACACTTTGCCTTTTCTCTATGATTGTACCATTCCAGATGGTTATGTTTACATTATCAAAATTTGCAAATATGCTTCATTTATCAAACCCGGTCGGTATCATCATAGTATATCTGGGCTTTGGAGCAGGACTTGCGGTGTTTATGTTTACAGGCTTTGTAAAGAGCATTTCATTAGAGATTGAAGAGGCTGCCATGATTGATGGCTGTACACCATTACAGATGTATTTCAGGGTTGTATTTCCAATACTTCGTCCTACAGCAGTAACAGTAGCGATACTTGAGGCAATGTGGGTATGGAATGATTACCTTCTTCCATCACTGGTTTTAAACATCAACCAGTACAAAACCATACCAATTGCTATTCAGTACTTAAAGCAGAGCCACGGTATGATTGACTGGGGTGCAATGATGGCCATGCTCGTGCTTGCGATTCTGCCAATTGTTATCTTCTATATTGTATGTCAGAAGTACATTATAGAGGGTGTGCTCGCAGGAGCTGTAAAGGGTTAATATAGCTTACAAGAGGATATAGTTTATGTTATTTAAGCCCCACACTTGTTAAGAAAACATGTGGGGCTTAAGCTGAATTAGCAGGTTTTGTAGTTGTGGATATATGATATAATGGGTGAAATAAATTATATCACATGGATATAATGTAAAAGGACGTATCGCTGTCCGGACGGGGAAAACAATGACAATTGTAGATATAGCAAAAGAATCGGGATACTCAGTAACAACTGTATCCCGAGTTTTAAATAACAGGCAGGATGTTTCTCCTGCAGCAAAAGAAACCATAATGAAAATAGTTGAGGCACACAACTTTGTGCCAAATACCAATGCAAAGAGGCTCAAGCAGACCATTTCCAGAAATATTTATCTGCTGGTAAAGGGTACCTCAAATATGCTGTTTGCAAACATAGTCGAGGAAATCCAGTCGATAATCGACAGAACAGACTACTCACTGAGCATCACTTATCTGGATGAGGACAGCAATCTAAGCAGTGTAACCGACCGTATATGCAGGGAACGAAAGCCGCTTGGCATCATCTTCCTCGGAGGCAGCAGGGAGGATTTCTCGGAGGATACATCTTCATTTAAGGTGCCGTGTGTTATAGTGACCACATCAGCAGAAAACTGGAGCATGGAGGAGCTGTCATCTGTTTCCATTGATGATGAGAAGGCCGGGGAAACAATCGTCGACTATCTTATCGACCATGGTCATACAAAGATAGCAGAGATTGGAGCCAATCTGGAGCTTTCACAGACAGCCATTCTGCGACACAATGGATATCTGAACAGCTTCAAAAAGCATGGCATCACACCTGATGAGCGTTACTATGAGAAGGCGCGATTCTCATATGACAGCGCATATCACGCCATGAAAAAGCTCCTTGAAAAGGATATTGAAATCACCGCAGTCTATGCGATTTCCGATGTTATGGCAATCGGTGCCATAAGAGCAATACTTGACAAAGGACTCAGGGTGCCGGATGATATATCTATCACAGGCTTTGATGGTTCGACACTCGCAGAGTACTACAATCCCAAGATTGTATCTATCAGACAGCCGCACAAGGATATGGCTGCACACAGTGTGGAGCTCCTTTTTAGCATGATTGATTTGCATAAAGGCTCATGTCATGAGATAATACCATTTGAGCTGACAGAGGGCGAGAGTGTTGCCCGGATAAATTAAAGACTATATAATGTTTGTTGTAATCTCACAATAAACGAGGAGGAATCGCGCATGGAAGTGAATAATAAGATGAAGCACACCATAAAGGTCGCATGGGCCAAAGGGTTTTCACAGTTTTTAGCACTAGCAGGAGCAATCCTGCTAGTGTTTGTGCTATTTAAATTTGATGCAATAATGGCACAGATAGTGAGAATAATAAACATACTCATGCCAATTATCATGGGGATTGTGCTGGCGTATCTCATAAATCCGATGGTAGAGTTTTATGACAGAAAGCTAAGCAATTCGCTTGGCAAAGCCATAGAAAAGAAGTGTGGAAAGAGACCTTCTATGAGAGGGTTGTCAATACTTATAAGTCTGGCCATAATAATAGTCATTATTGTAGTGCTCATAATGATGGTGGTGCCACAGCTTGTAAGCAATATCACAAATGCGGTCAGTCTTTTACCGGATCAGATACAGGACCTTGTGAAAAAAATCACGGAGCTTGCCAAAAACAATGACAAGGCAAAGGAAATAATCACTGAGCTATACAATAACGGCATAAGCTATTTTACTGAATGGGTAAAGGACAATATGCTCGGACAGGTTACCTTTGTCATAAACGGTATTATGGGAATCTTTGGCACAGCGGTAAACTGCCTTGTTGCATTCATCGTTGCCATCTATGTCCTTCTTAGCAAGGATACCTTCAAACGTCAGACTAAAAAGCTCGTGAGCGCATTTCTGCCGGAACGCCATATACAGGTGCTTTCAAGCATCTTAAAGGAGAGTGATAAGATATTCGGTGGCTTTATCAGTGGTAAAATCATCGACTCACTCATAATCGGAGCTATCTGTTTCGTGTGCTGCCTGATACTGCGCATGCCGTATGTAGCACTCATCAGCGTGATAGTCGGAGTGACCAATGTCATACCGTTCTTTGGACCGTACATTGGAGCCATACCAAGCACCATACTCATCATGCTCGACAGCCCGTCAAAGGGTGTGATATTTTTGCTGTTTATCATTATTTTACAGCAGGTGGATGGCAATATCATCGGACCAAAGATACTTGGTGAGTCCACAGGACTTTCGCCTTTCTGGGTGGTGTTTGCAATTTTCCTTGGTAACGGATTGTTTGGAGTAATGGGGCTGTTCATCGGAGTACCGACATGGGGTGTCGTGTACTACCTGATAAAGAGATATGTGAATTATCGTGTGAGGAAGAAAGAATAAACGTACTGTTAAAAATAAGTTATAAATTTTGAAAATAGTACTTGAATACTGGAAAATATGTGTATATAATGTGTGAACGAGGCTTGGAAAAAGAGCTTGTTCACACATTTTTTTAATGGATTTTCTGCAGTAGTGAACCTGCTGGGAAAAGTTATTATGAATTGAATTTTTGGGGAGGGTATTTACACATGAAGACAGATATGACCAAAGGCAATCCAATGAAAATTATATTGCTGTTCTCGCTTCCTGTTCTGATGGGAAATCTGTTTCAGCAGTTCTATAATATGGTGGACACGATTATCGTGGGGCAGTATCTGGGCTCAAAGGCGCTTGCGGCGGTTGGCTCGACAGGCTGTATTATGTTTCTGGTGCTTGGCTTTGCGAATGGAATAGCACAGGGCTTTGGAGTTATGGCAAGCCATGCGTTTGGTGCAAAAAAAGAGAAGCTATTGAAGCATTATGTGGCACTGGCTATAATTCTTACAGTTATTGTCTCAGTGGTGCTCACGATTCCGACAGTGCTTGCGTCGAGGCAGCTTCTTATCTGGCTCAATACACCTGATGATATACTTGTCATGGCTGATGCGTACATAAAGGTCATTTTTGCGGGAATTTTCTGCACCATGTCCTACAATGTGGCTTCCGGTCTTTTGCGAAGTATCGGAGACAGCAAGACTCCGCTGTACTTTTTGATTTTTTCATCTGTATTGAATGTTGTGCTGGACATATTCTTTATCGTGGTGGTGAAGGCAGGCACAGCAGGAGCAGCTTATGCGACAGTTATCTCGCAGGGAATTGCTGCAGTTTTGTCATTTATCGTGATGTTTAAGAAGTATGATTTGCTGCGCACCAGCCGTGAGGATTATTACATGGACTGGAGCGGAATCTGGCACATGCTCTCAATCGGTCTGCAGATGGCACTCAACTATTCAATCACTGCTATCGGAACGATGATTTTCCAGGCTGCGGTCAATGTGTTCGGTTCGCAGGTGGTAGCTGCGTATACCGCCGCATCCAAGGTCAACAATATCGCGACACAGACCATGCCTACACTTGGAACAGCCGCTGCGACTTACTGCGGACAAAATCTCGGTGCAGGCAGGTATGACAGGATATTTAAGGGTATGAAGTCATGCTTTTTCATATGCATAGGCTGCGCTGTTTTAGCGGCAGCGATTAACTGTTTTGTCGGACCGCACATGATAGGCTGGTTTATCACATCGCCTACGGCAACTGACATTGACTATGCTATGAAATATCTGAAAATCGCGAGCGTATTCATGCTTCCGCTGGCATGGATTTTTGCATACAGAAACGGCCTGCAGGGGCTTAACAAGGGTCTTGTGCCTATGCTTAGCGGTGTGATGGAGCTTGTGTCGAGATGGATTGCAATACTTGCGCTGTCAAAGCCATTTGGTTACGGCGGTGTGTGCTTTGCAGATCCGGCAGCCTGGCTTACAACAGGAATACTGCTTATTGTGACCTACTATGTGTGGGAGATGCGCATGAGAAAGAAGGTACAGTAAAACCACAAATGAGGTTTTCAGCGGATAAAACCTCCTGGGGTTGTGTGAGCAGCAGGGAATATCAGGACGCAACAGGATAAAATCAGGCTGGTACATGTCGCATAAACGATGTACTAGCTGGTTGTCTCCCTGCGAATCAGCACAGGCGCTATCTTTTTGTGCGTTGGCGCCAAATCTGGCTCAGGCTTTCTTTGTTTGCGGTTATCCATCTGCTTAACGAGTAAATCCATGGCGGTTCTTGCGATTACATCTATCTGCTGGCCGATGGTGGTGATTGGAATTATGGCTTCGTTGGCAATTGGTCGCCTCCTGCAACGACGAAGAGACAGGAAAGGAGACCAAATGGTTCTACGCACCCGAGGCCGGGGTTTCGGGGACGACCGTGGAGGTGTCGTGCCGGACGAAATTCGGCGACGGCGTGCTTTCCTCGGCGCAGGCGGGATTCGCCTATGCGCCGATCCGCTCCGACGATACGGGGAGTTTCACGGAGACGACCGACGTGACGGTCGACGGGCAGGTGATGTCCTGCCGCCTGACGGGGCTCGATGCCGAGACGTCGTACCTGATCTACGCCTATGTGGACATGGGGAGCGGAGGCCGGATGCAGAGCAAGCCGGTCGTCGTCAAAACAGGAGTAGACCCGGTGTTGCCGGACGATCCGAGGTTCGGGGTGCCGGATTGTTCGCAGGTGACGGCCTCTTCGGCGACCGTCTCCTGCACGTTCGATTATACGGGCGGCAAAGAGGTGTCCGAGGCGTATTTCCTCTGCGGGACGACGTCGGACGACGGGCAGCGCGTGGCGGTCACGACCGAACCCGGCGCCAAGAGCGCCACGCTCACGGGCCTGAGCGCTTCGACGGAGTATAAATTCCGGCTGTGCGTCGTGGTCGGCGGGGAGACCTTCGGAAGCACCGTCGGGACGTTCGCCACATCCGCGGCCGGCGGCGGGGACGACAGGACGAAATACGCGGGCTGGGCGGAGCTGCCGGTCGAGAACGGAATCCAGAGCGATTATTACTATGCCTATCATATGCGGAACGACGCTGCGAAAATCCGGAATTTCTCCGTGTGCTATTCAGCCAAATATCGCTGTCCGGTGTGGGTTGCGGCGCCGATGCACAAAAGTTATGTGGGGAGTGCCAAACGGAAGGACAACTATATCAACGACCCCAAAATTTCGTGTACGCAGAATACGGAGTACGATTTCAAATCGACGAATCTGACACGCGGCCATATGCTCGGGTCGAGCGACCGCACGGTGAGCCAGGCGACGAACGATCAGGTGTTCTACAAATCGAACATCGGGCCGCAGTTGCAGAACGGGTTCAACACGGGCGGCGGGGTCTGGAACAACTGCGAGGACTGGGTCGATACGCAGTGGAAAGGACAGGCCGATACTACCTATCAGGTGATCGGCTGTTACTGGGAGAACGAATCGAAGAAAGTGAACGGAACGGTCGTGCCCACGCACTATTATAAGGTGCTGCTGCGTATCAAAAACCATGTCAACAAATGGGTGGTGGAGTGTTCGCGCGACGAATTGCAGTGTGTGGCAATATGTTTCCCCCACAACTCGTCGAACGGAGGGACGAAGCCCAGCCAGTACGTGGCCAAAGGGTTCGTGATGTCGGTGGCCGATCTGGAAAAGAAGACCGGGCAAACCTTCTTCGCCAACGTGCCCAATGCGCCGAAGGATACCTATAACGCTTCCGACT
>OGZA01001852.1_pt1 | contig 13724 bp, 9 predicted proteins | sample 1576591 | NCBI WGS metagenome assembly OGZA01 (sample SAMEA3541565, study PRJEB24748) | human gut metagenome | biome: human gut; feature: human-associated habitat; material: faeces | place: China | collected 2012
GAATATCGAGACTCGCCTGGCCCGGTCGGCACGTTCGCAAGTAGAATTGCGTGATCCGCATGCCAACTATAATAAGAAGACTTTGGAAGAATTGCAAAAAGAGTATCCTTCTTTTGCATGGGATGTATTTTTCTCAACTGCCGGACTGAATAACCTGAAAGAAGTTAATATTGGTCAGCCTGATGCATTGAAGGAGGTGAATGCCATCATCGATACGGTATCACTCGAGGACCAGATTTTGTACTTGCAGTGGAATCTGATCAATTCGGCTGCCAACTATCTGAGTGACGACTTTATAGCCCAGGATTTTGATTTTTATGGCCGCACCATGTCGGGTAAGAAAGAGATGCAACCTCGTTGGAAGCGTGCTGTCAGCACTGTTGATGGTTCATTGGGCGAGGCTGTCGGACAGATGTATGTAGAGAAGTATTTCCCTGCTGCGGCTAAGGAGCGTATGGTAGCGCTGGTCAAGAATTTGCAGGAATCTTTGGGAGAGCGCATCAAGGGGCTGAGCTGGATGGGTGAAGAGACCAAAGAAAAAGCACTTGAAAAACTGGCGACTTTCCATGTCAAGATCGGGTATCCGGATAAGTGGAAAGACTACTCTTCTCTGGAAATAAAGGATGATTCATATTGGGCCAACATTGAGCGTGCCAACCAGTGGAGTTACAACGAGATGATCGGCAAATATGGTAAACCGGTCGATAAGGACGAGTGGTATATGACTCCGCAGACAGTAAATGCATATTACAATCCAACGACGAATGAGATCTGTTTCCCGGCCGGTATACTTCAATATCCTTTCTTTGATATGAATGCGGATGATGCCTTCAATTATGGAGCGATTGGTGTAGTTATCGGACATGAAATGACCCATGGATTTGATGATCAGGGTCGTCAGTATGATAAGGATGGTAACTTGAAAGATTGGTGGACGGCAGAAGATGCCAAGAACTTTGAGGCTCGTGCGGCGGTGATGGCTAACTTCTTCGACAGTATTGAAGTAGCTCCCGGTGTTCATGCCAATGGAGAGTTTACTTTAGGCGAAAATATTGCCGATCACGGTGGACTTCAGGTATCATATCAGGCATTCAAAAAAGCGACGGCTGCGGCTCCGTTGAAAATTGAAAACGGATTTACACCCGAACAGCGCTTCTTCTTGTCTTATGCCAATGTGTGGGCCGGAAACATCCGTCCTGAAGAAATCCTGAAGCGTACGAAGACCGATCCGCATTCGTTGGGCAAATGGCGTGTAGATGGAGCACTGCCTCAAATCGGTGCATGGTATGAAGCTTTCAATATTACTGAAAAAGATCCGATGTACTTGCCGGTAGATAAGCGGGTGTCAATTTGGTAATAGATTGTTGCAAATAAAATAAAAGTAAAAATGGCGCTGACTCATTCAATTGTGAGTCAGCGCTTTTTTATTAATAATTCACACCTTATTTATTACGTACGATAAACAATATTTCGTAACTTTGCGCACCAAATACTTAATAAGCAAATCAATGTCTGAGTCTAAAAGAATAAAAACCGCTTTGGTATCGGTTTATCACAAAGAAGGTTTGGATGAAATCATTACCAAACTGCATGAAGAAGGAGTAGAGTTCCTGTCAACAGGCGGAACTCGTCAGTTTATTGAATCGCTGGGCTATCCCTGTAAGGCTGTCGAAGATTTGACTTCGTATCCTTCTATTTTGGGTGGTAGAGTGAAGACGCTGCATCCGAAAATATTCGGAGGAATTCTTTGCCGCCGTGGACTGGAACAAGACATCCAGCAGATTGAGAAATATGAAATCCCTGAAATCGACCTGGTTATTGTAGACCTCTATCCGTTTGAAGCGACTGTTGCTTCGGGTGCTGATGAGGCTGCTATTATCGAAAAAATTGATATAGGCGGAATCTCTTTGATTCGTGCCGCTGCCAAAAACTTCAATGACGTAATTATTGTTGCTTCACAAGCTCAATATAAACCTTTGCTCGATATGTTGATGGAGCACGGGGCCACTTCTTCTCTTGAAGAACGTCGTTGGATGGCTAAAGAGGCATTTGCCGTATCTTCACACTATGATTCGGCTATCTTCAACTATTTTGATGCTGAAGAGGGGTCTGCTTTCCGTTGCTCTGCCAATAGCCAGAAGACGTTGCGTTATGGCGAAAATCCACATCAGAAGGGATATTTCTATGGAAACCTGGATGAGATGTTCGATCAGATTCATGGAAAAGAGATCTCTTATAACAACCTGCTTGACATCAATGCCGCTGTCGATTTGATCGATGAGTTTGACGATGTCACATTTGCTATTCTGAAGCATAATAATGCTTGCGGGCTGGCTTCTCGTCCTACTGTGCTTGAAGCATGGAAAGATGCGTTGGCCGGTGATCCGGTATCTGCCTTTGGGGGGGTGCTGATCACGAATGCGGTTATTGATAAAGAGACAGCGGAAGAGATCAATAAAATCTTCTTTGAAGTTGTGATTGCTCCTGATTACGATGTAGATGCACTTGAAATTCTGGGACAGAAAAAGAATCGTATCATTTTGGTTCGTAAAGAGGCTAAATTGCCGAGAAAGCAATTCCGTTCTTTATTGAATGGTGTATTGGTTCAGGACAGAGACTTGAATATTGAAACAACTGCAGACCTGAAAACGGTAACTGATAAAGCTCCGACACCGGAAGAGGTAGAAGATATGCTGTTTGCTAATAAAATAGTAAAAAACAGTAAGTCGAATGCCATTGTTTTGGCCAAAGGAAAACAATTGCTGGCAAGCGGTGTGGGACAGACTTCACGTGTGGATGCACTGAAACAAGCTATCGAAAAAGCTAAGTCGTTTGGTTTCGATTTGCAGGGTGCGGTGATGGCATCGGATGCTTTCTTCCCTTTCCCCGATTGTGTGGAAATTGCGGATAAGGAAGGTGTGACAGCTGTGATCCAGCCGGGCGGTTCGGTGAAAGACCAGTTGACATTTGACTATTGCAACGAACATGGCATGGCAATGGTTACAACGGGTATCCGCCACTTTAAGCACTAATTAAAAACTTGTTGTATGCCGGACAACCCGTTATGGGCACACTGGTATATTGACGCATTAGAAATTTATTCATTATGGGATTATTCTCTTTTACACAAGAAATAGCAATGGACCTCGGTACGGCCAATACTATCATTATTACCGGTGGTAAGATTGTAGTAGATGAGCCTTCAGTGGTGGCCCTTGACCGTCGGACAGACAAGATGATTGCTGTAGGTGAAAAGGCCAAGCTGATGCACGAAAAGACGCACGAGAATATTCGTACCATCCGTCCGTTGCGCGACGGAGTGATTGCCGACTTCTATGCTTGCGAGCAGATGATGCGCGGACTGATCAAACAGGTAAATACTCGTAATCGCCTTTTCTCTCCATCGCTTCGTATGGTGATCGGAGTGCCTTCGGGTAGTACGGAAGTTGAACTTCGTGCTGTCCGTGACTCTGCCGAACATGCCGGCGGACGTGATGTCTATCTGGTATTTGAACCTATGGCTGCGGCTATCGGTATCGGTATCGATGTAGAAGCACCTGAAGGAAACATGATTGTTGATATAGGTGGTGGTTCTACCGAGATTGCTGTAATTTCATTGGGAGGTATTGTTTCGAACAACTCTATTCGTATAGCGGGAGATGATCTGACTGCCGATATTCAGGAATACATGAGCCGCCAGCATAACGTGAAAGTCAGTGAGCGTATGGCCGAACGTATTAAGATAAATGTGGGTGCTGCTTTGACCGAACTGGGTGAGGATGCTCCTGAAGATTATATCGTTCACGGACCGAACCGTATCACTGCACTTCCGATGGAAGTGCCGGTATGCTACCAGGAAGTGGCACACTGTCTTGAGAAATCAATCTCGAAGATAGAAACGGCTATTCTGAGTGCGTTAGAGAATACACCTCCTGAACTGTATGCCGATATTGTGCATAATGGAATTTATTTGGCCGGTGGTGGAGCGCTGCTTCGTGGCTTGGACAAACGTCTGACTGATAAGATAAATATTCCTTTCCACATTGCAGAAGACCCGTTGCATGCAGTAGCTAAAGGTACAGGGGTTGCATTGAAGAATGTAGACCGTTTCTCATTCTTGATGAGATAAATAATTGACTACGGTTTACGAGCTATAAGTGAGAGGCAGTTGCGTAAGTTGCTGCACGAACTTGTGGCTCGTAGATCGTAGTTTGTAACTTATATGTCTTTATGCGGAATTTACTGAACTTTCTTTTGAAATATAATCACTGGTTCCTCTTCATTCTGTTGGAGGTGATCAGTTTTGTTTTGTTATTTCGCTTTAACCACTACCAACACAGTGTTTATTTCAGTTCGGCCAATGTAGTTGCCGGCAAAGTATATGAAGTATCCGGTGGAATAACTTCTTATTTCCATCTGAAATCGGTCAATGAGGATTTACTGGATCGCATCATGGAGTTGGAGCAGCAGAACCGCAATCTGGAGAATGCATTAGTAAAACATCTCTCTGACTCAACCGAGCTGAATAGTATCCGAAACTTGTCGGATACAGACTATGAAATCTTCAAAGCCCGGGTTATCAATAACAGTCTCAATCTGGTAGATAACTACATCACTCTGAATCGGGGATCGAAGGATGGCATCCGTCCTGAGATGGGCGTGGTCGACGGTAATGGGGTGGTCGGCATCGTATATGAAACTTCTTCTCACTATTCCCGGGTGATTTCGGTGTTGAACAGCAAATCCAGCATTAGTTGTAAAATTGTGGGTAGTGAGTATTTCGGTTACCTGAAGTGGGAATATGGAGATGCCCGGTATGCTTATTTGAAAGATTTGCCTCGTCATGCCGAATTCAATTTGGGAGATACAGTTGTGACCAGTGGTTATTCCACGGTTTTTCCTGAAGGTATTATGATTGGTACGGTAGATGATATGGCCGATTCGAATGATGGCCTTTCCTATCTGTTGAAGGTAAAACTGGCAACGGATTTTGGTAAGGTGAGTGAGGTGCGTGTGATTGCAAGAACTGGTCAGAGAGAGCAAAAAGAGTTGGAACAAAAGAGTTTGGCGCAATGATTATCAACTATATACATAGAATAGGATGGTTTGTCGGTCTGATATTACTTCAGGTGCTGATCTTGAATAATGTGCACATAGCCGGTGTGGCTACTCCTTTTCTATACGTTTATTTTATATTAAAATTTAACTCCGGTACTTCCCGAAACGAATTGATGGTATGGGGTTTCTGTATGGGGCTTGCCATCGATCTCTTTTCTAATACCCCGGGTATGAATGCGGCGGCGACAGTACTACTGGCTTTTCTACGTCCGTTGTTTCTTCGCTTGTTTACGCCTCGAGATACTTTGGATAGTATCGTACCTTCGCTGAAAAGTATGGGAATTGCTTCTTTCCTTAAATATTTGGTGGTAAGTGTCTTTGTTCACCATTTTATGTTACTGACTCTTGAGTTCTTCTCATTTACCAGCATACCGTTGTTGCTGTTAAGGGTGGTGTCGAGCACCATTTTGACTATAACCTGTATTATGGCTGTTGAAGGAGTGAGGAGATAGGTATGGCAAAAGATTATGTTTTAGAGAAACGGAAATATGTGATCGGCGGAGTAGCATTGGCTATTGTCCTGATTTATCTGCTGCGTCTGTTTTCTCTCCAGATAGCTACTGATGACTATAAAAAAAATGCCGACAGTAATGCTTTCCTGAATAAGATTCAGTACCCGTCACGTGGGGCAATGTACGACCGGAATGATAAACTGTTAGTGTTTAATCAGCCTGCGTATGATATAACAATGGTGCCGAAGGAAGTTGAGAACCTCGATACACTCGACTTGTGCCAGACGCTGAATATCACTCGTGCACAGTTTCTGAAGATAATGAGCGATATGAAAGATCGTCGCAGGAATCCCGGTTATTCACGCTATACCAATCAGGTATTCATGTCTCAACTTTCGGCAGAAGAATGTGGCGTATTTCAGGAGAAGCTATTTAAGTTTCACGGATTCTATATCCAGCGACGTACCATTCGTCAATATAGCTATAACTCCGCTGCCCATGTGCTTGGTGATATTGGTGAAGTATCAATGAAAGACATCGAAAATGATGATTACTACATCCGGGGAGACTATATCGGGAAACAGGGTATTGAAAAATCATATGAATCTTATTTACGGGGTGAAAAGGGCGTTGAGGTATTGTTGAGGGATGCGCATGGACGTATACAGGGACATTATATGGATGGAAAGTATGATAAGCGTCCGATACCCGGAAAGAACCTGAAGCTCGGAATCGATATCGATCTCCAGATGTTGGGAGAACGCTTGTTGAAAAATAAAATCGGGAGTATTGTTGCTATCGAACCGGAGACGGGAGAAATACTTTGCATGGTTTCTTCACCCGATTTTGATCCGAGACTGATGATTGGCCGTCAGCGCGGAAAGAACCACTTGATGCTCCAGAGAGATCCGATGAAACCTTTGTTAAACCGTTCGATTATGGGAGTATATCCTCCGGGATCGACGTTTAAAACGGCACAAGCGCTGACTTTCTTACAAGAAGGGATTATTCAGACCAATACGCCGGCTTTCCCTTGTGCTCATGGGTTCAATTACGGGAGTTTGCATGTGGGATGTCATGCCCATGGTTCGCCGTTGCCGCTAATACCGGCCATTGCGACTTCATGTAACTCTTATTTTTGTTGGGGCTTGTTCCGGATGTTTGGCGATCGCAAGTATGGCTCTTCACAAAATGCCATTACTGTATGGAAAGACCACATGGTGTCTCAGGGTTTTGGCTATAAACTCGGGGTGGATTTACCGGGTGAAAAGCGGGGATTGATTCCTAATGCTCAGTTTTATGACAAGGCCTATCGTGGACGTTGGAATGGGTTGACGGTGATCAGTATCGCAATTGGCCAAGGAGAGATTCTGGCAACTCCTTTGCAGATAGCCAATTTGGGTGCGACAATAGCCAATCGGGGACATTTTATTACTCCACATATTGTGAAGGAAATTCAAGATGAACAGCTCGACAGCCTCTATCGGGTTCCCAGAAAAACCTCTATCGACCGGAAGCACTATGAAGATGTGGTTACAGGCATGCGTGCTGCGGTCACAGGAGGTACTTGCCGGGTAGCAGGAGCCATTTTACCGGACGTTGAAGTATGTGGCAAAACCGGTACGGCGCAGAACCGAGGACATGACCACTCTGTTTTTATGGGATTTGCTCCCATGAATAACCCAAAGATAGCCATCGCCGTATATGTTGAGAATGGTGGTTTTGGCGCAGTCTACGGAGTACCGATCGGAGCATTGATGATGGAACAATATTTAAAAGGGAAACTCTCTCCGGAGAATGAGATACGTGCAGAAGAATATAGTAATAGAGTGATTATGTATGGAAACGAGGAGCGTTAGTTTATGGAAAACATTGGATTGGGTAACGATCGTCATTTACCTGCTCCTTATAATCGGTGGATGGTTTAGTGTGTGCGGTGCCAGTTATGATTATGGTGATCGTGACTTTCTGGACTTTTCAACACGTGCCGGTAGGCAGTTTGTGTGGATTATCTGTTCCTTTGGGCTTGGTTTTATACTCCTGATGCTTGAAGAACGAATGTACGATATGTTTGCATACCTGATATATATAGGTATGATTCTTCTGTTGATCGTAACCATTTTTATTGCACCCGATACGAAAGGTTCCCGTTCGTGGTTAATATTAGGTCCGGTCAGTCTGCAGCCGGCGGAGTTTGCAAAATTTGCCACAGCTTTGGCTCTGGCAAAGTTTATGAATGCCTATTCATTTAATATTAAGAAGTGGAAGTGCTTTTTACCCTTGGTAGCTTTTATTTTACTTCCGATGTTGCTGATTATTTTGCAGAAAGAAACCGGTTCGGCATTGGTCTATCTTGCCTTCTTCTTGGTGCTATATCGCGAGGGTATGCCTGGAGTAGTTTTGTTTTCGGGAGTATGTGCCGTAGTCTATTTTGTGGTCGGTATTCGTTTCGATCAGGTATTTATAGCCGATACGCCTACGCCTATCGGAGAGTTTGCCGTGTTGTTGATGATACTTTTATTTGCCGGTTCCATGGTTTGGGTGTATAGGAAAAAGTGGGAACCTGTACGGAATATGATAGGCGGTAGTTTGCTTGTGCTGCTGATCGCTTATCTCGTTTCTGAGTATCTCTCTCCATTCAATTTGGTTTGGGTGGAGTGGGGGCTTTGTGTGGTGACCATAGGTTATCTACTTTACTTATCTTTGAGCGAACGGCAACGTGCCTATCTTTTGATCGGATTGTTTGCTTTGGGTTCTATCGGTTTTCTTTATTCAAGTGATTATGTGTTCGACAACATTCTTGAACCTCATCAGCAGATTCGTATAAAAGTGGTGTTGGGGATGGAAGAGGACTTGGCCGGAGCCGGTTACAACGTTAACCAGTCGAAGATTGCGATTGGTTCCGGAGGGTTGACGGGTAAAGGTTTTCTGAATGGTACACAAACCAAGTTGAAATATGTGCCCGAACAAGATACCGATTTCATTTTCTGTACTGTGGGTGAAGAACAGGGGTTTGTTGGTTCGGCAGCCGTTCTTTTGCTTTTCTTGGCATTGATACTCCGTCTTATAGCGACGTCAGAGCGGCAGACTTCTACTTTCGGGCGGGTTTATGGCTATTCGGTTGTGAGCATTTTCCTGTTCCATTTGTTTATTAACATCGGAATGGTACTTGGTCTGACTCCTGTAATCGGTATTCCGTTGCCTTTCTTTAGTTATGGCGGGTCATCTTTATGGGGATTTACGATTCTGCTTTTTATCTTTCTGCGTATCGATGCGGGGCGTAGCAGACGGCTATAAATGTTCTATTTTCAATCCCACATCACTGATCCCGGTTAGTTGTTCATTCTTCATTTCGTGTACTATCTTGAAAGTATAGTTGCCGGGATGTTTGACAAAGCAGTCCTTCAAAGGGAGTGCCGATTGGTAGAGACTTCCCCAGCCGGTTCCTGTCCATTTGCCTTCCCGGTCAGTCAGTATAAACTTCAGGGTATCTGTCTTCCATACAGTTGAATCTTCCAGATTATAATGGATGAGGATATTCAGGTTCTGATAAGGGTAGTTACTGCTGTTGCGTACACCAACGGACAGTCGCAGGTTGGCTAGGGAATCTTTTAGAGGCACGTTGAAAAAGAGTGTATCACTCTTCTTCCATCCATCCGGGGGAGTGGATTGGTAAGAGTGATACACAGTATTTTCGTCACATGCAGTCAGAACCCATGTGGTAAGGAGCATGCAAATGCTATTCTTGAGCAGGCTTTTCATTTTCCTGAGCTTTCTCGATACGTTTAGGTTGTTCATTGTTGCGCGGTCCGCGTGGTTCGCGAGGAGGGCGCTGTTCACGGGGTTCGTTTTTACGCGTTTCCCGGTTCTCGTTGCTACGCGGTTCACGAGACTCATTATTTTTACGTGGTTGGTTGTTGTTGCGATTATTGTTTTTCGGACGTTCACCACGTGTACGCTGTTGGTTTTGTACAGGCTGAGAACCGTTGTTCTCCTGTGCATTAATCGGAGTGGGCTGTGAACTCTGTGTTTCGCCATTGGTAGCTTGTTGCGGGTGGTTATTATTCTTCTTTTTCTTTTTCCGGTTTCCGTTTCCGCCTTCGTCCTTTCCATTTCCGTCTTTGGCGTTACGGCGGCGGTCACGGTCGAAACGCGTCAAGCTTTCCTGCTCCAGCAAATCAACAGGCTTTTTAGGTTCCGGTTTGCGTTCGGCTTCCAACAGACTGTCCGGTTTAATACCTCTTTTGTTCAGCCCTATCACTTCGAATGCACGTTTTCCGCTAATGGTCACTAAGTTTGCTGCAAAGTTTTTGTCGGTTGAATACGAAATCTGATTACTGAGGATATCTGCTTTGAAGAAGTAATAGGTTCCGTCTTTGGTTTCCAGTTCGATTTCTCTTGAGGGCAGACGTTTTTGTGCTTCTACATAGCAGTCCACTTCATAGTTCAGGCAACATTTTAACTTGGCACACTGTCCGGCCAACTTTTGAGGATTCAGTGAAATATCCTGATACCTTGCCGCACTGGTTGATACGGATACAAAACTGGTCATCCAGGTGGCACAGCATAACTCACGTCCGCAAGGGCCGATACCTCCGATGCGTCCGGCTTCCTGCCGTGCACCGATTTGCTTCATTTCGATACGTACTCTAAAAGCTTCGGCCAGTACTTTAATCAATTGGCGGAAGTCTACGCGTTCGTCGGCGATATAATAAAAGATAGCTTTATTGCCGTCTCCTTGATATTCTACATCACCAATTTTCATATCCAGATTCAGACTGGCTGCTATCTGCCGTGCACGAATCATTGTGGTATGTTCTTTGGCTTTTGCTTCTTCATATTTCTCCATATCTACAGCTTTTGCTTTGCGGTAGATACGCTTGATTTCGGCATCCTGTTTAAAGTTTGCCTTTTTCATCTGGAGGGGGACTAATCGTCCTGTCAGGGTGACAGTACCAATATCGTGTCCCGGAGTAGCTTCTACAGCTACGATATCGCCTTTCTCCAATTTGATTTTGTTACTGTTACGGTAGTAGCCTTTACGGGTGTTCTTAAATTGAACTTCTACCATATCACTCTCCTCTGCATTGCCTGGTATGTCGGCCAGCCAATCATAGGTATTTAGTTTTTTATCTTGTCGGGAACAGCTTTTACAACAAAGACCTCCGCTCCCATTATGCAGTTTAAATTCCATATACTTTATTTTAGAGTTATTGCTTTAACAGTACGATCATCTTCAGTGAGAAGTCGAAAAATACCATTTTAGCATTTACGTTCTGTTCAATATGTTTTTGAGCTTCACTCAGTTCATCCATGATGCCCATTACATTTCGTTCGTTGACAAAAGGGGCAAACCGTGTAGCGAAGTTCTGTTCTTCTAATGTCATATAAGTCAACTCTTTCCGGTGTAGGTTATAGATAAAATTCTCCCGGATCATTCGTTGGCAGTATTCCAGAAAGTTTTTCTGGCGTTCGCGTCCCATGCCTGCCACTTGTTCGCTCCATAATTTCATTTCCCGGATTTTCCGTTGGTAAGAGAGTCGCATCAAACTGACAAACAGTTCGAAAAACAACTGATTCTCTTCATTCAGGTGAATCGTCTCGAGGGCTTTGATAAAGTTTCCGTTGGCTAGGTGGGCGATCGAAATACTGGTTGCCTGCTGGACCCCGTATTTGCTTTGTAAAGCCTCGGCCATACACTCTTCCTCAATTTTACGTAGATTGAAGCGTTGTGTGCGGCTCAATATCGTTTGGAGAATTAAATCGGGAGCCTCCGAAACCAAAAGGAAGATTGTCTTTTCGGGTGGTTCTTCCAGCAGTTTCAATAACTTGTTGGCACAAGCCTGTTGCATCTTTTCCGGCAGCCAGAGGAGTGTAATCTTAAATCCGCCCTCGCTGGATTTAAGGCTGAGCTTTTTCATGATCTCATCACTCTCTTTGGTGTAGATTACGGCCTGTGCATTTTCTGCATTTATTTCGTTCAGCCAATGATTGATGGTAAAATAGGGATTGTTTAACACCAATTTTCTCCATTCTACAATGTAGTCATCGCTTCTCCCGTTTTTTACTACCGGAAAGACGAAATGAACATCCGGGTGAACCAGCTTATTGAATTTCACACATGACGGACAGACTCCGCAAGCATCAGTGTCACTACGATTGGTGCAACTCAGATAGCGTGCATAGGCCAGTGCCAGCGGAAACTTGCCTACCCCTTCGGGCCCACAAAAAAGCTGGGCATGGGGGATGCGTCCTTCGCTGACTTCTTGTATCAGTCGATACTTGGCCTCTTCTTGTCCGATGACGTCTCTGAAAAACATGGCTTAGTAAATTGCTTTGGCTACTTCTTTGATACTGTCCACTGCTCCGATGGAGTAGAAATGGATACTGGGCACACCGGCTGCCATCAACTCTTTGCATTGGCTGATGCACCATTCGATGCCTACCTGACGGGCTTCCTCATCGGTTTGGCACTTCAGTGCTTCCTTGGTCAACTCTTCCGGAAGGTCTACCTTGAACGTTTTAGGCACCATATTCAGTTGTGATATCTTTTTAAAGGGCTTAATACCCGGGATGATAGGGATGTCGATACCTGCCTGATGTACCTTTTCTACGAATTCAAAGTACTTTTTGTTATCGTAAAACAGTTGGGTAACGGCATATTCTGCACCGGCTTCCACTTTCTTCTTCAACCAATAGATATCCATATCGATATTAGGAGCTTCTTCATGCTTTTCCGGATAGCAAGCCACACCGTATGAGAAAGGAGTATTAGTCACTTTCATCTCCGATCCGTCTACAAAAATACCTTTGTTGAAGTTATTGATTTGTTGCTGTAGATCCAAAGCATGATGATGTCCGTCTCCCTCAGGAGTAAACACGGTTTCATGTTTGGCTTTATCGCCACGAAGCACTAATAGATCTGTAATACCCAGGAACTGAAGGTCGAGCAGTACATATTCTGTCTCTTCCTGTGTAAACCCGCTACACAAAATGTGGGGTACTACTGTGATGTTGTATTTATTCTGGATGGCAGCAGCTACAGCTACGGTTCCCGGACGTCTTCTCAGGCGGTTGCGCTGAAAAAGTCCGTTGCCTAAATCCCGATATACATACTCACTGCGATGAGTGGTGATGTTGATATACTTTGGGTCGAACTCACGTAAGGTATCTATGGTTTGGTACAACTTCTCGATGCCCGTACCCTTTAAAGGAGGGAGTATTTCGAAAGAGAAAGCTGTTTTTTCGTTGCTATGTATTAAATCAATTACTCTCATTATTTTTTTATTCGTCTTTGCTATCCTTGCAGAAGCATGCATATTGGGACAAAAATACGAAAAAAAGATGAAACGAAATCGTTGTAGAACCTGAAAAGATTGCCTTTGGTCCCAGTTATGATTCTTTTTCTGTTGTTAACCTGAACTTTTAATGAATAGGAGGCAAAACTTTTATAGAAAGATATTTATTGTAACTTGTTTGGAGATATTTAGCTGGTTTGTATAATGCTTACATACAAGCGGTGGCTATTTCAGCTTGAGTTGTAATGGACGGAATGGAGAAATAAGTTTCTACTTCAAGATGATTCAAACATCATTATCTGTATCGGGCTAAACATTATTTCAGTGGAGGGAACTTTTCTATGTTGTTAATGCTATAATGGGGATGATTGATGCAAAACGATTAGGCATAGGGACAAGGAGTGGGTGAGTGTGGTTTATAGAGTAGGCTAAGGTTGATTCATATAGTCTGGCACTGTCCAGAATTTTGTGTAAATAGAAAACTTCAGGATTCAGGTTTTATACTTGAATCCTGTATAGTCTCTTCTCAAATCTATACATCTCCTTATTCTCTTTCTTTCTTTCTTTCTTTGAGCAGCTCTCTATTTCCCTAAAAATACCCCTATAACCTCTTTACACAGCCATCCTTTTATCTTTAAAACCAAGACTCCTTACCTTTTAAGCCAACAACACCCCTTGGCTTTAAACCAACATGCCTTTGGTTTGAAAGGTAGGCTTCTCCTGTTTTTACCCTAAATTTTGCTTATGAAAATACTTTATAATGAAACCTTCCTGATCGCAAATGTTCTTCCGGATTGCACCGGCACTTGCTTTAATTGCACCTATACCTGCTCTGATTGCATCCATACCTGCTCTG
>OGZA01001853.1_pt1 | contig 13723 bp, 7 predicted proteins | sample 1576591 | NCBI WGS metagenome assembly OGZA01 (sample SAMEA3541565, study PRJEB24748) | human gut metagenome | biome: human gut; feature: human-associated habitat; material: faeces | place: China | collected 2012
TGATACTGGACGAACCGACCAACCATCTGGACATGAAAACCAAAGATATCCTGAAGCAAGCGTTACTGGATTTTGACGGTACCCTGATTCTCGTCAGCCACGACCGCGACTTCCTGGACGGACTGGTAAGCAAGGTATATGAATTTGGCAACAAACAAGTGAAAGAGCACTTGAACGGCATCTACGAATTCCTTGAAAAGAAGAAAATGGACTCCCTCCGCGAACTGGAACGATAGGCATCTGCTAAACCCGGCGTCCGAACAAATGGCCGATACATATTGTTTTCATTTTACTAAACACTTAACTAAGAGATATTAAAATGAAACAATATGATGCCATCATAATAGGATTCGGCAAGGGCGGCAAGTTATTGGCCGTCGAACTAGCCGAACGGAATTGGAAAGTAGCCATCGTGGAACGTTCCCCTCAGATGTACGGAGGAACATGTGTAAACGTAGGATGTATCCCTACCAAAGCTCTGATTCACGAATCGGAATATGCGGAAAAAAGATACTATGACGATTATAAGAACCAGTCCAAACTGTATGCACTTGCCGTGGCGCGGAAAGACAAGCTTGTATCCTTCCTGCGTGAGAAAAATTATGAAAATGTAAAAAACAAGCCTAATATAACCCTCTATGACGGAACTGCTTCTTTCTTGTCCGAAAATACAATCCGTATAGTCTCCGGCAAGGACGAAACGATTCTTGAGGGAAAAGAGATATTCATCAACACCGGGTCCACCCCTATCCTGCCTGCCATCGACGGACTCAAGGAGAGCAAGTACGTATATACCAGTGAGACCTTGCTGCAATCGAACAAACTGCCCGCACACCTGCTCGTCATCGGCGGCGGTGCTGTCGGATTGGAGTTTGCCACTATGTATGCAGGCTTTGGAAGCCATGTCACACTGCTGGAAGCGGGAAACCGCTTTCTGCCTAAAGTGGACCGCGACATTGCCGCCTCCATGCTGGAAGCATTGAACCGAAAGCGTATCAATGTCCGGTTGAACGCCCGTGTCCAATCCGTGTACGACACAGCCGAAGGAATAACTCTGACCTATACGGACAGTGCAAACGGCACTCCCTACTACCTGAAAGGAGATGCCTTGCTGGTAGCCATTGGCCGTAAGCCCATGACTGCAGAGCTGAATCTGGAAAAAGCGAGTATACAAACAGACAAGCGGGGAGCCATCGTTGTCGACAACCAATTACGGACTACAGCCCCACACGTATGGGCCCTGGGGGACGTAAAAGGAGACGAACAGTTCGACTACTTGTCCATCGATGATTTCCGTATCATCCGTAATCAACTCTTTGAAAACAAAAAAAGGAGTACAAAAGACCGGTATCCAATCCCCTTTGCCATTTTCACCGACCCACCGCTGGCACATATAGGACTGACGGAAGAGGAAGCGATGAAGAACGGTTATTCCATACATGTGGCACGTATCCCTGCTGCCATGATTCCACGTGCCCGTACGCTACACAGCATAGACGGTATGCTCAAAGCTATTGTAGACATCCATACCGGACGGATTCTGGGTTGTACCCTACTTTGTGCCGATGCACCGGAAGTAATCAATACCGTAGCATCAATCATGAAAACGGGACAGCGTTACCATTTCCTGCGGGACTTCATTTTCACCCACCCCAGCATGAATGAGGGATTGAATATGTTATTCAAACCTTTTTAGCATTTTCTATTTGGTAATTAAGTCCTTAACCTCTATCTTTGCATCCGTCCAAAGATAGAGGAATGAAAAAGAAACAGTACATAACCTATATTCTTTTTTTCATCAGCTTGATAATGCTGGTGATACCCGTCATTCCCCACCATCATCATGCCGACGGAATGATATGCATGAAGAATGATATCACCGCCGATTGCTGCGGACACCGTCATAGCCAGGGCAACGAGCACTGCTGTTGCGACACGGGATGCATGACAACCCACTTTGTACAACAGACGCCCAGCTCTTCCAATGATGTGTGTTCACATCCGGATGCCTTGTGGACAGTCACCCTACTCATTGAACCTTTTTCCAAGTTACTCATCCTACCCGAGTTTGACATAAGCAGGCAGGAGTGTATCTATCTGGAATCTCTTCATAGCACATTTATCATATGTGCTACGGGACTTCGTGCCCCTCCGTCTCTTCTTGCTTAACTGTTACCGGAACATCACCGGGACAGATTTCTATCCGGCATAAGGAACAATGCAATTTGGTTGCACGCCCTATGCCCTAACTTTGTATTCAAAATCAAAAAGTAAGAACAAATATCATCATGAAAAAAGTTATTTTCATGGGAGTCTTGGGATTATTCCTTTTAGGCTCCTGTAACAGCAAGTCCGGAGACAGCCACGAAGGACATAATCACGAAACAGAAGAGCACAATCATGACGGACATGACCACGAACATGAGGGACACAACCATGAGCACGAAGAGCAGGAAAACCATGCCGGAGGAAGCGATGAAATCATCCTGCCACCAGCAAAGGCGCAAGCTGCCGGCGTAGCAGTCAGCACTGTTGAACCGGGTAGTTTCCATCAAGTCATCAAGACCAGCGGCCAGGTGATGGCAGCCCAAGGAGACGAGAGCGTAGCCGTAGCTACAGTAGCAGGCGTGGTTTCCTTCAAGGGAAAAGTTATCGAAGGAATGAGTGTCAGCAAAGGTACTCCTTTGGTGGTATTGTCATCCAAAAACATGGCCGACGGAGACCCGGTGCAGAAAGCCCGGATAGCCTACGAGGTTTCCAAAAAAGAATACGAGCGTATGAAAGCGCTTGTAGGCAACAAAATCGTATCTGAAAAGGAATTCGCGCAAGCCGAACAGATTTATGAAAATGCCCGTATCAGTTACGAGGCAGTCGCAAAGAACCATTCGGCAAGCGGCCAGGCGGTTGTTTCTCCCATCAGCGGTTATGTGAAGAATCTGTTGGTGAAAGAAGGGGACTACGTCAGCGTCGGCCAGCCGTTGGTAAGCGTCACCCAGAACCGTAAGCTTTTCCTGCGTGCGGATGTATCCGAAAAGTACTATCCTTACCTAAACAGCATCGGTTCTGCCAACTTCTGTACTCCTTATAATAATAAGGTATATACATTGAAAGAACTGGGCGGGCGCATGCTTTCTTATGGAAAGGCTTCGGATGAGAACGGATATTATGTACCCGTAACTTTTGAATTCGACAATAAGGGAGACGTTATTCCCGGCTCGTTTGTAGAAGTATTCCTATTATCCTCACCAATGGAGAACGTGTTGTCTCTTCCTCACAGTGCGCTGACCGAGGAACAAGGCAGCTTCTTTGTCTACCTGCAACTGGATGAAGAGGGCTACAAAAAACAGCTTGTCACCCTGGGTGCCGACAATGGCGAAAGTGTACAAATCCTTTCCGGCATAAAAGCAGGCGATCGCGTCGTAACCCAAGGAGCCTATCAAGTGAAGCTGGCATCGGCAACGAATGCTATTCCGGCACATAGCCATGAACACTAATCTCATGTACAATTTGACAATTTACAAAGTACCATTTCGCTATGCAGTATAAGGGTTACGTGACGAATGGGGAGTGTAAAGTCAGATAAACAAGAAATATTAGATAAAACAGCAAGTGCGGCTGACATTGCGCAGCCCAATTGTACATTGTAAATAGTAAATAAAAAGATGTTAAACAAAATAATTGGTTTTTCTCTTCAGAACCGCATCCTGGTGCTGGTAGCATCGGTGCTGTTGCTGATTGGCGGTACTTATACCGCCATGCATACGGAAGTGGATGTGTTCCCTGACCTCAATGCGCCGACCGTGGTCATCATGACCGAAGCAAATGGTATGGCAGCAGAGGAAGTGGAACAGCTGGTCACTTTTCCCGTAGAAACGGCTGTAAACGGTGCAACGGGTGTGCGCCGTGTACGCTCTTCCTCAACGAACGGTTTTTCTGTAGTCTGGGTAGAATTCGACTGGGATACAGATATCTATCTTGCCCGGCAGATTGTCAGTGAGAAACTGGCAGTCGTCAACGAATCCTTACCGGCCAACGTAGGCAAACCGACACTAGGCCCACAATCGTCCATTTTGGGCGAGATGCTGATTGTAGGTCTGACAGCAGATTCGACCTCTATGCTGGATTTGCGTACCATTGCCGACTGGACCATACGTCCCCGCCTGCTCTCTACGGGCGGTGTGGCACAAGTAGCCGTACTGGGTGGCGACATCAAGGAATATCAAGTGCAGCTGGACCCGGAACGGATGCGCCATTACGGCGTGACATTGAGCGAAGTGATGAACATCACCCGCGAAATGAACCTGAATGCCAATGGTGGAGTACTCTATGAATATGGCAATGAATATATCGTACGCGGCGTACTTTCTACCGACAAGGTAGACCAGATAGCCAAGGCCGTGGTGCGGAGCAACGGGGTCTCCGGTGCCCCTATCCTGCTGGAAGATATTGCCGACGTTCAAGTCGGAGCCAAACTTCCTAAACTGGGTACCGCCTCGGAACGCGGTAAGCATGCCGTACTGCTGACAGTCACCAAGCAACCCGCCACAAGCACGCTGGAGCTTACAGACAAACTGGAAGCTTCCCTGCAAGACCTGCAGAAGAATTTACCGGCAGACGTAAAGGTTTCCACAGACATCTTCCGTCAAAGCCGTTTCATCGAAAGTTCCATCGGAAACGTTCAGAAGTCGTTGTTGGAGGGAGGTATTTTCGTTGTCATCGTGCTTTTCCTGTTCCTTGCCAACATACGTACCACAGTCATCTCGCTGGTGACACTGCCGTTGTCACTGATTGCCTCCATCCTTGCCCTGCACTATATGGGCTTTACGATAAATACCATGAGCCTGGGAGGTATGGCTATCGCCATCGGTTCGCTGGTAGACGATGCCATCGTGGACGTGGAGAACGTCTACAAGCGGTTGCGGGAAAACCGGCTGAAACCTGCCGGCGAGCAACTTCCTATTCTGGAAGTGGTGTTCAATGCTTCGAAAGAAGTGCGTATGCCTATCCTCAATTCAACGCTGATTATCATTGTCAGCTTCGTACCACTGTTCTTCCTTAGTGGTATGGAAGGTAGGATGTTGGTACCACTAGGCATTGCATTCATCGTGGCATTGGCGGCTTCAACCGTTGTGGCACTGACCGTAACGCCGGTACTTTGCTCCTATCTATTGGGAAAAGAGAAAACGAAAAAACAAAATAACGAAAACAGCGATTCTGCCGTAGCACGCAAGATGAAGCAATGGTATGGTTCAGCACTGACTTTTGTATTGGGGCATAAGAAAGGGGTACTTGGAGGTATTATCGGACTATTTGTAGTGGCACTCGGCTGTTTCTTCACCCTGGGCCGCTCGTTCCTGCCGCCTTTCAATGAAGGTTCGTTCACCATCAATATCTCCTCGCTTCCAGGCATTTCCCTGGAAGAAAGCGACAAGATGGGGCACCGTGCCGAGGAGCTGCTGCTCTCCATCCCCGAAATACAGACCGTGGCCCGTAAAACGGGACGTGCAGAGCTGGACGAACACGCTCTGGGAGTAAACGTCTCTGAGATCGAGGCACCGTTTGAGTTGAAAGACCGCTCGCGCAGCGAGCTCGTGGCAGAAGTCCGCGAAAAACTGGGTACCATTGTAGGGGCAAACGTGGAAATAGGCCAGCCTATCAGCCACCGTATAGACGCCATGCTATCCGGTACAAAGGCGAACATCGCCATCAAACTGTTCGGCGACGACCTGAACCGCATGTTCACTCTGGGCAATGAAATCAAGAGTGCCATCCAGGGGATTCCCGGTATTGCCGACCTGAACGTGGAACAGCAGATTGAGCGTCCGCAACTTGTCATTTCACCCAAACGGGAAATGCTTGCCAAATACGGCATTTCACTGCCCGAATTTTCGGAGTTTGTCAATGTCTGCCTGGCCGGTGAAGCCGTTTCCCAAGTTTACGAAAAGGGAAAGAGCTTCGACCTGACCGTACGCGTGAAAGACAACCTGCGCGACGAAATGGAAAAAATACGCAACTTGATGATTGATACGGGCGACGGACAGAAAATTCCACTGAACTATGTAGCGGAAATCCGCTCGGCCATGGGTCCGAACACCATCAGCCGCGAGAATGTAAAGCGTAAAATCGTCATCTCCGCCAACGTGGCCGACCGCGACCTGCGAAGTGTAGTCAACGATATACAAGCCCAGGTAGACGCACAAATCAAACTGCCGGAAGGATACCACATCGAATACGGCGGACAATTCGAAAGCGAGCAGGCAGCAAGCCGCACGCTGGCACTTACTTCGTTCATGTCCATCGTGGTGATATTCCTGCTCCTCTACCATGAATTCCGCAATGTGAAAGAGAGTGCCATCATCCTTATCAATCTGCCGCTGGCATTGATAGGCGGTGTATTCGCCCTGCTCATCACAACGGGAGAAGTGAGTATCCCCGCCATCATCGGTTTCATCTCACTGTTCGGTATCGCCACCCGAAACGGAATGCTGCTCATCAGCCATTACAACCACTTGCAGCAGGAAGAAGGCTATGGCGTCTACGACAGCGTTATCCGCGGTTCGCTCGACCGTCTGAATCCAATCCTGATGACCGCCCTATCCAGTGCACTGGCACTTATCCCGCTGGCTCTCAGTGGCGACCTGCCGGGCAACGAGATACAAAGCCCGATGGCAAAGGTTATCTTGGGCGGCCTTTTAACATCCACGTTCCTGAACGGTTTCATCATTCCGATTGTTTACCTAATGATGCACCGTAACCAACAACCTAAAACGTCAGACAATGAATAAAAGATTTTTCATATTCAGCGCCGCCATCCTCGCTTTTGCGGGGATGAGCGCACAAACGTCCGGCATTGATGCCGTGCTCCAGCAGATAGAGGCCAACAACAAGGAGTTGCAGGCTAACTCCCACCTCATTTCCTCACAAAAACTGGAGAACAAGACAAACAACAACCTCCCTGACCCTACACTGTCATACGCCCACCTTTGGGACTCCAAGAACAGTGACGAGACAGTCGGCGAAATGGTCATCTCGCAAAGCTTCGACTTCCCCACGCTTTACGCCACCCGAGGGAAGATGAACCGACTCAAGACAAATGCACTGGATGCACAAGCCACCGCCTTCCGCCAGCAGATATTGCTGCAAGCGAAGGAAGTATGCCTGGACATCATCATGCTGCAACGCCAGCAAGCCCTGCTCGACGAACGGTTAAAGAATGCGGAGGAGCTGTCGGCCATGTACACCCGACGTTTGGAAACGGGAGATGCCAATGCACTGGAAACCAACAAGATTAATCTGGAGTTGCTGAATGTACGCACGGAAGCCCGCATGAACCAGACGGCACTTAACAACAAACTGAAAGAGCTGCTTGTCCTCAACGGAAACCAGCCGTTCACACCGGGACGTCCCATGCCCGGTGTAACCCCTAACGCCCAGGCACTTGGACTGACAGAGTATCCGGCAGTGCCATTACCAACCGACTTCCGCCCACTGGCCGACGAACTGCTGGCTTCAGACCCCACCCTGCAATCCTTGCAAGGTGAAAGTTCTGCCGCCCGGAAACAGATTTCGGCAAGCAAGCAAGGCTGGCTGCCCAAACTGGAACTGGGTTACCGTAGAAATACCGAATCGGGGCATCCGCTGAACGGCGTAGTAGTAGGCTTCTCTTTCCCGCTTTTCGAAAACCGCAATAAGGTCAAGATAGCCAAGACACAAGCGCTCAACATTGACTACCAAAAGGAGAACGCCGCACTGCAAGCCAGCTCTGCCTTGTGGCAACTCTATGAAGAAGCCAAGAACCTGCACGCTTCCATGGAGGAATACGAACGCACCTTCCATCAGCAGCAAGACCTTTCTTTACTGAAGCAAGCACTTATGGGAGGACAAATCAGCATGATTGAATACTTTGTTGAAATATCGGTTGTCTATCAAAGCAAGACAAACCTTCTGCAACTGGAAAACCAGTATCAGAAGGCAATGGCACAGATATACAAGAGCCGGTTATAAATAGAAAGAGCTGTCTGCGGTTGGCAGACAGCTCTTTCTATTTCAATATATTGTAGTTATAGTTTTGTTACTTTACCCATAAACAGAATAACTCACGTACTCTTCTCCTTTATCAGGAAGATGAAAGGACGGTCCACATAGAACGGAATTACCGTACTTGGTCCGGGAGCGGCCACGTCCATTCCTCCGACAGTTACAGCCGCAGCTTCCGTCCCCTCTTCATTCACATTCACATAAGTGAACTGTTGCAGCAAACTGATAAACAAATCCTCATCCGCCATTCCGGAAAAATCGGCCGATGGAGTAAAAGCCTCCTGCATTCCCATTGCCATCATATCGTCAATGAGTTCTTTATCATATTCCATTTCAAACCGGGGTAACTTAAGGTTCAAGGCAGAGCTTGATAAACTACTGTTCCATTCCCCCCAGCGCTCGTCATTCAGCTGCGGCAGGCACTCATCCAACGATTTTCCCTCTGCCGGCAAGAGCACCACCATACTGAAAGCCTCATTGCCGTAAGGCAACTCTGCCATTGAGAAATACTCATTCTCGGCATAGTTGAATCTCTCGTCACGAAGATTCATCATGTGTACAGTCGATTTGCTTCCGTCAGCATTCGTAAAAGCCTCTTCTGCCGTATCCGATTTTTTGAATTGATTCTTCCAAATTCCCTTGAAATAAAGCGCATTCAACAGATAAAGACGCGCCGTCTCGGGAATTTCATTCAAGACTTTGGGGATGCAATTATTCGTTTTCCCGGCACACCAACTGTTTATAATGCCCGGAGCTTTGGGAGAGGCAAAATCCAGCTCCTGCACTTGCGCGTCATACATCTTTTTGTTCACGCTTACAAAGTCGTCATGAACACCGAACCCTTGCTTTATCCAGATGGAATTGGCAATTCCCAGCTGCGTGGTATTGTCCAAATCGAGCAACGCCTCCACCAGCTTCTTATTATAGTTGTTCATTTCTTCCAACGAATAGCCCGAAAAGCCCAGGACATCTGTCATCTCAGATAGTGTGTTTCCCAACGCTCCATTGGCAATCATAGACAGACAGAGCGAAGCGCTCAAAGGAGAGATGAACAGATTGGGCTTTTCCACCTCAGTTTTACAAACCTGATTAAAGAAACGGAAAGCGAAATCCGTTCCTAAATCCATCATCTCCTGCTCGGCACGGGTCAAGGCAATGTCTTTGCGAGGCTTGGGTTGTGGTGAAGAGTTGTCGTCACTCTGGCAGGCTGCAAGGATACAAAGTAGGCTTAAGGCAGTAATCGTTTTTTTAAGCATAAGCAAATAGTATTAGTTTTAAAACAGTTATCTATATAGAAAATGCTTGAACAAACAAAATACTGCATTGAAGAAACAATAAAAAATAGTACATTCCTACTCTATTATTATACTGCAAAGTTCTGCATATTTTTTGCAGTCGCACTGCATATGTGTTGCAGCACCACTGCATATGTGTTGCAGTCGCGCTGCATATATATTTGCAGTGTCACTGCAACAGCTCTGCAGTGCTACTGCAAAATATATACAGCAGCTTTGCAGTAACGTGATTGATTTCACCCGGTTATTGTTGCCAATTCCAGCACCCCTTCCGGCAAATATCCGCTGCGTATGCGCCATTCCTGGGGATAAAGATTATTGGCACGGTTACCTATATTCTTGACAAATCCTAGAGGTATCTGTTTGTAGGTGAGCAAGACAATGCCGCGCGGAGCAGTCTCCGAAAGGACAACAGCCTCCTTGCGCAGATAGCTGATGGCCTGCTCGCGGCCTATCTCTTCATGGGCAAAGGCATCCGGATTCAGTGCTATACTCATGGCGAGCCCATGAGCAGGCATCCAGTCTTTTCCTTTCAACTCGGCAACATCTACCCCAGCCTGCACGATACGGAGTGACGAACGCAAAGCCGACAGTTCGGAGAGATACGCTTTAGGGAAAGCGCTGACGTTGTTGCCATTGACGATAAATTCGTAATTATCCGGAACCGCAAACCACTCATGCAGTGCCGAAAGCTGTTCTTTGGAAACACCCGGAGTTTTCGCTCCTTTTCCTTGAGGTTTTCTTCCTTTTTCCCAGGATTTCACCTGCCCGGCCCAGGTATTCCCATCGCTCACGCCCGGTTTGCGGAGAACTGCCAAAAAGAATCCTTCCCCCTTCGTCCGATGGGGCAGGAAACGATAGGCGGGAAAGTCCTCTCCCGACAATAGATTACCCGTAATATTCCAGTCAGTAGAAATTTCCAACGGCAATACCTCCGCCCCGAATTCATCCCGTATCCAACGGATGTTCTCTTCGTTTTCCTTTGTATTATAGGTACAAGTACTGTAGATGAGAATGCCTCCGGACTTCAAGCAAGGCCAGATATCCGTAACGATGCGACGCTGGCGCTGCCAGCAGATTTCCACATTCTCCCCACTCCACTCACTTACCGCAACGGGGTCTTTACGGAACATCCCCTCGCCAGAGCAGGGGACATCCGTCAATATGACGTCGAAGAAGTCCGTCAAGGAAGAAAAATCTGCCGGGTCATTATTAGTGACCACCACACCGGAATGCCCCCACTTCGTAAGATTCTCCGCCAATACCTGCGAGCGGTTGCGGATTACCTCATTGGCCACCAGCAGACTGCCTGCGGGCAACACGCTACGGGCATGCGTGGATTTCCCGCCGGGAGCCGCACAGAGGTCAAGCATCACCACCGGTCCTTCGCCCACATACCGCCTCAAAGCCTGCTCCACAAACATGGACGAGGCTTCTTGCACATAATAGCAACCTGCATGAAACAGTGGATCGAAAGTGAATGTCAGCCGCTTGTCCAGATAGTATCCGGCAGTAGACCAAGGGACATGCCTAAAAGAGGAACGAAAAAGACTGAATGAAGATTCCGGTAATTTATCTTCATTCAGTCGGATACTGACCGGCTGCTCCCCTTCCAGGGCGGCAGCCAGCTTTTCATATTCTTCCACACCCAAGAGGGCGCGTGTATAATCGGTGAAAGATGAGGGTAGCTTCATGCTTTGAACTGTTTTATGGCAGCAAAGATAGTGCAAAATACGTTTCACCAATCTACGGGGCTAAACAAAAAGCACGGTTCAATACTCTTTTTAAAAACTGAGTTTCACCCCTGCAAAATAGGAACGCGGTGCACCCGGTCCGTAGATATAACCGGAATCGCGGCTCGCTCCTTTATCAAAATCTTTCTGATAAGAATTGAATATATTCTGTACACCGGCATTGAGCTGCAAACAGAACCCTTGAAAATCAAAGTCGTAAGCTATCTTTGTTCCAAGCTCAAAGAAGTCCGGACTCTTTACCAATACATCCGCCTCACCGTTCACCTCCGAAAGCAAATGGGGAACGTACATCCGCCCGGTATAATTGCCGTTCAAAGCTATTGAGAAGGCTTTAACCGGCATATAGGTAGCTGTAAAGTAGCCGTAGACGTCGGGAGTACGCAGTATCTTGTCGCTGTAACGTTCTTTCTCCGACAAGTGCTCCTCATCCGCACTCCATTCTTCGGGAGAGTCATAGATACTTCGTTGAAGTGTCAACCCTGCCTGCAACTGAACCTTATCCTTATAGGCAACCTTTCCTTCCAATGTGCCGCCATACACTTTAGCTCCCGAACCATTGATACGGGTCTGTATCAGATAAGCGCTACCATCCGGGTCTTTCACCGGAGGCGTCAGGACAAACGGGTCGGAAAGTTTCGTGTAGAAGCCTTCCACCAGTAGGTTTGCCTGGAAATCTCCGAAATAGTGGTACCAATCTACCGAAGCATTGAAGCTGCGCGAACGCTCTTCCTTCAATCCTTTGGCGCGGACAATGGAAACCAACTCTCCACCCACATTACTGATATGCAGATCTTCATCAAACGCTTGTGGAGCACGGAATCCCTCAGCATAACTGAAACGGATATTCACATCCTGAGTAGGATTGTAACGGATATTGGCACGGGGACTGAAAACAGCCTTGTCCATGATGCTGTTTTTATCTACGCGCCCGCCAATCAGGAAACTCCACTGTTCGTTCTTCCACTCATTCTGGGCATAGGCGCTTGCTATATTCACCACTTGGTTCAACGGGGCGGGGGTATATTTCTCAATCAGTTGTTGCAAGCGGTCACCCGTTGCCGTAGGATCTTCGGCCAAAGCAGCATCACGATACTTCTGTACGTCCGTTGCCTTGTCATGCAGATTGTCGTGATTGAACTCAATGCCTCCGGTCAAATCGGCAGGCATAAACAGACACTTGTCAAAATGATAAATATACTGGGCACCCAGCACACCGGTAAAGTCCGTAGTCATTCCATAAGCGCTGTAATAACTATTGCGCACGATGTGCTGAGCCGAAGCATAGGTACTGAACGTATGTTTCTGGTTTTTGGAGAAAGCCGTGAACTTGAGCCCACCCGTGTTGATGGAATGTTTCAGCTGTTCCACCAGTCCGGGCGCCCCGGTACCGTTCAATCCGGCATCCTCGGCTATATGAGGGGGAAGGCTGAAGCCACTTCCACCACGGCGGAATTCCTCCATATGATGGTATTCAAGGCTCAGCTTGGAATAGGCACTTGTCCGGTAGTAAGCATTCAGACCGACAGTCTGGTTCTTCAGCTTCGGTAATTCGGAAAAACCGTCTCCGTTGGAGTCCCATGCCGAACGATGCCTGCTCTGGCCGTACACATAAGCCCCCATCTTACTGTCCGAAGAAACCAAGGAAAGATTCAGGGTCGTGTTGTTGTCGAACGAGCCGGAACCGTCGAAATTGGAAATGGTATGCGAGAAAGAACCGGAATTGCGAATCGGTTCCTTCGTAATGATATTCACCGTCCCGGCAATGGCCGAAGAACCGAACAAGGCTGAACCACCTCCACGCACCACTTCCACACGCTCTATCATGTTGGCGGGAATCTGTTCCAACCCATACACACCGGCCAGAGAGGAAAAGATGGGACGTGAGTCTATCAATATTTGGGTATATTTCCCATCCAGCCCGTTGATGCGCACTTGTGAATAACCGCAATTCTGGCAATCGGTCTCCACCCGCACACCTGGCTGAAAGGCCAGTCCTTGCGACAAAGTATGCGAGTTTGTCTGCTCAAACAGTTTAGGAGTGACCACTTTGACCAAAGTGGGTGCCAAACGCCGGGCAGTCTCGTTGCGGTTGGCTGTGACTACCACCCCGTCCAGTGCCACCATGTCTTCTTCCAACTCAAAGTTCTCTTCCAAGGTCTTACCACGTTTCAGAACGACTTTGCGCTCCTGCGACTTATAACCTACGGCACTGACGGACAACGTGAACTCACCTTCAGGCAAATTCTTTAGGAAATAGTGACCGGTGGCATCGGTCATGGTCCCGATGGTGGTGCCTTTCAGCGAAACTGTCATATAAGGCAAATGTTCCCTTGTACTTTTTTCTATTACATGACCGACAATATTGGCATCGGTACTCTTCAAATCTTCGGCATAAACGGTTGATGAGAGTAACAGACATACTGCTCCCACCACAAAAAATATATATTTTTTCATGTACTTCTAAAATAATATGTTAATCAATGAGGTTGACGCAATCCCACAACGGAATTGCCTTAATCTATCGGATTTGAAAAAAAGAAGGGGGAGCACGCAGGCAAATACCGCCACGAAGCTTTACACACTTGATGCATTCCGTGGTAAGAATGCTCAGTACACACAACAAAACAAGGAAAACCG
>OGZA01001861.1_pt1 | contig 13688 bp, 12 predicted proteins | sample 1576591 | NCBI WGS metagenome assembly OGZA01 (sample SAMEA3541565, study PRJEB24748) | human gut metagenome | biome: human gut; feature: human-associated habitat; material: faeces | place: China | collected 2012
CAATCAGGCGGTCGATATGATCCTGTCTGCAAAGCACATCTACATCATCGATATGCGCACGTCCACGACGCTGGCGGATTTTCTGGCGATCTATCTTAAGCTCCTGCTGGATAACGTCACCGTCGTCAAGGAGATCGCCGCGCGCGAGGTCTATGAGCAGCTGCTGCGCATCGGTGAGGGCGACCTCATCATCGGCATCAGCTTCCCGCGCTATTCCAAGCGCACGATCAGCGCCATGAAGTTTGCACGCGACCGCGGTGCGCGCTGTCTCGGCCTGACGGACGGCAAGGTCTCGCCGCTCAATGAGATCTCGGACGTCTGCCTGTATACGAAAAGTGAGATGGTCTCGTTCCTGGATTCTCTCGTCGCACCGCTGAGCATGATCAACGCGCTCATCATGGCGGTCAGCGCGCGCGACCGTACGCGCACGTTCGAGACCTTCCGGGAGCTGGAGAACGTCTGGAAAGAATACGAGGTGTATGGAACCGTTGAAAGCTGATGTAGTCGTGATCGGCGGTGGTGCGGCCGGGTCCATGTGCGCGCTCACAGCGGTGCAGCGCGGGCTGAGCGTCGTGCTGCTCGAGCCGAACAAGATGCTCGGCAAGAAGCTGCGCATCACCGGAAAAGGCCGCTGCAATGTGACGAACAACTGCGACATCAAGACCGTGCTCGCAAACATCCCCGGCGACGGCCGGTTTCTCTACAGTGCGCTCAACCGCTTGGAGCCGCACGACACGATGGCGCTGTTTGAATCTCTCGGCGTGCCGCTCAAGACCGAGCGCGGCAACCGCGTGTTTCCGGTCTCCGACCGCTCGCACGACATTGCCAATGCGCTTGAGCGCGCCTATGCGCACGCAGGGGGGCGCGTTCTGCACGCCGCTGCGACCGATATTCTGACGCGCGACGGCGCAGTTTCCGCCGTCGTGACCACGGAGGGCACGATTGACTGCGATGCGGCCGTTGTCTGCACCGGCGGTATGTCGTACCCGCTCACCGGCTCGACCGGCGACGGCTATCGCTTTGCGCAGCAGTTCGGCCACACGGGCGGCGGTGCGTGTTTCAAAAAAGCCCGGCTCGGCGTGCGCGCCGATATCCTGTGCAAAGGCAAGCAGCGTTTCACGCTGGGCGTCAACGGCGGCAAGGATCTTCTGTTCAACAGCATCCATGGTTTTGAACCTCCCCAATACGGGAACAAGGGCCGTCAAAAGACGGCCCCCATTTCCCGGAGTTTTTTTATCCGGCGCACGGGCCGGGGATATTCAGACGCGCTTCATTGGCCGCAGGCCGTGCGGAACTCTGTCCACACTTTGGTGTGGGCTTCCATGGCTTCGGCGGAAATATTCTGGATCATTTCCATGTTGTCAGCGCTGAAATCCTCGGGCAGCGTCAGGAAGGACTGGTACGCGTCCTCGATGAGCGCGTCCGCAGCCTGGTTGGTGCAGTAATAGCCGATATACTCAAAGCACTGCTTGGAGACCTCCGGCCGCAGGATATAATCGATGAACGCGTGGGCGGCGTCGGGGTTGGGGGCGTTTACGGGAACGAACTGGGCCATGATGCCGAAGCCGATGCCCTCGGAGGGGTAAACGACCTTCAGGTCGGGATTGGCGAGGCAGGCCATGGTCACCTGGCTGGTGTACATGACGCCGGCGCTGATCTCGCCGGAGATCAGGTCATCCTGCAGGTTGTCGTCCTTGATGAGGCGGATGTTGGGGGCCAGCTCAAGCAGCTTTGCGCCCGCGGCCTCGATGGCGGCCACGTCCTCGGTGTTGTAGCTTTCACCCGCGATCTTCAGCGCCATGCCGTTCATCACGCGGAAGTTGCTGGTGATGCCCAGGCTGCTTTCCAGCGCGGCGTCCCACAGGTCCTCGTAGCCGTTGATCTCAATATCCACCAGATCGGGGTTGTAGACGATGGTCTGCACGCCCGCGCCGTAGGGAACGGTGTAGGCGTCCTCCGGGTCAAAGAACTGGCCCTGGTATACGGGGTTCACGTTGCCGATGTTGGCGATCTTGCTTTTGTCCAGCTCCATCACCAGGCCCTCGGCGATGGCCGTTTCAATGATGTAGTCGTCGGCGATGACGACGTCATAGTCGCCTCCCTTGGCGGTCTCCAGCTTTGCCAGCATGGTCTCGTCGGTATCGAAGCTGGAATAGTTCACCTTGATGCCGGTCTCGGCGGTAAAGGCGTCCAGCACCTCCTGGGGGAACATGCCCTCCCAGGTGTACAGGTTCAGCTCGCCGGAAGCGGCCGTGCCTGCGGAGCCGGCCGTGCTGCCGGAAGCCGCGGACGGCGTGGAAGTGGAAGCGGACGTGCTGGAACAGCCCGCGAACGCGGTGAGCGCCAGCGCCAGAGAGAGTGCCAGTGCAAAGAATTTTTTCATTGGTTTTCCTCCTTATGGTGTTGCTGCGGCGGCTGCAGAATCACTGCGGCTGCGCCGGGACGGGAGCCGCGGAACGCTCCGCGGTCTCTTTATGCTGCTTCCCGGTCCGGGGCTTTCCCACTTTACCCAGGACATTCGAGAGAACAACCAGAATGATGGTGGCGCCCAGCATCAATGTGCACAGGGCGTTGATCTCCGGTGTGACGCCGGTTTTGATTTGCGTATAAACCTTGATGGGCAGCGTGTTTACGTTGACGCCCGTGACGAAGATACTGATGATGACGTCGTCCAGGCTCATGGCGAAGCTGAGCAGCATGCCGGACAGAATGGCAGGCACCAGCAGGGGCAGCGTGATATCGAAGAACACGCGCACCTCGCCCGCGCCCAGGTCCCGCGCAGCTTCCGCCAGGCTTTTGTCCATGCCCACCAGGCGCGCTTTCACCAGCATATAGACATAAGGGACGCAAAAGGCAGTATGGGCGAGGATGAGCGTCGTCATGCCGAAGGGCAGGCCGATGAGCGCGAAGAACGTCATGAACACCATGCCCAGGATGATCTCGGGGATCATGATGGGAAGCATGGACACATATTCCACGGCACTTTTGGTGCGAAGCTGCACCTTGGTGAAGCCGTAAGCACCCAGCGTGCCGATGACCGCCGCGCCGAGGCTGGCGCACAGCGCCAGAACGATGCTGTTGCCCAGCGCCTCGAACATGGCGGCGTCCCTGAACAGCGTTTCGTACCATTTGAGAGAAAAGCCGCCCCACACCGAGCTGATCTTGCTTTCGTTGAACGAATAGATGATAACGAGCACGATGGGCAGATACAGAACGGCCGTGACAACGCCGATATAGATGTTGGGCAGTTTTGTACGGTTTTTCATAAGATGCCCTCCAGTTCCGTGGTGTGTGTCACACGCTTGTACAGCGAGATCATCAGGCTGGTCAGGATCATCAGCACCACGCTCAGCGCGGCCGCAAAGGGCCAGTTGTGTGCTTTCATAAGCTGGTCCTGAATGAGGCTGCCCACCAGCACCACCTTGTTGCCGCCCAGGATGTCGGCGATGAAGAACAGGCCCATGGAGGGGATGAACGTAAGGATAACGCCCGAGAGCAGGCCCGGCAGCGTCAGCTTGAGCGTGACGGTAAGAAAGGCCTTCAGCGGCGTAGCGCCCAGGTCCCGCGCGGCCTCCACAAGGCTCCAGTCCATTTTTTCCGCGCTGGAGTAAACGGCCAGGATCATGAACTGAAGCAGCGCGTATACCATGCCCACCACCACGGCGGGGTAGGTGTACAGCAGCTTGAGCGGGCTGTCGGTAAGGCCCAGGCCCATCAGCAGCTTATCCAGCGTACCGTTTGCACGGAAAATGATGATCCATCCGTACAGCCGGATGAGCGAGCTGGTCCAGAACGGGATCATGAGCAGCAGCATCACGCGCTTTTTCCACTGCGCGGACAGCTTTGCCATAAAATAGCCGAAAGGATAGCCGATGGCGCAGATGAGCAGTGTGCTGGTGAGCGCCAGCTTGAAGGACTCCACAAAGGTGTTCAGGTACACGGGCTGAAAAATATTTTTGTAGTTGTCCAGTGTGAACTGGTTCACCACACCCCATACCTCGGCGCGCGTCTGGAAGCTGAGTACGAACATATACACCAGAGGCCCGGCCACGAACACCAGCGTGAACAGGTAGAGCGGCAGCAGCGTCAGCCAGACGCCGCTCTGCTTTTTTTTCTTTTTAAAAGGGGTGGAGGCTGCTTTCATTTCGCTTCTTCCGCCTCCACGTCCACGGGCACGGCGCTGGCCGGCGCCCAGGTCACGCGCACCGCGTCGCCCGTCTGCACATCCATATCAATGCCGTGGCGGCTGGCGATGAGCGTCGTGCCGTCGGAAAGCTCCAGTGCGATGCGCAGCATGCCGCCGGCAAACGTCTTTTCCCGGATAACGGCCGCGATACCGCAGGCAGCGGGGTCCTTTGTGAATTCCACGTGCTCGCTACGCACGGCCAGTGTGATGGGCGCACCGGGGGCAAAGGAATATCCGCGGCGCAGCGCGCCCGCGCAGCCGCCTGCGCAGGCTACCTTCAGCACGTCGTCCTCCACAGCCTCAACCGTGCCCGTCAGCACATTGGCGGTGCCCACAAAGCGCGCCACATAGCTGGTGCGCGGGCTGTCATACACCTCCGCCGGAGTACCGAGCTGTTCGAACCGGCCGTCTTTCATCACGGCGATGCGGTCCGACATATTAAGGGCTTCCTCCTGATCGTGGGTGATGTAGATGAACGTGATGCCCAGTTGTTTTTGCAAAGCCTTCAGCTCCAGCTGCATTTGGCGGCGCAGCTGCAGGTCCAGCGCGCCGAGGGGTTCGTCCAGCAGCAGCACGCTGGGACGGTTCACCACGGCGCGGGCAATGGCGACACGCTGACGCTGCCCGCCGGAAAGCTCCGCAGGCATGCGCTTGCCGTAGCCGGAGAGCTGCACAAGGGCCAGCGCGTCGTCCACGGCTTTTTTTATTTCGTCCTTGGGACGTTTTTTCAGCTTCAGACTGTAGCCGATGTTCGCGGCCACTGTCATGTGCGGGAACAGGGCGTAATTCTGGAACACGGTGTTCACGTCGCGTTTGTTGGGTTCGGAGTCCGTCACGTCCTGCCCGTTCAGAATGACGCGGCCCTCGTCGGGCGTTTCCAGCCCGGCAATGATGCGCAGCGTCGTGGTTTTGCCGCAGCCCGAAGGGCCGAGCAGCGTGATGAATTCGCCTTTGCCGATTGAGATGCTGATACCGTTCAGCACGTCGGTATCACCGAAATGCTTTGCGATGTTTTGCAGTTCCAGAATTGTTTCTCCCATTTTCCTCTCCTCATTAAAACCGATTGGCCCGGGCGCGGGCCGGAAAAGCGGGCCGCAATACAGCAGCCCGCCGCCGCAAAGCGGCACTTTAGAGCTATTATAACAGAAATGCGCATTTTTCAAAGAGCTTTTGCCAAAAAAATCCTTGCCGCGCCGCCAAATTTTTGCCCTCTGTCCCGCGCAAAGTTGTGTAAGTATACGAATTTCGTGGGTTTTGCCCCCGCCGAAGCATTTTGCGTCGCCCCACGAGGGTGCAGTGCACGGGGAGCCGCAGCTCCGCAGCGGCGCTTCGTCTGCTGCCCCTGCGGAGTTTTCCGGGAGGGGGCTGCGAAAGGTTTTGAAGAAGCGGTCTGTTTTTTTTAGTATAAATATGGTATGATATTCTATCATATACAAGAATGTGAATGCCTCCGGCCGCGCGGTGCGGAGGCGGTATGGGAGGCTGCGGATGGAAAACCTGATCATCCTCGGCGCGGGTGGCTACGGCCGCACGGCGGCCGAAACAGCGCGGGCTATGGGCGTTTTCGGGCGTGTGGCGTTCCTGGACGACGGATGCACGGGAACGGATATCCTCGGCCCGTGTACGGACTATATACGCTTTGCGGGGGAATTCCGCTGGGCGTATCCGGCCTTTGGCGCCAACGCGCTGCGCGCCGCCTGGCTGGAAAAACTGGCCGCGGCGGGCTACAGCCTGCCGGCGCTGGTGCATCCGAGGGCCTATGTCAGCCCCACGGCGGATATCCGTCCCGGGGCTGTGGTGCTGGCGCTGGCCGCTGTGGGAGCGTGTGCTGTCGTGGAGCAGGGGGCCATCGTGAACATGGGGGCGATCGCGGACCACGACTGTGTGGTCGGCGCGTGCGCCCACCTTGCGCCCGGGGCCATTGTCAAGGCCGGCAACACCGTGCCCGCGCAGATGAAGATAGAATCCGGCACCGTGCTCGAACGGGGCGCGGCATTTTTACCATTGGGGGGACAGCATGTCTAAACTTTTGATCTTGGGCGCCGGCGGCCTTGGCCAGATGGTGGGGGAAGTGGCGCGCGCCGCAGGGAACTGGGACGGCGTGGCGTTTCTGGACGACGCCGTCCGCGGCGCGGACGTTGCAGGCAAATGCATGGACTACACTTCGCTCACGGGTGAATACCCTGAGGCCGTGGCGGCGTTTGGCGACAACCGCCTGCGCCTGGCGTGGACGCGTCGCCTGCTGGACGCGGGTTACCGTGTGCCCAGCGTGGTGCATCCCACAGCCATCGTCAGCCCGTCCGCGGTGCTTGGGCCGGGCTGCCTTGTGCTGCACGGGGCCATCATCAACACCAATACTGTGCTGGGCGCGGCATGCCTTGTAAACAGCGGCGCGCTGGTGGACCACGATAACGTCCTGGAAGACGGCGTGCACGTCAATCTGCACGCCACCATCAAGGCCTGGTGCCACATGGAGCCGTGCGCGCGCACCGAGGCGGCCACCGTGCTGTATTCCACCCGCCGACACATTGACGGGGTGGAGGACCACAACTTGGAGGACGCGCTGTTCGCTTTCAAGCTGGGCGAGACGGCCAGCTATGTAAAGCCCTTCGGCGCGGGACACATCAACGACACCTATGCCGTGTACATGGCGGCGCAGGGCGGCGACGAGCTGCGCTATGTCATCCAGCGCATCAACACGGGTGTGTTTAAGGACCCGCGCGCCGTCATGGAGAATATTTTCGGCGTGACGGAATACCTGCGCCGAAAGATACTGGCGCGCGGCGGCGACGCGGACCGCGAGACGCTGAATTATATCAAGACGAAAACAGGCGACAACTATTTTGAGGACGCGGTGGGAAGCGCGTGGCGCTGCTATAACTATATTCCGGATTCCGTGTGCATCGAAAGCGTGACGGACCCGATGGACTTCTACCATTCGGCCAAGAGCTTCGGCGGCTTTTTGCGCGCGCTGGAGGATTATCCGGCCGGGACGCTGCACGAGACCATCGAGAAATTCCATGATACCCGCAAGCGTCTTGCAGACTTTGACAAGGCGCTGGAGCGCGACGTGAAGAACCGCGCGCGGACCTGCCGGGAGGAGATTGCCTTTGTGCAGCGGCGCAGGGCGGACTGCGCGGTGCTGATGGACTTGCTGGACGCGGGAAAGCTGCCGCTGCGCGTGACGCACAACGACACGAAGCTGAACAATATTTTGTTTGATGCCCACACCGGCGAGGCGCTGTGCGTCATCGACCTCGACACCATCATGCCGGGGCTTGCGCTGAACGATTACGGCGATTCCATCCGCTTCGGCGCGTCCACGGCAGCTGAGGACGAGCCGGACGTTTCCAAGGTGCATTTTGACCTGTACCTGTTTGAGCTGTATACCCGCGGTTATCTGGAGGCCGCGGGCGCCGCGCTGACGGACACGGAAAAAGAGTACCTGCCCTGGGGCGCCAAGCTGATGACGCTGGAGTGCGGCATCCGTTTTCTGACGGACTATCTGCAGGGCGATACCTACTTCAAGGTGAGCCGGGCGCGCCAGAACCTGGAGCGCTGCCGCACCCAGTTCAAGCTGGTGGCGGACATGGAAAACGTTTGGGACGAAATGGCGTCCATCGTGAAAAAGTATTCGTGAGAGGGGAAGAAAAACACCATGCACATCGAAACAAAATGCCTGCATGAGGGCTACAAGCCCGGCAACGGCGAGCCGAAGGCCCTGCCGATCTACCAGAGCACCACCTACACCTATGATTCCACCGAGCACATCGGCCAGCTGTTCGACCTTTCGGCGGACGGCCACATGTATTCCCGCATCTCCAACCCCACCGTCGCGGCGGTGGAACAAAAAATCGCGGCGCTGGAGGGCGGCGTGGGCGCGCTGTGCACCACCAGCGGACAGGCGGCCAGTCTGCTTGCGGTTCTGAACATCTGCACCGCGGGCGACCATTTCGTCGCCGCCTCCACCATTTACGGCGGTACGGTGAACCTGTTTGCGGTCACGCTGAAGAAGTTCGGCATCGAATGTACCTTCGTGGACGCGGACGCGCCGGAGGAGGAGATCGAAAAGGCGTTCCGCCCCAACACAAAGGCGTTGTTCGGTGAGACCATCGCCAACCCTGCCATCGCTGTGCTGGACCTTGAAAAATTCGCGCGCACCGCCCACAGAAACGGCGTGCCGTTTCTTGTGGACAACACCTTTGCCACGCCTGTGCTGTGCCGTCCCATCGAGTGGGGCGCGGATATCGTGGTGCACTCCACCACGAAGTACATGGACGGCCATGCCATCCAGGTGGGCGGCGTGATCGTGGATTCCGGCAATTTCAACTGGGAAAACGGAAAATTCGGCGAGCTGTGCACGCCGGACGAGAGCTATCACGGCGTGACCTATACCAGGGATTTCGGCAGGGCTGCGTATATCACCAAGGCGCGGGTGCAGCTGATGCGCGATTTCGGTATGTACCCCTCCGCGCAGGATGCGTTTCTGCTGAACCTTGGGCTGGAGACGTTGGCCGTGCGCATGGAGCGTTACTGCCGCAACGCGGAACAGGCCGCTGCCTTCCTGGCAAGGCAGCCGGAGGTGGAGTTTGTCAATTATCCCGCGCTGTCCGGCAGCCCTTATGCCGCAGCCGCAAAAAAATACCTGCCCGACGGGTGCAGCGGGGTGATCTCGTTCTCCATTCGCGGCGGGCGCGAGGTGGCCGTCAAGTTCATGGACAGCCTGTCCCTGGCCAACAAGGTGGTGCATGTAGCCGACATCTGCACCTGCGTGCTGCATCCGGCCAGCAGCACCCACCGCCAGCTCACCGACGAACAGCTTGTGGCCGCGGGCATCACGCCGGGGCTTATCCGCCTGTCCGTGGGGCTGGAGCACATCGACGATATTCTGGACGATCTGAAAAAAGGCTTCGCGGCCATCCGCTGAACGGCTCGCGGCCTGTTGGGATGAAACGCGGCGCAGAGCATTTTTTGCTCTGCGCCGCGTTTTGTTTTGCAAGGAGGCAAAAAGTTTTCCGAAAGCTGAAACAAAATGTCTGCGCGTGCGTCTAACATGCTGAAAGGAGGCGTCCCGATGCAGGAGATCGAACAGATCTATACCCAGTACCGGCAGGATGTGTACCGTTACCTGTGCAGCCTGACGCGGGACGCCGCCCTTGCGGAGGACCTGCTGAGCGAGACGTTCCTGCGGGCGCTCACAGGGCTGAGCGGCTTTCGGAAGGGCGCATGTGTGCGCACCTGGCTGTTCAGCATTGCACGGCATGTTTGGATCGACGGGCTGCGGCGCAAACGGCATGTACTTTCCGGCGATGAGCTTTTGGCCCGGTATGTGGAGGAGGGCGGCCCGGGCGCGCCTCCGTTTGAAACGCAGGTGGACGCCCGGGCGCTGGCCGCGCGGGCAAAGGAACTGCTGCAAACGCGCCGCCCGCCCACCGGAGAGGTGCTTTGGCTGCGGGCACAGGGATATTCGTTCGCGGAGATTGCACAGAGGTGCGGCGTCAGCGAAAGCGCGGCCCGCACGTTGGATTTTCGCACGCGCCACTGGCTGCGGGAGCAATTGCAGAAGGAGGGGGCAGAGCTATGAAAACACAAACAGAGCGAGGGATACGCTTTGACATTTCCTGCGAGGTATGCCGGGACCTGATGCCGCTGGTACGGGACGGCGTGGCCAGCGCGGACAGCGAAGCGCTGGTACGCGTGCATACGGAGCGTTGCGGTGGCTGCCGCACGATGCTGGAAAGCGAAACGCCGCCCGAGCACAGCATGCCGGACGATGCGCGGGTACTGCGCAGGCTGCGCTGGAGGCTGCTGGCGCAAAGCGTGCTGTTCGCGCTGGTGGGCGTGCTGGGCGCGCTGTGGCTCACCTCCCGCGCGGGCGACGTGTATCTTGCATGGTGGCTGCCGCTGGTGGGCGCGGCGTGTTATTATGTCCTGCGGCGCAGGTGCTGGCTGGTGCCGGCTGCAGCGGCGGCGTTTGTGCTTTTGTATTTTTTTATCCCAAACATGCAATCGCTGCAGTGGGGTTCAGTGGTGCTGTATGCGTCTATGGCGCTGGCGGTTGCCGGGCCGCTGGCCATAGGCTGTGCAATCGCGGGGCTGCTGCATTTTGCGTTTGGAAACAGGAAGGAGGAAAAATATGCAGACGGCAAAAAGCATTGACGAAAGAGCGGGCGAGACGCACAAAGGCAGGACTCGCGTTCCGCGTACGAAAACAACGCGTGCGCTGGCGCTTCTGTTGGCGCTGATTCTTTTGGGAGGACTTGTATGGTGGACATGGCGAAAGACGGGGAATCCGCTGATCGCCTGGTATACAGAACAGAAAATTACCGCGCATTATAGGGCTTACCATCCGGGTGAAGGCTACGTTGTCGGGCCTGCTCGTTATCAGTGGGTCGTCCGGGCGGACAAATCGGCGGGCATGGATTATGTGTGTACGGTTCGCAAAGAAGCAAGCGAGGATGTTGAATTTCCGGCATATTTCAGCGATGGAGCAGTGTTCAGCCAAATAGACGGAGCAGTCCGTTCGGGCTGCAACACCTACGAACGGTTCAAAAATTTTTTGAACTCGGAGCTGGAAAGCGGCGGAACGGCGGCGCGGCTGAGAGCGCTGACGGGAGAAGCCGAAGTTCATGCAGGCTTTTACACAACGCAGGAAGGCCCTTTGTTTGACCCGGACGCGCCGGTCTTTCGGACAGACGAGGAATACGATCGTGCCGGGCTTCCGCTTCCGATAGAGCTGAGCGTAAGCTTTTCTGCGGTTGGCGCGCCGGCTCCTGCAGATGCGGAATTGGCGGACTACCTGCTGAAAACAAAGGCTGTCTGCGAAGAAACGGGCCAGCCCTTTGCATATTATTCCGTGGCGCTTGCCTTCAAGCCGACAGAACAGAAGGACCCGGTTTGGTGGGCGGCAGAGCATATCCCGTCGGAAGAGATCACGGAGGAGAAGATTCTGGATTATCTGGCAGCTTTGGACTGCGGGGTAAAGGCAAACTGCGGCCAGAGCCTGAACGGCCGGAATGAAATTATAGAGGAGAGAAAAAACGCGTGGCTGATCTCCCACGGGTACGAGCATTGCGCCCACTGAAAGAACAGGATACAGATACATCAAAGCCGCCGCGCGGCGGCTTTTTACACCCTTTCCCGCGCAGCGTCGCCCTAGGCGCGGCACAGTGCCAGGAATTCCCGCGCTGACGCCGTAAGAAATTTATCCCGGTGGTGCACCAGGCGGAATTTGCGGGAAAGGTCCAGCCCATCCACGCGGAATACCGCCACCTGTCCCTTTTCCAGCGCGTCCGCTGCCATGCGCAGGGGCAGCACCGCCACGCCAAGGCCGCGGGTGGCCGCATTCACCAGCGCCAGCGTGCTGGTGGATTCCCATACCGGCGCGACCGTGAAACCCGCGGCCGCGGCCGCGCTGTCGAATTGCTCGCGGGTGCCGCTGCCTTTTTCGCGCAGCAGAAAGCGCTGGACGCGGAAGGCGTCCAGCGGCACGGTCTGGCCCTGCGTAAAGGGACGGCCCGGCGCGCAGACGACGGCCAGAGTATCCGCCATATATTCCTCTGCTGTCAGCGCACTGCCGTGGACAGGCCCTTCCATCAGAGCGACGTCCAGCGTGTTGTGCAGCAGCTTTTCCTCAAGCTGCTCCGACGGCCCCACCCAGACGCGCACATCCACCCCGGGGTGTGCCGCGCGGAATGCGTCCACATAACCGGGCAGGAACTGGGAGCCGATGGTAATGCTGGCTCCTACGCGCAGCACGCCCTGTTCGTCCCAGCCGCGCAGGCCCTTTTCCAGGTCGTCGAACAGGCCGCAGATGTGCACCGCGTATTCCCACATGCGCCGCCCGGCCTCGGTGAGATACAGGCGGCGACCGATACGGTCGAACAGGCGCACACCGTAATATTCCTCCAGCTCGGCCACGGCGCGGCTTACGGCCGGCTGCGCCAGGTACAGCGCCCGCGCCGCGCGGGTGGTGTTGTTGCCGTTTTCGCACACGGCCAGAAAAATGCGGATGTGCCGCAGCGTCATGCCAAAATCTCCTTATAACAAAAATAATATGATATTTATAATATAATAGTATTTTTATTATTAAATTGCAAGGCGTATGATGATAGGGAAGGGGGAAGCGAGGTATGGAACAACAGCCAAAACACAGCAGGAAGGATTATCTGACGCTGTTCACCTCTACGTTCACGCTCAGTGCGTTCACATTCGGGGGCGGATTCGTCATCATCCCGCTGATGCGCAAAAAGTTCGTGGAGCAGCTGCACTGGATCGACGAGGAAGAGATGATGGATCTGACGGCCATTGCACAGTCCTCGCCGGGAGCCATCGCAGTGAACGCATCCATCTTAGTAGGCTACCGCGTGGCCGGCGTGCCCGGGGCACTGGTCACGGTGCTGGGCACTGTGCTGCCGCCGCTCATCATTTTATCCATCATTTCTTTTTTTTACACTGCGTTTCGGGATAACCGCATCGTCGCGCTGGTCATGCGGGGGATGCAGGCCGGCGTGGCCGCCGTCATCTGCGACGTGGTGCTGACGATGGGGCGCTCCGTTCTGGGGGAAAGGCGCGTCCTGCCTGTGGTGATGCTGTTGGGCGCGTTTGCTGCGGCGCGCTTTTTCGGTGTGAACGTAGTGGCCATTATCCTGGTGTGCGGCGCGGTGGGCGCCGCTGACCTGTGGCGCAGGCAGCGCACCTCGAAAGGAGGCCGCGCGCAATGATCCATCTGGAACTGTTCTGGAGCTTTTTTCAAATCGGGCTGTTCAGCATCGGCGGCGGCTATGCCGCCATGCCGCTCATCCAGCACCAGGTGGTGGAGCTGCATCCCTGGCTTACGCTGGAGCAGTTCAGCGATATCATTACGATCTCGCAGATGACGCCCGGCCCCATCGCCATCAATTCGGCCACGTTCGTGGGCCTGCAGTTGGGAGGGCTGCCCGGCGCGCTGGTGGCCACGGCGGGGTGTGTCCTGCCCTCCTGCATTATTGTGCTGACGCTGGCTTATGTATATTACCGCTACCGGGGCCTTTCCATGGTGCAGGGGGTGCTGGCGGGCCTGCGCCCGGCTGTGGTGGCGATGATCGCCTCCGCGGGCGTGACGCTGGTGAACCTTTCATTTTTCGGTGCGGACGCGCTGCCCGCAGGGCTCGCGGATGTGGACCTCATTGCCGTGCTGCTGTTTGCCGCCGCGCTGTTCGTGCTGCGGCGCTGGAAAAAGGACCCCATCCTTGTGATGGCGGGCGCGGGCGCGGCGGGCTCATCGAGCGCGTCGACGGTCAGTGTCTCCTCGGCAATCCAGTCGCGGTAGGGCTTCTCCTTGGCATAGCGGGCGCGCAGCTCGTCGTTGTAGATCACGCGGCCGCGGGCAAAATCGACCTCGAGCATCTGGCCCGGTCCCAGGCAGCCGCTCGTCAGGATGTTCTCGGGGCTCACCTCGATGGTGCCCACCTCGCTTGCCAGCATAAAGCGGCCATCGCGCGTCACGTAGTAGCGGGCGGGG
>OGZA01001863.1_pt1 | contig 13679 bp, 8 predicted proteins | sample 1576591 | NCBI WGS metagenome assembly OGZA01 (sample SAMEA3541565, study PRJEB24748) | human gut metagenome | biome: human gut; feature: human-associated habitat; material: faeces | place: China | collected 2012
TTCACGATATCGGCGGCCGTCCGTGTATTTCTCTGATCCATCCTCATATCCAGCGGAGCGTCCTCCTCCCGGTACGTAAATCCCCGTTCCGGTGTGTCCAGCTGGTAGGAGGAAACTCCAAGATCCAGATAAATGCCGTCTGCCTTTTCGATCCCTAAATCCTTTAGTACCGATTGTATCTCTTCGTAATTGCTTCTCACGATCGTAACTCTGTCTTCATAGTCACGAAGCCGCTCCGATGCCGCCGCGATGGCGTCCGCATCCTGGTCAATTCCGATTAATCTTCCGTATTCCCCGAGGCGTCTGCATACTTCCAGAGCATGTCCTCCGCCCCCAAGCGTTCCATCCACATAAATTCCATCTGGTTTTACATTCAGGCTGTCAATGGTTTCGTAAAGCAGCACTGACTTGTGTTCAAACATCATATTCCAAGTCCTTCCATATTCTCAGCGATTTCTTCCATATCATCATATGTATTGGCTGCTGTCCACGTTCGGGAACGGATTCCCGTTTGGAAATCAGTGATGAACATTATAAAGATGGTTTGCATAGCTTGAGTTGGACTTTTAATCCGGGAGCTGTGCTTTCTATCAAAAAGGATTTGAAATTCGAGAAGAAAGACTCTACCGGAAAAGATACCTATCTTTCCGCTTTCATTGTATGGGTGTACAATGAGCAAGCACAGGATAAGAAAATAGAGTTTGAATTTTTAAAAGATGGAAAGAAATGCACTTCTTTCCCATTTGGAATCAACTTTACCGGTTGGCGTGCAGCATGGGTGTGCTATGAACGTGATATGGTGGGGACGCCGGAAGAGGGGATGAATGAAATCCGTATTATTGCTCCCGATACAAAAGGGAAGTTATATTTAGATCATATTATACCCGCCAGTAAGGTGGATGCCCGCCAGCAAACGGCTGACGTGCAAGTTCCTTTTGTGAATAAGGGAACTACCAATCATTGGCTTGTTATTTACGAACATTCTTTGTGGAAGCCGGATATACCCTTGACTGCCGTTAGCGAAACACAGAAACAGGAAATGCGGAAAATAGAAAAACGCTTCAGGGATATGCTCTATACACCCGGAAGGTTGTCAGATAAGGAAATGACGGCTATACGTAAACAGTATGACTACTATAAGATTACGTACAAAAACGGGAAAGTGAGCGGTCTGCCTATCTTCATGGTGCGTCAGGCGGAAGCTTACGAACGTATGATACCGAATTGGGATAAGGATATGTTTACCAAGCTGGGTATGGAAATGGACAAGTATTTCAAACTGATGAAGCGTATTGCCATAGCCTATAACAATGCAGCGGATGTTGCTGAGCAGGATGAATTGAAGCAAAAGTTCCTTGCCATGTACGACCATATTACCGACCAAGGTGTGGCTTACGGCAGTTGTTGGGGAAACATCCATCATTACGGTTACAGTATGCGCGGACTCTATGTAGCCTATTTCCTGATGAAGGAGGTACTGAATGAAGCCGGCAAGCTGAATGAAGCCGAACGCACGCTGCGCTGGTATGCCATCACTAACGAGGTTTATCCTAAACCTACCGTAAACGGCATTGATATAGATTCTTTCAATACGCAGACTCAGGGACGTATGGCCAGTATCCTGATTATGGAGGATACTCCGGAAAAGCTGCAATATCTGCGTTCTTTCTCGCGTTGGTTGGATTATGGATGCCGTCCGGCTCAAGGCTTGTCGGGTTCTTTCAAGAAAGATGGAGCTTGTTTTCATCATCGTAATAACTATCCCGCCTATGCTGTCGGTGGGTTGGATGGAGCCACGAATATGATTTATTTATTGAGTGGAACAGAGTTCAAGGTGTCTGAACTGGCGCATTCCACTGTTAAGAACGTACTGCTCACGATGCGGTTTTATTGTAATTTGAAGCAATGGTCTCTTTCCATGTCAGGTCGTCATCCTAACGGAAAAGGAGAACTGATTCCCATTCAATATGCTACTATGGCTATTGCAGGAACGCCGGACGGTAAGCAGGAATATGATGCCGACATGGCTGCTGCTTATCTGCGTTTGATGGCTTATGTCAATAGGCCCGATGAAGATGCTCCTGATTATCTTCCGAAGGCTTCCACTCGTCAAGAGTTGGAGATGAAGAAACTGCTTGAAGCACAGGGATTCCGCCCCGAACTCGATCCGCAAGGCAACCTTGCATTGGGCTATGGTTGTGTTTCCGTACAGCGTCGGGATAATTGGGCGGCTGTAGTGCGTGGACATTCCCGTTATCTATGGGCTGCCGAACACTATCTTCCCGCCAATTTCTACGGTCGTTATCTGGCACATGGCAGTATGCAGATATTAACGGGTAAACCCGATGAAATGGTGACTTTTACTACTAGTGGCTGGCAAGAAAACGGCTTCGACTGGAATCGCATTCCGGGAGTGACGAGTATTCATCTGCCTTTTGAGCAATTGCGCGCCAAGGTATTGAATGTGGATGTTTACTCAGGTATGGAAGAAATGCTTTATTCCGATGAGGCCTTTGCCGGTGGGCTGTCCCAGGCCTGTCTGAATGGTAACTTCGGTATGAAGCTGCATGAGCATGACAAATATAACGGCTCTCACCGTGCCCGTAAGTCTTTCCACTTCTTTGACGGTACGATAGTATGTTTGGGTACGGACATTGAGAACACGAATACAGAGTATCCTACCGAGACGACTGTTTTCCAATTAGCAGCTATTACTCCTGAGAATCATAAATACTGGGATGTTTACAAGAGTGACGGACAGACTTATATTGATCCGAATGGGGTAGGATACTATCTTTCCAAATCCTCTATGAGAAGTGCGAAATATGAAAAGAATTTCCCGCAGGTTACAGTCGGTGAACGAAGTACAAAGCCGACTTCGGGCGATTGGGTTTCCTTGACGCTGCAACATGGTAAGGCTCCGAGAGGCGCTTCTTATGAATATGCCGTATTGCCCCGTACGGACGCTGCTTCCCTGAAAGCATTTGCGAAGAAGCCTTCCTATAAAGTTCTTCAGCAGGATCGTAATGCCCACATAGTCCGTTCTTTGACGGATAATCTTACCTCTTATGTTTTGTTTGAAACTCCTCAAACGCTTCCTGCAGACGGTCTGTTACAGAAGGCGGATACTTCCTGTCTGGTTATGATTCGCGAAGATAGAGGCAAACTGTTACTGACTGTTTCCCAGCCGGATTTGGCATTGTACCGCGGTCCGAGTGATGAGGCTTTTGATAAGGATGGAAAACGGATTGAACGGAGTATCTATTCTCGTCCGTGGATTGATAACGAGAGTGGAGAAATTCCCGTGACTGTTACATTGAAAGGTTGGTGGAAAGTAGCGGAAACACCGTATTGCAAACTTGTTTCGGCAGATAAGAAACAAACAGTGTTGCGTTTTACGTGTAAGGATGCTGCAAGCTTTGATGTAGAGTTGTTGCGTAAATAGGTTTTGATTAAATCTTTTTTGTCATGACGGAATTAAAGAATATCATGTTTTGTGCAACTGCCTTTGCCCCCTCTTTATTGGGGGCAAAGGAGCTGCCTAATATTATTTATATTGTAACCGACCAGCAGACGGCTTCTGCCATGAGTTGTATGGGAAATGCAGATGTACACACACCGAATATGGATCGTTTGGCACAGGCAGGTATTTTATTTAAAAATGCTTATTGCTCCGCTCCGTTAAGCGGTCCTTCCAGGGCATCCATGTTTACGGGATATACTTCCCACGAAGTTGGACTCTCCCGAAACAACGTTCCTATGGCCGATTCTTTGCGTACTGCCAGTTTAGGCTGGTTAATGCAACGTGCCGGTTATGAGTGTGCTTATGGTGGGAAATGGCATGTACATACCCCTTCCATGCCCAATGGTGAGTTCGGCTTTTCTACCATTCATCCGCATAATGATAATGGCTTGGCTGAAGCTTCTGTTGCTTTCCTTGAGCAGAAACATTCCAAACCCTTTTTCCTTGTAGTGGGTTTTGATAATCCCCATAATATCTGTGAGTATGCGCGCAGTCAGAACTTGCCATTTGGCAATTTGCCCGAACTTCCTCAAGATGAATGGCCCGGACTTCCTTCAAATTTTGCCCGTAATCCTTATGATGCCGATGTAATAGATTATGAACAGACATTGAACTATTCGGCTTATCCCACCCGTCATTATTCTCCTGATGATTGGCGGCGTTATCGCAGCCTTTACTTCCGGCTGGTGGAAAAGGTGGATGCCGAGATTGGTAAGATTGTCGATGCAATTGATAAACAGGATTTGTGGAAGAATACGGTAGTTATCTTTACAAGCGATCATGGTGATGGTATGGGTGCGCATCATTGGAACCAGAAATCGGCTTTGTATGAAGAAGTAGTGAATGTACCTTTGATAGTTACCCTTCCCGGAAAGAAGAATGCCGGCAAAGAAATGCCCCAACTTATTAATGAAGGTGTCGATTTCTTTGCTTCCGTATGTGACTGGGCGGGAATTTCCCTTCCAGGAGGTTTACATGGCGTCTCTTTTAGGTCTTTGGTGGAAAAAGCTGATCCTCAACAGGTACACCAGCCTTATATAGTCAGTGAGACTACATTTGATAAAGGAGTTGCCCGAGGTTGGGCCTTGCGTACTCCGCGTTATAAATATGTATTGTATGATAAAGGGCTGTATCGTGAGCAGCTTTATGACATGCTGAATGACCGCGGAGAAATGAGGAACTTGGCTATAGAGAAAAAATATCGGCAAATTCTCTTACAACATCGTGCTTATTTGAATGAGTGGATGAAACTGCATCATGTAGTTCAAATACGTCCTGAGGTGCATTTAATTCCGGATATGTAAATCGGAAAGTGTGTTAAAATGTGATAATCTTACATCCTGTCATTAACTTTGCTTAGAATGTTCTTTCATTTCTGTCATTAAATCATCCTTGGAAGACGTTAGGCCGATAATGACCGAAAAGCATTTTGACACACTTTCTTTCTCTGTTTTTATTCTTATTGGTATGAAGATAGCAAATCGTTTACTGCTATCCGGTAATTGGTTAGTTTACTGGTTTTATGTATAGCTTTTTTGGCTTTACGGTTACCGTTGGGTAGCAGATATTCCCAAAAGTTCTTCATTTTCATCAATAACTGTGTTTCACCGCCTTGTAACTGTTCTTCATAGCTGTTGTATATCGCTGTATGTAGCTGTTTTATTTTGGATAGCATTTCATCAGGAGACAGTTTTCTGTTTTGCTGGTATTCCCAAGCTAAAGCCGGATTGGCAAGCAGACCGCGCCCTATTACAAGTCCTGCCAATCTCGGAAAACGTTCGGTAACAGTCTGTATATCTTCTATTGTATGCAGGTCTCCATTATACAGCAAGGGTTTATCGCATCCATGATAAAAAGCCTCAAATCCGTTTAAATCTACCTCTCCTTTATATTGCTGTTTCCCTAAACGCGGATGCAGGATGATGTGGGATAGGGGAAGTGTGTTCAGTAACGGTAGGAGTGCAAGGCATTCATTGGCGTTTTCCCAGCCTAATCTGAGCTTGACTGAGAAACGGATTTGAGGATATTTTTCTGTGGCGGCAGTCAGTAGTTCTTTTATTTCTTCGGGATACGGCAACATTCCTGCTCCGTTATGCCGTTTGGCCAGCATGGGGAAAGGACACCCCAGATTGATGTCTGCTTCCTGGTAATTATGCTCGATAAAAAGGGATACAATCTGTTCCAACGTGCTTGGTTGGGGTGCAATCAGTTGGGGGATCAGGTGTATATTCCGATTGTTTTCCGGGTTTATATCACGTATGTCTTTTCGGCGGATTTCACCGTGTTCCACACGTACAAAAGGAGAATAATAGGTGTCGATACCACCGAAGATACAAGCATGTGCTTGTCGGTAAGCAGCATCTGTATATCCTTGAAGAGGAGCGAAATGAATAGGCAATAAATTCTTGTTCATAACCGCAAAGATACGTTTTTATTCTTTATCTTTTATAGGAATAACCATATTCCAAGAGTGTGACGCATTCTCGAATCCGCCGGGGCCATCCATAGTGGCAAAGAAAATGTAAGTAGGTTTGCCGTTTTCAAAGAAAATAAAGGGGCGTTCCAGTTGCCCTTGCATCTCCACTTTTCCATCTTCCCATTCTATGGTACGGGAATAGGCTTTGGGAGCCTTGTCTACTGTCCACTGGATACCGTTTTCAGAGTGTGCCATAACACCACCGCCCCGTTCTCCTGTAAATTTGGCTACATGGTCTTTGAATAGGATGTGATAGCCTTTGGTGTCTTTCCATAGGAAAGGGTCTTCGGCTTCACCTTGTCCGTCTACTTCAAAGATAGGCTGATTGTTGTTCAATACATGGTAAGGACCTTCTATTGCAGGAGCATAGGCTATTCCGAGACTCATTGCCGAATGTTCGTAATTGTTAGTGTAATGGCGGCCTTTGAAGATCATGAGAACTGAACCGTCTTCCTGTATGATTGGAGAAGGATTTGAGGTAAGGAAACTATAGAATGTACCCGGTTGGGTTTTGAGTATCGGTTCGTCCAGACGTTTCCAGGGACCATATGGAGAATCGGCTACAGCCAGTCCGATGCGCTTATTGGCGCGGGCAACGGTGCACCAGGGGCTGTCTAAGGTGAGCTGCGCGTATGTCGGTTCGGCAAACGGGTGTGTAGATCCCATATAAATGAGATAATATTTACCGTTTTGTTTCAATATGCGCGGATTGTGTGTAGAACGCCCGTCCCAATACTGTGCACCGCGTGCGGGAAGTGCGATATCACTGAAACGATAAGCTCCTTGCGGTATATCGGACACAGCATGTACAATTTCAGACGCGACCATCCATCCCGGATGAAATGGTAATTTTTTGGGAAACCGGGATACGAACATGTGATATTTACCGTCATCTCCCTTTACTATTGAGCTGCCCCATACCCAATAACCTTCGGATGCAAAGGCAGGTGTGCGTGGGGCTTTATCCAGGCGGTGAAACAAACGGTTTTCCGACTGCTGCTTTAACTCAACCAGGTTTTCTATTTTTTGCGCAGATGCTGTCAGAAGAATGAAAATATTAAAGAAAAGTATCAGCTTATATCTTTTCATGAATGTGATAATGTTATAGCGTTAATTGGATGTGAACAAAGATACAGTTTTTTCGTATATCGGGTATATTGTTTATAAGAAAAAGAGAGAAGAATCTCACGATCCTTCCCTCTTTACATGTTAAATTGATTAAGGTCTGTTTATCAGATTATTGATAATAAAAATAAGGTTAGAAGTTTTGTGGTGTATTAATATCCTGCATTATTGGTCCAGCCGGCAAGGTCTACCTGTTGATAAGGTACCGGGAAATAGTAATGGTGATTTGTGTTGAAAGTGGAAGCATCCCATTCTTCAGCACGTACCTCTTTTACTTTTTCCAAACGTACCAGTTCGAACCAGCGTTTCATTTCTGCAAAGAATTCCCAACCGCGTTCGTTGGATACGGCTGTTAAGAATGCGGTAGGTTCGGTTGTTGTGGTCAGTTCTATTTGCCTGTCTTGATAACCGGCACGTTTCTGTACCTCCTGGATAGCATTCAGGGCATCTTGGTTCACAGTGTTTGTAGCACGGGTAGAAGCTTCGGCGTACATTAAAAGAACTTCTGCATAGCGGTAAATGCAAGTTATACCGTTTGATTGTGCACTTTTACCGGGGGCTCCTTCGTCATAATCATAGTACTTGGAGATGGCGGGAAGTTTGTCTGCACTTTTGGTATATGGGATAATCTCTCCGCTTTTTATTTTCCATTCTGTCATATAGTTCCATTCTTTGCGGTCATCATTGGGATACGCCTTGAAGAAATCTTCATTGCCGTAATAGTCTGCCCATCCTGCATTAGGAGAATAATCGCTCGGATAGTAAGATTTACCGTAGTTACTTGCTATCTTATGTTTGGCACTATGCTGCAGGGCAAACATTACTTCGTTGGTTTCTGTTTTCTTGTCTTCTTTCCATAAATCGGAATATTCGGCTGTCAGTACAAGACCGGCTTGGGCCTTATTGTCCATGATTTCTTTGGCTTGGGCTGCTGCCAGACCGTAATATTCGGTTCCTTTGTTTAACGGCCATCCTGCCATTGTCATATAAGCATCTGCCAAGCATGCTTTTGCGGCCCATTTTGAGGGAGTGCTGTTGCCGCTACGTCCTTTGTTGGGCAACCATTCGGTAGCTGTAGTCAGACTGGGAATAATCGCTTTATCGTATATTTCGGCAACTGATGTTCTCGGCATGGTGATGGTTGCCTCATCGTTTTCCAGTAATAAAGGCACATCGCCATACAGACGGGTCAGATAGAAATAGGAAAGACCGCGCATGAAATAGGCTTCGCCCAATACTTCTTTAAATGCTTTGGCTTCTTTTTCGTTGGTGGGGATAGTAGTTCCCTTGATAATTTTGTTGGAACTGCTGATGACCTTATAGAACAGGGTCCAAGTAGTTGAGAAGTCAGCATCATTAGCTGTAAGATTCGGAGTCAGTCTGCTATAATAAGCCAGTTCGTTATTGGCCTTGGCTGCACGGTAGGTAATATCATCCGCACATACATTGATGCGTTGCAGACGGCTGTTGAATCCGTAATTTCCTTGCCATAAATCGCTGTAAAGGGCGTCTGCCGCTTTTTCAAGGCTTGCTTGGTCTACCGTATTCCAGTATTCTTCTTCTGTGATAAAGGATTCGGGTTCTTGTGTGAGGTCTACGCAAGAGGTCGTCAGTAATAAACTTCCGGCAACTGCTGTTAAATATATTAATTTCTTCATGTTGTTCTTATTTAAGTAGGTTATTCATTAGAATGAGAAATTCAGACCGATTAAATAATTGCGGCTGTTAGGATAGGCTCCCCAATCAACACCTTGTACCAAAGGACTACCCATAGTAGCTTCCGGGTCCAGACCGGAGTATTTGGTGATGTGGAACGGATTCTGTACGGAGGCATATACACGCAGGTTGTTGATACCCAATGAACGGCAGGTTGCTTCAGGAAGAGTATAACCTAATGTGATGCTTTTCATCTTGATGAAACTTCCGTTTTCAACGAAACGCGTGCTGAAGAAGTCTTTATTTTCAGTTCCGCCTTTCACGAATCCCGGTATATCTGTATTGGTGTTGGTCGGTGTCCAACGGTTCAGCAACTCGCGCATAGGGGTTACGCCTGCCATTTGTTGGCTCTTAATCAGGTTATATCCCATTTGGTGAGTGGCATTGTAGATGTCAAATCCATGGAAACCTACTACGAAGAACGAGAAGTCAAAGTTCTTATAATTGAATGTATTGTTCCAGCCCCAGTTGAATGTCGGTTGTCCGCATCCGATAATGCCTTGGTCTGCATCATTGTATACGCCGTCTTTGTTGACATCTACATATTTGGAGTTACCCGGTTTTACTTTGTACACTTCTCCGTTGGTTTTGCCGTTTGTTTGACCATTGGCATCTACGAATGGAGCATTTACATCATCCTCCTGCCATACTCCTGCGAATGTGTATCCCCAGAATGAACCTAATTTCTCTCCTTCAATCATTTGGAATATCTGGTTTTGGAAGTTTCCGGCCTGTTGTTGGCGGTGGTTAGCTGTCGGAATCTTGTTGAACGTACCTTTGTTGTGAGATAATGTCAGGTCTGTGTGCCAGCTGAATTCTTTATCACTGAAAGGATCTGCACTGATTGTAAACTCAACACCTGTGTTCTTGATTTCACCTGCGTTATCAAGGATGGCAGTATATCCCATGTGTGAGGGACGTGCCACTTCCAGCAAAATATCTTTTGACAATTTGCTATACCAGTCTGCTGTTAAGCGTACGCGACCGTTCAGAATACCGAAATCAACTCCGACATTGAACTGGTCGTTGCGTTCCCATTTTAGGAAAGGAGCAGCCGGTCGGTCTATCTTATAGGCGGTAGAAGAACTCCCGTTTGGAGTAGTAACGGTAACAGGCGTCATTTTGGAATAGATACGGTAAGCCTCTACAGCTTGGTTTCCTACGGAGCCGTATCCCAAACGGAGTTTCAGTTGGTCGATGAAACTATTCTCCTTCAAGAAGTTTTCTTGCTTCAAATCCCATGCCAATGCAGCAGAAGGGAAGTAACTCCATTTATCTTTCAGACGTGAGGAACCATCGGCACGGATAGAGGCGGTAAGCATGTAACGGTTCATGAATACATAGTTGACACGTAACATTCCTGACATAAGGGTATTGATGCTACGGTCGGATGCAATGGCTGCGAGGTTTGAATCGGACCATGCCAGATTATTGACACCGATCATGTCGATATAGTCTAAGTTATATCCTGTACCGGTATGGTTGTAGTTGTTGTCATAAGACTGCTCGAATACGGCAGTTGCATTGATACGGTGATTTTCATTGAATTCCTTTACATAGCTCAAAGTATTGGTATTCAGCCATGAAGTGTTCCAATAGCTACGTGCTTGTCCTTGAGTCAGACTGTTTTTGTAGGAATAATAACTGTCTTCGTTTTCTACCGAAGTATTCAGTCTGTTATCAAAAAGCACGCCTAGTTGAGAGCGGAAACTCAAACCATCCAGAATATCGAACTGGACATAGCCCTGTATGCGGTTATTGATTGTTTTGTTAGAGTTGCTGGATTCCCAGATGTATCCCATAGGATTGTATGCCTTGCCACCATCAAAGAAGCTATTGTTATATTCTCCTTCTTCGTTTTTAGGTTCGATGGTACTTGGAAAGTACATGCTTTGCTGTATCAAGCCATCGTATTCGGTAATACGGGGTTTGCTTGTTTCACGATAGTGACCGTATATGTTCAAACCTGCTTTCAGCCATTTCTTGATTTTGGTATCTACCTTTAAACGCCAGCTGTAGATTTGGCTTCCTGATTCTTTAATGATACCTTGGTCGTCCTGATAACGGAGAGAGGCTAAGAACGTTGTTTTTTCACCACCACCGGCAATGGAAAGTTCATAGTTCTGAGTAACTGCCGGGCTGCGGAAAATTTCTCTTGAATAGTCAAATCCTGCCTTGCCGGATTTGAATGCTTCGAGTTGTTCCGGACTGTAAAAATGATTATCACCATAGCCAAAGTATTCTTTACCGTAATCGTTTACCAAGTTGGCATATTCGTACGGAGAGAGGTTGTCGGGGTATTTGGCAACGGTTTTAATATTGGCAAACGCGTTGAAAGAGACAGTTAGCTTATCCTTTTCAGGATTTTTGGTCGTTACCAGGATAACACCGTTGGCACCGCGTGAACCGTATACAGCTGTTGCTGAAGCGTCTTTTAATACCTCAATGGAGGCGATGTCTGCAGGGTTCAATGACTGGAGAGAACCACCGATGAATCCGTCAATTAGAACAAGCGGTCCTGTTTCTGCCGTAATGGAGTTGATACCACGGACGCGGATGGTGTTGTCGCCGCTGGGGTCACCGGAACCTGAGAGTACGGATACACCGGCCATACGTCCTTGCAAGGCATCGGATACATTACCTGTCGGGGTACTTTTTAATGCATCGGCTGTCTTTACGGAAGCTACCGCACCGGTCAAGTCGCTTTTACGTTGAACGCCATAGCCTACTACCACCACTTCTTGTAATAATTGGCTGTCTTCACTTAGCGTTACGTTAATATGCGTTTTGCCGGCTACTGCTATTTTTTGGGTCTGATAACCGATATAAGAGAATACGAGAGTCGCATTGGACGGTACGTTGGGAAGTGTGTAATTTCCGTCAATGTCTGTAATACATCCATTGCTGGTTCCTTCCACTTGTATGGAGGCACCAATCACAGGACCTAAATTGTCACTTACTGTACCTGTTACTGTAATGTTTTGTGCATTAGCTTGTGTGGCGAATAGCACAAAGAGCAACATAATACCTAATGTCTTGAATAGATTAGATTTCTGTTTCATAAATATTAATTTAATTGGTTATTTAAAAAAAGGCTTTTATCAGTCTTGTTCAAAATCGGAAAATCTCTTCGCAAAAGTATAGGCTAATAAAGGTAGAGGTATTCACTAATTGTCCGCAAATAATCTGATATTGTACATTATCTGCGGACAATCGGTGTTCTGCCTGGTCCTTATTTACTTGGTTTTTGCAGCTTTTACTTTTTCCAACAGAATAGCTAGCTCTTTTACTTTATCTGGGTGATTTCCAGCCAAATTCTCTTTTTCGGAAGGGTCTACAGATAAGTCATAAAGTTGTGGCTGGGGATTGTTTCCCGTTTCCATTTTAGTCCAATGTTCCAAAGCCGGTTTGTCACTCGGTTCGATGTATTTCCAGTTATTCTGAATGATGGATAGAGTATTATTCAGATTCTGTTGTACCACATAGTCGCACCCGATGGTGTCCGTGCCAAGGAAGTTGTTGAGTTGGTCACGGCTGTCAGGGGCAACACCTGTAGGAAGTGCATGATTCAGCAGGGTTGCAAATGAAGCATATACATCAATCATGGAGAATGGAGCCTGTTGTTTGCCCGGTTTGATACCCTTCGGCCAGCGTACGATAAATGGAATACGGGTTCCGGCATCGAATGCGCTATACTTGCCGCCCCGGTAATGTTTCATGGGGGTGTGGCCGTTCAGCAATTCAAAGGCCTGGTCTTGATAACCATCATCAATGACGGGACCGTTGTCGCTGCATAATACGAAGATTGTATTATCAGCAATATCCAGACTATCGAGGGTGTGCATGATCTCGCCGACTGTCCAGTCCAGTTGTAAAATAACGTCACCACGCGGTCCTAAACCGCTTTTCCCTGCAAAACGCGGATGAGGGACTCGGGGAACGTGTACATCTTGTGTACCCATATACAGGAAGAAAGGTTCGTTTTTATGTGCAACGATAAAATCTTTGGCTTTTCCGGTAATGATATCTGCAATATCTTCATCCACCCAAAGAGCGGATTTGCCACCGGTCATCCAGCCGATACGGGGGATACCGTTGATAATGGTATTATTATGCCCCTGGCTGGGTTTCATCTTTACCAATTCAGGATTTTCAAGCCCTGTAGGCCAGTCGCCCACTTTGTGCTGGTAGCTGACAGTAATGGGATCTTGGGGATCAAGCCCTACAACATGGGCATTTTCTACGAACACACAAGGAACCCTGTCTACTGTGGCAGGAATGATAAATTCATAGTTGAAGCCTATGTCTTGAGTATTCGGCCTGATTTCGCGATTGAAGTCCGTGCCACCTTTAGGACCTAACCCCAAATGCCATTTGCCGACGGCTCCGGTGTAATAGCCTTCCTCCTTGAACATATCGGCCATTGTGACACAAGCTGTATCAATAATCAGTTCGGAATTACCCGGTGCAATGCCTGTGTTCTCTTGCCGCCAGGGATACATACCTGTAAGCAGTCCGAAGCGGGAAGGGGTACTTGTGGAAGAGGTGGCATATGCATTGGTGAATTGCATACCCTGACCGGCAAGGCGGTCTATATTCGGGGTACTTATTTTAGTGGCACCGTAGCAGCTGAGGTCGCCGATGCCCAAGTCGTCAGCGATCAGGTAGATAACATTAGGCTTTTGCGGTTGGTCACTCTTGGCTTCTTGTTTAGACGGATTGCCACATCCTATCAAAAGGACCGTACTTGGAAGATACGGTAGAAGATTAGATAAATATTTCATAGCCTTTGGACTTTAAAGTTTTATTCCAAGTCCAAAGATATGCGCTATCTTCCGG
>OGZA01001875.1_pt1 | contig 13594 bp, 10 predicted proteins | sample 1576591 | NCBI WGS metagenome assembly OGZA01 (sample SAMEA3541565, study PRJEB24748) | human gut metagenome | biome: human gut; feature: human-associated habitat; material: faeces | place: China | collected 2012
GTTTGCGAGTGTGGCGGAACTGGCAGACGCACTAGACTTAGGATCTAGCGTCGATTTTCGAGCGGGCCGGATGGTCGGGCAGCGACTCGCTGTTCGCCCAGATACTGGTCGGAGCGGTCAATATGCTGACGACGGTGCTGGCACTGGCGATCATCGACCGCGTCGGGCGTAAGAAGTTGGTTTACTGGGGCGTGTCGGGCATGGTGCTGTCGCTGCTGCTTATCGGGACCTGTTTCCTGACCGGGGAGCGGCTCGGACTGCCGGACGGCGTGCTGCTGGCGGCGTTCCTGTGCTATGTTTTCTGCTGCGCCATCTCCGTCTGCGCCGTGGTATGGGTGCTTTTGTCGGAGATGTATCCGATTCGTGTGCGCGGCGTGGCGATGTCGATCGCGGGGTTCTCGCTTTGGACGGGGACCTATCTGGTCGGGCAGCTTACGCCGTGGATGCTCGCGAATCTGACGCCGGCGGGGGCTTTTTTTCTCTTCGCCGCGATGTGCGTGCCTTATATGCTGCTGATATGGAAGGCGGTGCCGGAGATGTCGGGCCGCACGCTCGAAGAGATCGAACGATACTGGACAAGGTAACAATATAAATAAGATAAGATTATGGACTTCAAAAGATTAGCGGAACAGTACAAAACCGAATTGCTGGATGGTGTACTGCCTTTTTGGCTCGAAAAATCACAAGATAGGGAATTCGGCGGCTATTTTACGTGTCTCAATCGTGACGGCAGCGTCTACGATACCGACAAATTCATCTGGTTGCAGGGTCGTGAAGTGTGGATGTTCGCCATGCTCTATAACAAGGTGGAGCGTCGTCCCGAATGGCTCGAATGCGCCGTGCAGGGAGCCGAGTTCCTGCGCAAATACGGCCACGACGGCAACTACAACTGGTATTTTGCGCTGACGCGCGAAGGCCGCCCGTTGGTGCAGCCCTATAATATTTTCTCCTATACGTTCGCGGCGATGGCTTTTGCGCAGGTCGCCGTTGCGACGGGCAGCGACGAATACGCCCTGATCGCCAAGCGGACTTTCGACCGGATTCTGGAGAAACGCGCCAATCCCAAAGGCGAGTGGTGCAAGGCTTATCCCGGAACGCGTTCGCTCAAGAGTTTCGCTCTGCCGATGATCCTCTGCAACATGGCGCTCGAAGCGGAGCAGATGATCGACCCCGCGCTGCTCGACGCGACGATCCGGGATTGCATCCACCAGGTCATGGAGGTCTTCTACCGCGGGGAGCTGGGGCTGATCGTCGAGAACGTCGCAGCGGACGGCGAGCTCTCCGACTCGTTCGAAGGCCGGCAGATCAATCCCGGCCACACGCTCGAAGCTATGTGGTTCATCATGAACCTCGGCGTGCGGCTCAACGACCGGGCGCTGATCGACAAGGCCGTAAAGATCGCGCTCGACACGGCTGAATATGGCTGGGACAAGGAGTACGGCGGCCTGTTCTATTTCATGGACCGGCTCGGACACCCGCAGCAGCAGCTCGAATGGGACCAGAAACTGTGGTGGGTGCATATCGAAGCGATGATCGCGATGATCAAGGGATACCGCCTCACCGGTTCGCAGGCGTGTCTCGACTGGTTCCTCCGGCTGCACGACTACACCTGGTCGCATTTCAAGGACCCCGAATACCCCGAATGGTTCGGCTATCTGAACCGCCGCGGCGAGGTGCTGCTCCCGCTCAAGGGCGGCAAATGGAAAGGCTGTTTCCATGTACCTCGCGGTCTGTACCAGTGCTGGAAAATACTCGACGAGTGCCAATAACCCAAACATAAAACTATGCGAAAAATGCCTTAATCAACCATTTCGAGCGGAGCACGTCTCCCGTCACAAAAATCTAAACCTATTGCAACCCTAATTTTATGAGAAACGTTTACAAAATGAAACCTTCAGGCATTCGCTGCCTATTGAGCAGCGTATTAGCCGTGGTCTCCATGGCGATCACAGGCACCAATGTGGCTGAGGCGCAAGGACTTTCAGTCTCCGGAAGAGTGACCGACGCAAGGGGGGGGGAAATTTCGGGTGCTACGGTCATCGTAAAAGGTGACAACACCCGGGGAACTACCACCGATGCACAGGGACAGTATGCTATCGAGGTCTTGTCCTCCGACGATGTGCTGGTCTTCAGTTTCCTCGGTTACAAAACTGCAGAAGTGGCCGTCCGCGGCCGCAAAACCCTGAACGTCCAACTGGAAGAGGACGCCACGCTGGTGGATGAAGTGGTCGTAGTGGGATACGGCACACAGAAACGACAGTTTCTCGTAGGCTCCGTGTCCCAGGTCTCCAGCAAGGAGTTGCTGAAGGCCCCGATGACCAACGTATCGAACATGATGACCGGCAAATTGCCGGGAGTGACGAGTATTCAGCGTTCGGGACAGCCCGGCAGCGACGGCACCACGATCTTCGTCCGTGGTGTCTCCTCGTTCAACAATTCCAGCCCGCTTTGCATCGTCGACGGGGTGGAGCGTATGATTAATACGGTCAACCCCAACGACATCGAATCGATCTCCATCCTCAAGGATGCCGCCACCTCGGCCATCTACGGCGTACGCGGAGCCAACGGCGTTATTCTGATCACCACCAAAACCGGCTCGAAGGGCGCTGCTACCATTTCATACGACGGCTCGGCGACTTTCACCACCAATGTCGCCATGCCCGAGATGCTTAACGCCCAGGACTACATCGGCTGGCACAACAAGGCTCGCGAGATGGACGGATTGAATCCGCTGTGGACGGATGAGGTGATCGCCGGTATGAAGGAAAAAGGGATATACGGTGAAACGGACTGGATGGATCTGCTCTTCAAGAACTACGGTTTCACACACCAGCACAACATCTCCGCTACGGGAGGTACCGACCGCGTAAAATACTATACGAGCATCGGTATGATGAATCAGGACGGTATCCTGCCCAATACCTCTTACCAGCGTTTCAACGTGCGCGCCAACATCGACACGAAGATCGCCAAGAATTTCAATCTGAACGTCAATATCGCCGCATTCCGCGAAGACACCCACGCACCCGGATACTCTCTTGGCACGCAGGGTGAGTTCAACCCCATCTCGCAGGCGCTCTTCTCGTTGCCGATCATCGCTCCGACCTATAATGACCTGCCGCAAGGTTATATGAGCGGCGTATACACGCAGCAGCCCATTGCCGCGGTCAACAAGAGCGGTTTTCAGGATACGAAGCGCTGGCAGTTCGAGGGAAACGCCAAATTGGAATACGATTTCGGCAGCATCAAGGCGCTTGAAGGACTCAAGGCCGCCGTACACGTTGCATACGACTATTCGAATACGGGCAACCGCAATATGCTGCAATCGTACCAGCTGATGTCATTCTCGCCCACGACGATGAATTCCACAGTCGTGAATGCATCGGGAGTCAATGTCAACAGCAGCTTCAACAAATCGTCGTCGTTCGGAGACGGATTCACCGTTCGCCCGACGCTGACCTACAACCGCGAATTCGGGCGTCACAGCGTAGGCGGCCTGTTCTTCTACGAGCAGAAAAAAACCTACTCGGACACAATGACCGGCTATAAGGCGGGGTATTTCGCCCCCTATCCGGTCGATCTTTCGATCGGCACCACGTGGGAAGGCATCACAACCCCCGTAACCGGTTCGTTCAGCGAAACGAGTATCGCCAGCTACGCCGGCCGTTTCAACTACGCATTTGACAAGAAATATCTGGTCGAATTTACATTCCGCGCGGACGGTTCCTACAAGTTCGCCCCCGAAAACCGCTGGGGATTCTTCCCGTCCGCAGCCGTCGGCTGGGTCATGTCCGAAGAGAAGTTCTTCAAGCAGGCACTCCCGAAAATCGACTTCTTCAAGCTGCGCGCCTCTTACGGCGAACTGGGTATGGACGATACGAGCCCTTATCTCTATGTGCAATCCTACAGATCGACCGCACCCTCCTACAGCTATATCATAGGCGGCAAGGGTCAGACGACCTATTACACCAGCAACTATGTCTACAAGGACCTTACCTGGTCGCGTTCGCGCAGTTTCAACGTGGGCCTGGACCTGAGCGCTTGGGGCGGAAAACTGGGCATCGAATTCGATTGGTTCTACAAGGTTACCGACAATATCCTCGAACAGGTCGGCGGTTCCTACGCACCCTCCCTGGGAGGCAACGTACCGTCATACAAAAACTCCGGCAAGGTAGATAACCGCGGCTTCGAGCTGGTGCTAAAACACAACAATCACTTTGCCAGCGGTTGGCGGTATTCGCTGACGGGTAGTCTCTCGTGGGCCCGCAACCGGGTTCTCGCCAAACAAATTTCCGACAACCATCCGATGTACCGTGCCATCCTGGGCAAACCGATGGGTACGCTCTACGGGTACAAGGCGATCGGACTCTATCAGACCGAAGAGCAGATCGCCAATTCGCCGACGGCTCCTTCGGGAGAGAAGCGTCTGGGTGACCTGATGTATGCCGACGTCAACGGCGACGGCAAGATCGAGCAGTCGCAGGACTTCATCAAAATCGGCCGCGGCTATACCCCCGAGATGAACTTCTCGCTCAATATGGAGGTGGCATGGAAAAACCTCTATCTTACAGCCCTCTGGCAGGGTGTAGCCATCTGCGATTATCAGCTCAGCGCGGCATACTATTCGGGCGTTTTCGACAACACGATGTACACCCGTCCTTTCTACGGCAACGGCAACGCACCCTATTATCTCGTGGAGAGCGCCTGGCGTGAAGACAACCGCAATGCCGACTATCCGCGTCTGAGCACCGTAGCCAACGGCAACAACGCATGGCCTTCGTCCTGGTGGGTGAAAAACGGGGCATATCTTCGTCTGAAGAACCTCCAGATCGGCTACTCGCTCCCCGAACACATTCTGAAAAATACCGGTATCGGCCGGGTAAATATCTACGTGGCAGGAACCAATCTGCTGACTTTCAGTGCATTCAAATACGTGGACCCCGAAATGCCGTCGGTCAACAACGGTTACTACCCGCAACAGCGGACCTACAGTATCGGAGTCAATTTATCCTTCTAACCGCTAAAGCAACTGAACCTATGAAAAAGATCATATTCATACTCGGTCTGGCGGCCGTCGTATTGGGCACCTCCTGTTCCGACGTGCTGGACCTGAATCCGGCGGACCGGTTTTCGCCGGCGACCGTCTGGTCCACCACCACTACGGCTGATAAATACGTCATCGGACTCTACTCCATCTTCGGGGCAAACACCGAGATGCGCGGCGGCGATGCCTATGCGTCGCCCCGATTATCGGATGCCTATTCCGACATCCTGAAAAGCACCTCCTGGAATCAGTACAACCACAACTTCAACGCCACGCTCCTCCAGGAAACGGCTTTCAACAGCAACTCCGCCGGTGCGTTCGAGTGCTGGTCGAGTCATTATGACCGCATCCGCCGCGAAAACGAATTCCTGCGCGACGCGGCCGAATTCGGCAGCAAATTCGGTGAGGACTGGCTCAAGATTCGTATCGCCGAAGTGCGTTTCTGCCGTGCCTACGCCTATTTCATGCTGTGCCGGGTTTACGGCGGGGTGATTCTTCGCACCGAAGTCGACGGCCCTGAGCAGAACGACAAAGCCCGTTCGACGGAGGAAGAGTGCTGGGGCTTCATCATTAACGAACTGAAGGAACTGGCTCCCGACCTGCCCTTGAAATGGGACAGCGACAACTCGGGCCGCGCCACTCAAAAAGCCGCATACGGTCTGTTGAGCCGCGTAGCGCTCTACGCTGAAAAATGGGATGTCGCCGCACAGGCCGCACGCGATTGCGCCACGGCAGAGGGTAATCTGGACCTGTCGGAGAACGGCTATGCCAAAATCTTCGAACTCGGCATCAACAGTCCCGAAGTACTCTTTGCCGTAGAATTCAAATCCAGCGTGATCGACCATGCCTACGACGCCTACGTGCGGCCCTCGGGCGATACAAAGGAGTTAGGCAAGCAGGTTTATTCGGGATTCGTTCCCACCAGCGAATTGGTCGACAGCTATGAAATGGCAGGCGACGGCGGCAATTTCTCCTGGGAGAAACACGGTAAGGATCCCTATGCGAACCGTGAACCGCGCTTCTACGCCACGATTCTCTATAACGGAGCCGATTGGATGGGGCGGAAGATCGAAAGCTTCGTTGGCGGCAAGGACGGATACAAGGCCTATGAAAACGCCGGAGCCGCCGGAACGACCGTAACGGGTTATTACCTGCGCAAATACCTCATAGACGGAGACAAGACGTGGGTCACGAGCGGCTCGGGACAGGACTGGATCGTACTGCGCTATGCCGAGGTCCTCCTGAACAAGGCTGAGGCACTTGCCATGGAGAACTGGAACAAGAACAGCGCCGAAGCGCTGCAGGCGCTCAACGATGTCCGCGCCCGCGTCGGACTGCCCGCGCGTGCCACCGCCGACAAGGAGACCTTCCTGGAATACGTGCGTCACGAACGCAAGGTGGAGTTGGCCGGCGAAGGTTTCCGCTACTGGGACCTGCGCCGCTGGCGGCTGGCCGAAAAAGTCATCGACGGGCAGAACGTGCACGGCGTTAAGATCTCCAAACAGTCCGACGGTTCATTTACCTACGAGCAGGTCGATGCCGACGGCGGACACAAGCGCATCTTCTACGACCGTTATTACCGATTCGCCATTCCGCTTTCGGAGCGTTCGAACAATTCGCTCTGTACGAACAACGACGGATGGATCTAATGATTAACCGCAAAAACAGAACGACTATGAAACTCCGTAAATATCTTGCAGTACTGGCCGTAGCGGCATTCGCATCGCTTGCGACATCATGCGCCGAAGCGGAAGACGAATTCATCCACACGGACAGTACGATTAATTCCATCGAAATCCAGCCCGCCGAAGGCGGAGCCGGTATCGCAGGAATCATCGACGAAACGACGGGCGAGATTTTCTTCCCCATTCCCAAAAAACTTCGTGAAAAATACGACGTGAAAAAGCTGATGGTACGCGCAAACGTGGCTTATGACACCTATATCTATCCGTCACTGTCGGGATTGAAAGACCTCTCCGATCCGATGGAGATCAAGGTTCGGGCAGGCGACAATGGATCGCGAACCTATACGCTGTGGGCTTTCTACACGCGCAGATAACGAATTACAACGAATGAATAAATCTAAAATTAACTCGACCAATATGAAAAAGTTCAATTTGTTCGCTTACGCCACCCTGGCAGGTCTCGCGCTGTCGTTTGCAGCCTGTACGGACGACGATCCGGAAATCAGCAAACCCGGCCCGCAGATCGACCGCGGCGAAAAATGCCGTATCGAATCTTTCGTTCTGAATCTCCCCGAAGGGGAAACGCTTTCAGGCGATGTCTACGACTACGACAAATCGATCGACCTTGCCTATACCACGCCGCAGCTGGAAGCCATGAAGACGGCCACCGCCACGGTGAAACTCTCCGAAGGCGCAACCATCACGCCCGATCCCTCCGTGGCGGCCGACTATACGCAGCCGATTTCATTCACGGTGACGGGAGCCGACGGCAAGACCACCCGCATTTATACAACAAAGCCCGTTGAAAAAGTTGTCGTTTCCTATACCAAGATCGGTGCTCTGGCAGAGAAAACGGCCACTCAGATGGACATCACCGATCACACGAAATACCTGCAAATCGGCGTCAGCGGCGACAAGATCGTCATCGGCACCAAGGTATTCGACGGCAAGACGCTCGCTGCCGCAGGCAATCTGAACATGACCGGTTACGACGGATTGCAGGTCACCTCGCTGGCTAACGACGAGGCAGGACATCTGATCGCTTCACTGACCGCTGACGGCACGAGTGGATCGGCTCCTGTTACGTACGCCTGCTGGAAGAACGGATGCGACCAGCCCGCCGAAACGATCCTCGGTCCGTCGGACAGCGCCATCGCAGCGTTCCTCTCCGTGGGCGGCAACCTCGTCGAAGGCAAAGCGCTCATTACGGCATTGGGCGCACGCGTAGCCACTGGCCCGAGTTTCTGCTGGGGTTTCGCCGACGGCGTGCGTGGCGACTACTACAACCTGCTTACCGGACAGCCCTCGAACGACGGCTCGTGGAGCCAGATGGTTTCGGCCTGCTCGGGAGAGGTTTCGGGCTCCTGGTTCATGTGGGATGCCGTGGCCGGCGGTCACAACGTATTGACCTGGGAAGGCTGGGACGGCACATCCTCGCTCAATCTGAAGCAGATTCCGGGAGCAGCGCCCAACGGTCCGAACAACTGGGGTAACTACACCAAAGGTTCGATCCGCGCTTTCATGTTCAACGAAAAGGCTTATGCCGCCGTCTTCACCACCGGCTGGCCCTGCACCTACGTCTCGATCGTGGACTCGAACGGCGAATTCCTGCTCAACCCCGCCGAGGCGACGCTCAATTACGCGATCTCGGACGCCAACCCCTACCGCCCCGTCGGAACATTCGTGTATAACGAAAAGGAAAACTGCGGTTACGTATACGTACTGGTTCCCGGGCACGCAGTCAAGAGCTGGAAACTGGAGATCACTTACGATTAACAAACCTTACACCTGTCACGACAGGTCTTGACGAAACCGTATCAATCCGCATTCTTCCCGGTCCGGGCCCGTTCTCGGGCCGGAGGAATGTGGTTCTTTTAACACGACCCATGAAAATAAGCACCTTTTTTACAGTCATCCTCTTCGTTGCAGCGACATCGATATCCTGCGGCGGAAACTCCGCCCGGACGCTTCGCGCCGCCGACGGTGGAAAACCCAAAATGCTCTGGTTCGACGCAGAGGCCAATTTCAAGCGCTTCGCTTCGCAGGATTCGATCCGCTACTATTTGGACCGCACCGTCGAGTGCGGATTCAACCACATCGTCGTGGACGTGCGCCCCATTTCGGGCACCGTGCTCTACGAAAGCGATATGCTGGAACCGCTCACCGTCGTCGGTCCGGACACCGTCCGCCGCGATTGGGACTACCTGCAATGCTTCCTCGACGAAGCGCGTAAAAGGGAACTAAAAGTGACCGTCTCGACGATGATTTTCCCTGCGGGATTCACCACGTTCCGCCAGGGAGCGGCCTACTCCGACCCGGAACTGGCGGGCCGAACCTGTGTCGAATACACGCCCGAAGGGAGGAAAGACATCAAGGACGACCCGACGAAAGTCGCAGCGTTCCTCAATCCCGTACTGCCCGAAAATCAGGAGTACGTGCTGCGTTTCGCACACGAACTGCTCACAAAATACAAGTTCGACGGCTATGCCCTCGACTATTGCCGCTTCCCCGATGCTGAGAGCGATTTCTCGCCCGCTTCGCGCGAAGCGTTCGAAACCTACCTCGGACACGGTATCGACCGTTTCCCGGAGGATATATTCACCTACGACGCCAACGGAGCCCGCGTGGCAGGCCCCTACTATAAACAGTGGTGGGAGTTCCGCTCGGGAGTCATCCGCGACTTCATCGCCGAAGTGCGCACGCTTATCGAACGGACCCAGCCCGGCGTGAAACTGGAGTATTGGGCCGCCTCGTGGCTGCACGCCATCTACACGCAGGGCCAGAACTGGGCCAGCCCGCGTTCGCGCTTCCACGAAGCCTATCTCGACGATTGGGCCACGCCGACCTACAACCGCACCGGATTCGCCGATCTGCTCGATGTCTTCATCACGGGAACCTACCTCGAAAAGGTATGGGGCATGGATGACCCCGAATCGATCGAATACGGTCTCGCCCGCTCGCTGAAGGATGTCGACGGCGACTGTGCGGTCTACGGTTCGCTCTACGCCCAGAACCATGTCGATCAGTTCGAAGACGCCGTATACCTGTGTCTTTCGCGCACGGACGGTGTGATGGTCTTCGACATCATTCAGGTCATCGAAAACGATCTATGGGATGACATCAAACGTGGTATCGACCGGGCTGAAAAAGAACAGAAAACTCAAAAATGACAAGATGAAAAAATCCATCCTGATACTTTGTGTCCTGCTGATGGCGGCGATTCCGTCCGCCTGCACGGAATCGCATAAAACCCCTCCGGAACTCGACAAGCCGCAACCCGGGCCGAACCCCGATCCGAAACCGGAACCCTCAGAGGGAAAGGAAAAAATGCTCTGGTTCGATGCCGAGGCCAACTTCCAGCGATTCTCGACACAGGCCGGTATCATCGCCATGCTCGACAAAACACAGGAAGCGGGATTCAACAAGATCGTCGTGGATGTGAAGCCCGTCGAGGGGGACGTACTCTACAAAAGCGAGTTCATGACCCAAGCGACGACTATCGGTTCAGTTAACGTTGCCGACAGAGGTTGGGACTACCTCCAGTTTTTCCTCGACGAGGCACATAAACGGAACCTGAAAGTGACCGTCTCGACCACCGTATTCCCCATGGGCATGCCCAGCACCAGACAGGGACCCGCCTACCGGGGCACGACATGGAAGGGGAAAACCTGCATGCAATACAAGCCCGAGGGCATGGTCGACATCAAGGATGACCCCACGAAGGTCGCAGCGTTCCTCAATCCCGTCCTGCCCGAAGTTCAGGAGTTCGCCCTGCGTTTCATTCGTGAAATAGTCACCAACTACGATTTCGATGCCTACGCGCTCGACTACTGCCGTTTTCCGGACTATCAGAGCGATTTCTCGGAAGCATCCAAAGAGGCGTTCGAAAAGTACATTGGCGGACTCGTCGAGACGTGGCCGGGCGATGTCTTCACCTACAACGCTTCCGGCGAAAGAGTCCCCGGCAAATACTACAAAGAGTGGTGGGAGTTCCGCTCGATGATAATCCACGACTTCGTAGCCCGCGTTCGCAAGGAGATCAAGGCAATCAAACCGGACGTAAAATTGGAATATTGGGCCGCTTCGTGGTGGGGCGCACTCTATGCCAACGGACAGAACTGGGCCAGCAAGGCGTTCCGTCCGCTAACGGATCAGGATGCGTGGTCGTTCAACTCTTGGTGTTCGATCAATTACCACCAGACCGGTTTCGCCGATCAGCTCGACACGTTCCTGCTGGGGACCTACCTGCCCCGCGTGTACGGACCCGACGACGGCGAGTCGATCGAATACGGTATCAACCGTGCCGAGCGCTTCCTGCTCAACGCCTGTACCTATTACGCGACGGTGGATTGCTCGCAGAAGACATTCGACATCGAGGAAGCCTGCTATTACTGCCTCAAACGCACGGCCGGGCTGATGGTCTTCGACATCGTTCATGTCATCAACAACGATATGTGGGCCGCCATCAAGCGGGGCATCGACCGTTACGAAGCGGAGACGGCAACCGAATAAGTAAAACAGTTGCACCATGAAAAAACTCCTTCTTATCGCCGCAGCCGTGCTGGCCGGGGCTTCGGGGCTCCGGGCCGAAGAGTACACGGCGATATCTCCCGACGGAAAAATCACGGTGACGGTATCGACCGCGCCCGAACTGCGCTGGAGCGTCACGCGCGAGGGCGAACGGCTGCTCGACGCAAGCCGCATCGGCATGAAGATCGCCGGGGCCGAGCCGTTCGGCGCGGCGCCCGTCGTGCGGCGGGCCGAACGGCGGCGCATCGACGAGCGCAGCACGGCGCCCGTTCCGACCAAGTTCCGCACGCTGCACGATCGCTGCGAAGAGCTTCTGCTTACGTTCCGCGGCGGCTGGGCCGTCCGCTTCCGGGTCTACGACAACGGCGCGGTCTACCGTTTTGAAACGGCGCGAAAGGGGACCGTCGACATCGAGTCGGAGACCGCCGAGCTGAATTTCGCCGCCGATTTCGAGACCCTCTGGCCCCGCGAGGAGAACCCCGATTTCATCTCCCACTGCGAAGCGTTCTTCGACCGCAAGCACCTCTCGGAGCTCGACGCGAAGCGGTACGCCTACCTGCCCGTGTGGTTCTCCTCGCCGCGCGGCACGCGCATGGTCGTGACGGAAACCGATCTGGAGGACTATCCCTGCCTGTTCCTGTTCGGCGGCGAGGGACACAGCCTCCGCGCGCAGTTCCCGCCCGTGGTGCTCGAAGCCCGGCTCAGGGAGGGTTCGGACCGCAACGAGGAGCTGGTGAAAAAAGCGCCCTACATCGCCCGGACCCGAGGCACGCGCACGTTTCCGTGGCGCGTGGTGACCATCGACCCCGACGACCGCGCGCTGCTGGAGAACAACCTCGCCTACCAGCTCGCGTCGAAACCCGTCGAAGGCGACGCCTCGTGGGTGCGGCCGGGCAAGATTTCGTGGGAGTGGTGGCATTCGCTCAATATCTACGGGGTCGATTTCCGCTCGGGGGTCAACACCGCGACCTACAAGTATTACATCGATTTCGCGGCCAAATACGGCATCGACTACATCCTGCTGGACGAAGGGTGGTCCGTGAGCACGCTCAATATCAAGGAGCCGCGCCGGGAGATCGACCTCGGGGAGCTGATCCGCCACGGCCGCGAAAAGGGCGTCGGCGTGGTGCTCTGGACGCTCTGGAACCCCATGAAGAAGGACCTGGAAGGCATCCTGGACACCTACCGCGACTGGGGCGTGAAGGGCATCAAGATCGACTTCATGCAGCGGTCCGATCAGGAGATGGTCCGATTTTACGATGAGATCGCCCGCGCGGCGTTCGACCGCGGTCTGATCGTGTATTTCCACGGGTCGTTCAAACCCGCGGGGCTCCAGCGCAAATACCCCAACGTCCTCTCGTTCGAAGGGGTTTACGGCATGGAGCACGACAAATGCTCGACCGACATTTCGCCCGTCCACGACTGCACGCTGCCCTTCACGCGCATGGTCGCCGGACCGATGGACTACACGCCCGGCGCCACGCGCAACGCCACCCGGGCCGATTTCGCCATCAGCTGGGACAACCCGATGAGCCAGGGCACGCGCGCCCATCAGGCGGCGCTGTACGTCGTCTTCGAAAGTCCGCTTCAGATGCTCTGCGACTCGCCGTCGCACTACCTGCGCGAAGCGGAGTTCACGGCCTTCATCGCCGCCGTGCCGACCGTGTGGGACGAAACGGTGGGGCTCGCCGCCTCGGTGGGCGAGTACGCCGCCGTGGCGCGCCGCAGCGGTGAGAAGTGGTACATCGGAGCCATCACCGACTGGACGGCCCGCACGCTGGAGGCCCCGCTGAAGTTCCTCGACGGTGGCCGCTACCGCATGAAGGTCTTCGCCGACGGGGTGAATGCCGACCGCATCGCGCGGGATTACCGCACCGAAACCCGTGAAGTCACGCGCGACGACGCGATCGCCCTGCGGATGGCCCCCGGAGGCGGTTGGGCCGCCGTTCTCGAACCCGTGAAATGAAAACCAGCGCGTTCATCCTCTTTGCGGCGCTGCTCGCCGCCTCGTCTCTTTCCGTCACGGGGCGGGCGGCCACGCGCACGATCGATCTGTGCGGCCGCGTGACGGCTTCCGGCAGGGGCGTGACGGGAGTTTGCGTCACGGACGGCCGCACGATCGTGCGCACCGACGCCAAAGGGCGCTACCGCCTGCCGTCGGACACGGAGGCGGAGTTCGTCTACCTGACGCTGCCCGACGGGTACGAAATCCCCCTGCGCGACGGCACGCCCTGCATCTACCGGCGCATCGCACCCGGCCGACGGCGCTACGACTTCGCGCTGGAGCCCGCGGCGCAGTAAATTGAATCTATGGTATGATTGTGTCTACCAAGAT
>OGZA01001880.1_pt1 | contig 13571 bp, 11 predicted proteins | sample 1576591 | NCBI WGS metagenome assembly OGZA01 (sample SAMEA3541565, study PRJEB24748) | human gut metagenome | biome: human gut; feature: human-associated habitat; material: faeces | place: China | collected 2012
GTGTGACGGCCGCCCTCTTCCTTGGACAGGACGTAGACCTGGCCCTTGAACTTGGTGTGGGGGTGGATGGACTTCGGAGCAGCGAGAACCTGGCCACGCTCAACGCCCTTCTTGTCGATGCCGCGGAGCAGGCAGCCGACGTTGTCGCCAGCCTCAGCGAACTCGAGGGTCTTGTGGAACATCTCGGTGCCGGTGACGGTGGTCTCCTGGGTATCCTTGATGCCAACGATCTCAACCTTATCGCCAACCTTGACAACGCCACGCTCGACACGGCCGGTAACGACGGTGCCACGGCCGGAGATGGTGAACACGTCCTCGATGGGCATCAGGAACGGCTTGTCAGCGGCACGCTCCGGGGTCTTGATCCAGGTGTCAACAGCGTCCATGAGCTCCCAGATGCAGGCATACTCGGGGGCCTTCGGATCGGTGGACTCGGAGATCAGGGCGTTCAGAGCGGAGCCCTTGATGATCGGGGTGTCGTCGCCCGGGAAATCGTACTTGTCGAGCAGCTCACGGACTTCCATCTCGACGAGCTCGAGCAGCTCGGGATCGTCGACCTGGTCGACCTTGTTCAGGAAGACGAGCACGTACGGAACGTTGACCTGACGGGCGAGCAGCAGGTGCTCACGGGTCTGAGCCATCGGGCCGTCGGAAGCGGCAATGACGAGGATCGCGCCGTCCATCTGAGCAGCGCCGGTGATCATGTTCTTGATATAGTCGGCGTGGCCCGGGCAGTCGACGTGGGCGTAGTGACGGCCCTTGATCTCGCAGTCTTCGCCGGTCTTGTAGTTGTGGCCCTGACGGTCATAGGTCTCATACTCGACGTGAGCGGTGTTGATGGTGATACCACGCTCTCTCTCTTCGGGAGCCTTGTCGATGGAAGAGTAGTCGGTGTACTCAGCGCCGCCGAGCATTGCCAGATACTTGGTGATGGCAGCTGTCAGAGTGGTCTTGCCGTGGTCGATGTGGCCGATGGTGCCGATGTTGCAATGGGGCTTGTTTCTGTTAAAAACCTGTTTTGCCATTGTAAAATCCTCCTAAAATAGAATGAAAATATTACTTGCCAAACCCGAAACCAGTCCGGGCACTTACGAGGGATGCCTGTAAATTCTTGGGCAGCTCGACAAAGTGGCTCGGCTCCATGCTGTAGGTAGCTCTGCCCTGAGTTTTGCTGCGCAGATCGGTGGCGTAGCCGAACATCGTGGAAAGCGGGACATTGGCCTCGATGACCGCAGTACCGTTCCTGATATCGGAGCCGACGATCTGACCGCGTCTCGCGTTGACATCTCCCATAACGTCGCCCATGTATTCATCGGGCGCGGTGACGACCACCTTCATTATAGGCTCAAGCAGCACGGGATCGGCTTTCTGGCATGCTTCCTTGAATGCCATGCTTCCGCAGATCTTGAAGGCCAGCTCTGAAGAGTCGACCTCGTGGAAAGAACCGTCCAGCAGAGTGGCTTTTACATCGACGACCTGGTACCCCGCGAGTACGCCGGAGAGCATAGCTCCCTGGATACCCTGATCGACACAGGGGATGTATTCCTTCGGGATAGCGCCGCCCGTGACCTTGTTCACGAACTCATAGCCCTTGCCGGACTCATTGGGCTCGATCATAAGCTTGACGTGCGCGAACTGTCCCTTACCGCCGGTCTGACGGACATAGCGGGTGTCGACCGTTGCGGCCTTTCTCACGGTCTCCTTGTAAGAGACCTGAGGCTTGCCAACGTTGGCCTCGACCTTGAATTCCCTCAGAAGCCTGTCCACAATGATCTCCAGATGCAACTCGCCCATACCGGCAATGATAGTCTGACCCGTCTCTTCGTCCGTATAGGTCTTAAAGGTGGGGTCTTCGTCTGCCAGCTTCTGGAGGGCGATCGCCATCTTCTCCTGACCCGCTTTCGTCTTGGGCTCGATAGCCACGCGGATAACGGGGTCGGGGAATTCCATGGACTCAAGGATTATCTGGTGCTTTTCATCACAGAGCGTGTCGCCGGTGGTCGTGTTTTTAAGGCCGACCGCGGCGGCGATGTCGCCGGAATATACCTGCGTCAGATCTTCTCTGTGGTTCGCGTGCATCAGCAGGATGCGGCCAAGGCGCTCACGCACACCCTTGGTGGAGTTCATGACAGTCTTGCCGGTCTCTATCGTGCCGGAATAGACACGGAAGAAGCTCAGACGGCCGACGTAGGGGTCGGTCATTATCTTGAACGCCAACGCGGAGAACGGAGCGTCGTCGCTTGCTTCGCGAGTCTCGACCTCGTCCGTCTTCGGGACGGTGCCCTCGATAGCGGGCACATCCAGCGGAGAGGGCATATAGTCGACGATCGCGTCGAGCAGCTTCTGCACGCCTTTATTTTTATAGGAAGTGCCGCAGGTCACGGGAACCATCTTCACCGCGACGGTGGCGCTTCTGATCGCCTTGCGGATCTTCTCCGCAGGGACTTCCTCGCCGTTGAGATACATTTCCATGATCTCATCGTCGAAGTCGGAGACTGCCTCGAGCAGATTATCACGGTACTGCTCTGCAAGCTCACGCATATCCTCGGGGATCTCCTCGGTACGCATGTCCTTGCCGAGATCGTCGTAATAAATGTCTGCGTTCATATCCACGAGGTCGATAATACCTTTGAAGGTCTCCTCACTGCCGATAGGCAGCTGGATCGGAACGGCATTGCATTTGAGCCTATCATGCACCATGTCAAGCACATGATAGAAGTCCGCACCCATGATATCCATTTTATTGACGTATATCATGCGGGGGACATTGTAATGGTCAGCCTGTCTCCAAACTGTTTCGGACTGCGGCTCGACACCGCCCTTGGCGCAGAGGACCGTAACGCAGCCATCCAGCACTCGCAGGGAGCGCTCGACCTCGGCGGTAAAGTCCACATGACCCGGAGTGTCGATGATGTTGATGCGGGTGTCCCGCCAGTGGCAGGTGGTGGCAGCGGATGTTATCGTAATGCCGCGCTCCTGCTCCTGCTCCATCCAGTCCATGGTGGCGGTGCCTTCATGAGTCTCACCAAGCTTGTAATTCACGCCGGTGTAGAAAAGAATACGCTCAGTCGTCGTAGTCTTTCCGGCGTCAATGTGAGCCATGATACCGATATTTCTCGTTTTCTCAAGTGAATACTGTCTGGGCATGAAACTCTCCTGAAAGGATTACCATCTGAAATGTGCGAAAGCCTTGTTGGCTTCTGCGTTCTTGTGCATATCCTCGCGCTTCTTGACGGATGCGCCGAGATTGTTGCACGCGTCCATGATCTCGCCTGCAAGGCGTTCCTTCATGGTCTTCTCACTGCGCTTGCGGCTGTAGTCCACGAGCCAGCGCAGAGCCAGCGTCTGACGGCGGGCGGGTCTGACTTCGATAGGAACCTGATAGGTTGCGCCACCGACACGACGGGCCTTGACCTCCAGAGCGGGCATGATGTTGTTCATAGCTTCGGTAAATGCATCAAGGGGCTCCTTACCGGTCTTATCCTTGATGATATCGAAAGCATCGTAAACGACCTTCTGAGCAACACCCTTCTTGCCGTCGAGCATAACGCCGTTGATGAGCTTGGTCACCAGAACGCTGTTATACATAGGATCGGGCAAGATTTCTCTTTTGGGAACATTACCTCTTCTGGGCACGTTGCTTCCCTCCTTCATTAAAAAATGGAATCACAGGTACTCGAACGTCTGTACGTCCGTTGCGCCCCGAGGTCTATCCACACTATATAGATAAACGACAGGGCAGATTTGCCGCTGAAGTTGGAATTACTTCTTCTTTGCAGCCTTGGGCTTCTTTGCGCCGTACTTGGAACGGGCCTGCATACGACCGTTGACACCCTGAGCGTCGAGGGTACCGCGGATGATGTGGTAACGGACACCAGGAAGGTCCTTAACACGGCCGCCGCGAATCATAACCACGGAGTGCTCCTGAAGGTTATGGCCGATACCGGGGATGTACGCAGTAACTTCGTAGCCGTTGGTCAGACGGACACGGGCGATCTTACGCAGAGCGGAGTTAGGCTTCTTAGGAGTGGAGGTACGAACTGCGGTGCAGACGCCTCTCTTCTGAGGAGCGCTAAGATCGGTCTCCTTGTTCTTGAGGGTGTTCAGACCCTTCTGCATTGCAGGAGAGTTGGACTTGTAGGTGACCTTTTCTCTGCCTTTTCTCACCAGCTGGTTAAAGGTAGGCATTGTTTTCTCCTTTCTTCAATCGTCACAGGCCGTGCGCGGCACACAAATGTCCTTGCGGTGCGGAGCTTTCGGGACATTTTGCGTACGGGCGCAGTCCCGCCCATGCAATTCATGATATTAGCATAATTCACAAATTTAGTCAAGAATTTTTGTAAGGCAAATCTAAAAATATTTTTCATATTTCCGCTCCCCCGGCATACGGTCCCACCCTTGCGATTTTACAGGGATGTGGTAAAATGCAGTTACAAGACAGTCTTATCAGAGGTGGTAACATGTACTGGTTCAGAATAGAGCAGACGCTTCAGCCGACCGAGCGCGAGCCCGCTGCCGGGGAGTGCGCGGCGGTGCTGCTCTCATCCGCGGAGCTGGAGCGCAAGCCTGCGTTATCGGGGCTTGAGTCCGTCCTGCACCACACGCCGGCGGCGCGGGATGTGCGCGTATGCAAGGCCGAGCTGCGGCGCGACTGCGTCTCCGGGACGCTGCTCATACCTCAGGCGTGGAAGGGCGGCAGTGCTCTTGCCTGCGGGTACCTGATAACGAATAACCGCGTGGTGCTCGTCGACGACACGGGCGCGCTGCTGTCGCACCTGCGGCACATTGCCAAGGAAAAGCGCTGGACGGACGGCAGCATAGGCCGCTTTGTATATGCCTTTCTGGAGCAGCTAATGGCGAAGGATTTGCACCACCTTGAGGAGATAGAGGACAGGATTGAAGAGCTTGAAGAGCGCGTGCTCGCTGGGGAGCTTGAGAACTTCAACGCGCCGATGGCCGAGCTGCGCAAGGAGACGATGACATGGTTCCGCTACTATACGCAGCTTGACGACGTTGCTTTCACGCTGCGCGAAAACGAGCTCGGTATCTTCTCCGAGCGGGAGCAGATGCTCTTCCGTATGTTCGCCGACCGCGTGATACGGCTGCGCGAGGAATCGCAGCTGCTGCGCGAATACTGCTCGCAGGTGCAGAATCTGTTCCAGTCCGAGATCGACACAAAGCAGAACCGCATCATGCAGATACTCACGATCGTGACGACCGTGTTTCTCCCGCTGTCACTGCTGGCGGGCTGGTACGGTATGAACTTCACGGGCATGCCGGAGCTGAACTGGAAGTACGGCTACCCGGTCATCATCGCGGTGAGCGTTATAGTAGTGGTGCTCAGCCTGTGGATATGCAGGAAGAAAAAATTCTGGTGATGCAAAATGAATGAAACTCCGCACCATCGTGTGCGGAGCTTCATTTATTTATGTCTTTTATTTCTCGTGTTCGCCGACGGCTTCCTTGAGAGTACGCCAGCCGAGGACGGCGCACTTCACGCGCGCGGGCATGTGCGAGATATCCTTGAGCGCCGAAGCCTCTTCAAGGCTCTCGATCTCCTCATCGGTGGCCTCGCCCTTTATCATGCGCATGAAGGTCTCGCCCATCTTAAGGGCTTCGTCCTTCTTTTTACCGACTATCATGCCGAGCATAATGTCCGCCGAGGCCTGCGAGATGGCGCAGCCGTCGCCGACGAACGCGCCGTCAACGATCGTGTCCCCGTCCATCTTGAGCTTGAGATAAATATCGTCACCGCAGCTCGGGTTCACGCCCTCGAGCACGATGTCTGCATCGGGCAGGTCATGCTTAAACTCAGGGTGGATGTTATGCTCGGTGAGTATCTCGTTATAAAAGCTTCTATTTTCCATAGCCCATACGCTCCCTCAGTGTCGACAGGCTCGCGGCCAGACGGTCGATATCGCCGAAGTCGTTATAGAATGCGAGACTTGCGCGGACGGTGGAGCTGTACCCAAGGTGGGTCAGCAGCGGCTGCGCGCAGTGGTGACCGGCGCGGACGTCCACGCCGTCGGAGGCGAGGATCTCGCTGACGTCATGCGGGTGTACGCCGTCGACCGTGAAGTTCACGATGCCGATGTGCTCCTCGGGCTTATCAGAGCCGAGGACGTTTATATGCGGGATTGCCTTCACCGCGGCAAGGCAGCTGGCGGTAAGCTCCGCCTCGCGGCGCTGCATCACGTCAAAGCCTACTTTATTAATATACTCTATCGCGGCCTGAAGCCCGGCAGCGCCCGCGGCGTTGACCGTACCGGCCTCGAACTTGTGCGGAAGCTCGGCATACACCGCGCCCTCGCGGGTGACGGACTCGATCATCTCGCCGCCGCTCATGAACGGGGGCATCTTATTGAGCAGCGCCTTCTTGCCGTAGAGAACGCCGATGCCCATAGGTCCGAAGACCTTGTGTCCGGAGAAAGCGAAGAAGTCCGCGTCGATATCCTGCACGTTAACAGGCATGTGCGGTGTGCTCTGCGCACCATCGACCACGCAGACCGCGCCTTTTTTATGCGCCATGGCGGCGATCTCTTTGACGGGGTACTCGCGCCCGAGGACGTTCGACACCTGCATGATGGCGACGATCTTGGTCTTGTCCGTGATAAGCTCCTCGACCTTGTTGAGGTCAAGGCTGCCGTCCTGCTCGCACTCCATGAACTTGAGAGTTGCGCCGGTCTGGCGGCAGACCATCTGCCACGGGAGGAGATTGCTGTGGTGCTCCATGATGGAGACAAGTATCTCGTCCCCGACCGTGATGTTAGTCAGGCCGTAGCTGTAGGCGACGAGGTTCAGGCTCTCGGTCGTGTTGCGGGTGAAGATTATTTCCTCGCTCGACTTTGCGCCGATGAAAGCGCGGACGCTGTTTCTCGCGTTCTCGTAGTCCTCGGTCGCGGCGACGCTCAGGGGGTAGAGACCGCGGAGCGGGTTTGCGTTATGCAGACAGTAAAAGTCGCGCTCGGCGTCAATGACGCACTGGGGGCGCTGCGCGGTGGCGGCGCTGTCAAGGTACGCTATATCGCTGTGCGCAAGCAGCGGGAAATCATTTTTATAATTGTATTCCATTTTACAGCTCTCCGTTCAGTCTGTTCATTATATATTCCTCGCTCTCGCTGTCGCCGAGCAGGCGCGCAAGGCGCTCTATCGCGGCGCGGGCAAGGATGTTTTCGGCGGTCTGCTTATCTATGCCGCGGCTCTCGAAGTAGAAGAGCGTGTCCTCGTCAAGCTCGCCGATGGTCGCGCCGTGGTTGCCGACGACGTTCTCCTCCGCGCAGAGGATGAGCGGCACGGTCTTGTTCACAACGTCGTCACCGAGCATGAGGACGGTCTCCTTCTCGTTGCCGACGGAGGCAGACGAGCCGTTCTTGAAATCTATCGTCCCGCGGAACACCTTATGTGCCGCGTCCTTGAGCGCGCCCGCGGCGTTTATCTCGCTCTCGGTGCTCTTGCCCCAATGGTCGACGACAAGGTTCATGTCAAGCTTCTGCTCGTGCTGGCCGAGGTAGCCGATATCGGCCTTGAAGCCGCTGCCCTCGCCGCTGAGCTCAATGTGGCTGTCGCAGTAGGCATCGCCCGCGCCGATAAGTATCTGCACCAGCTCTATCCTGCCGTTTTTGGCGCACTCGCCGCTTACGCGGTTATAGAGCAGGGACTCTTTCCCCGTGCTCTGAATCTGCACGAGACGGATGCAGGCACCCTCGCGCGCTGTGAGCTCCGTCTCAACTGCAAGCTTCGCTGCGTTTTCAAAGGTCTCGAAAACGGTGACAGAGCTGCCGGGCGCGGCGTCAACGCTGACGCGCTTGCGGCTGTATTCGCCCTCGCCCTTTACGGTGAGCCTTGCGCTCTCGGCGGTTATATCCTCTTCGGGAAGCTCCGCAGTTTTATCCTCGTCCCAGTCGATGGCGGCTTTGTTTACCTTCAGCCAGTTCCACGTTCCGCCGGGGAGCTTGTTTATCAGCATTTTCTTTTCCATCGTTCTGCCTCCCCGTTCAGCCTATGCTGCCCTTCATCTCAAGGCGGATGAGGTTGTTCATCTCAACGGCGTATTCCACCGGCAGCTCCTTGGAGACGTTGTCGGCAAAGCCGCTGACGATCATTGCCCTTGCATCCTCCTCGCTCATGCCGCGGCTCATCAGATAGAAGATCGCGTCGTTGCTGATGCTGCCGATCTTCGCCTCGTGGCCGACGGATGCGTCCCGCGTGCGGATGTCCATCGCGGGGACAGTATCGGAGCGGGACTCGGAGTCAAGCATCAGGGACTGGCAGGACACCGAAGACTTCGCGCCCTTCGCGGTCTTTGCGACAACGACGCTGCTGCGGAAGGTGCCGATACCGCCGCTCTTGCTTATCGAGCGCGTGTTCATATAGGAGCTTGTGTTCCTGCCGATATGCGTGACCTTTGCGCCGGTATCGAGGTTCTGCCCCGCGCCTGCAAAGGTGACGCCGGTGAACTCCATGCGGGAGTTATCACCCTTGAGGACACTCATCGGGTACAGGCAGCCGACATGGGAGCCGAAGGAACCGGACACCCACTCGATAACGCCGTTTTCCTCGACGAGCGCACGCTTGGTGTTGAGGTTATACATGTTCTTCGACCAGTTCTCGATGGTCGAATAGCGCAGCTTCGCGTTCTTCTTGACATACAGCTCGACGCAGCCGGCGTGGAGGTTCGCGACATTGTACTTCGGAGCGGAGCAGCCCTCGATGAAGTGCAGGCTTGCGCCCTCGTCGACGATGATGAGCGTGTGCTCGAACTGTCCCGCACCCTTGGCGTTGAGGCGGAAGTAGGACTGGAGCGGTATCGAGACCTGAACGCCCTTCGGCACGTACACGAACGAGCCGCCCGACCACACCGCGCCGTGGAGCGCGGCGAACTTATGGTCGCGCGGGGTGACGAGCTTCATGAAATACTCATGCACCATCTCGGCATATTCGCCCTTGAGCGCGCTCTCCATATCGGTGTATATGACGCCCTGCTCGGCGACCTCGGATTTAACATTGTGATAGACAAGCTCGGAGTCGTACTGCGCGCCGACACCTGCAAGCGACTTGCGCTCCGCCTGCGGGATGCCGAGACGCTCAAAGGTGTCCTTTATGTCCTGCGGGACGTCTTTCCAGTCGTTCTTCATATCGGTCTTAGGTCTGACATAGGTCGCGATGTGATCCATGTCCAGTCCCTCTATCGACGGTCCCCAGTTGGGAAGCGGCATCTCGTTATACGTTTCGAGGGACTTGAGGCGGAACTCGCGCATCCACTCAGGGTCGCCCTTCTCCTTGGAGAGCTTTTCGATGATCTCTGGGGTCAGGCCGTCCTCCATGCGGTAGGCGTCGTTTTCCTTATCCTTTATATCATATATGCTGCGGTCGATATCCTCGACCTGAGTTTTCTCTTTCATCGCAAATCACCAGCCTTACTCGGCCTTGATAATGCCGAAGCCGTTTTCGTTGATCTCGTCGACCAGCTCTGCGCCGCCGTTTCTGACGATCACGCCGTTTTCCATGACGTGCGTCTCATCGACCGTCAGCGCTTCGAGGATCCTCGTGCTGTGGGTGATGATGAGCAGCGAGCCGTGGACGCGCTCACGGTAGAGCTGGACGCCCTGCGACACGGTGCGCACCGCGTCGACGTCAAGCCCGGAGTCAGTCTCGTCAAGGATGGCAAGCTTCGGTTCGAGCATCAGCATCTGGAGTATCTCCGCCTTTTTCTTCTCGCCGCCGGAGAAGCCGACGTTCAGGTCGCGCTCGGCATAGCTTGCGTCCATATGCAGAAGCTCCATCGTCTCCGCGAGCTTCTTCTTAAAGTCCCACAGTCTCAGGCGCTTGCCGGTCTTCTGCTCAAGCGCGCTGCGGATAAAGGCGCTGAGCGTCACTCCCGGCACTTCGAGCGGGTTCTGGAACGAAAGGAATATGCCCTTGTTCGCTCTCACGTTTACCGGCAGCTCGGTTATATCCTCGCCGTCGAATATTATTTTGCCGGAGGTCACGGTGTACTCGGGGTTGCCGGTGATGGCATAGCCCAGCGTGGATTTGCCCGTGCCGTTCGGCCCCATGAGGACGTGAGTCTCGTCCTCGCCGACTGTCAGATCAACGCCGTGGAGTATCTCCTTGTCCTCAACGCTGATGTAAAGGTCCTTTACTTCAAGCAGATTTTTCTTACTCATATCCGTTCAACCTCTTTCCGTCCGCGGCCATCTCACCCGCTGACAGCTTCCATAGATATATCGCTGCGGCCGGCCGCGCTGCAGCCGTTCCGGCATTTGTGTGCGGGAGGCGGCATTAATTCCCAGTCCTCCAGCAGGAATTATACTTGCCTAATCCTACAATGTCAATAGGAGTTAGCACAGCTTGTGTATAAAAAGATGAACTTTTGGTTAAAAATACCGCATATTGTCCGCTTTCCGCCGCGCGTACTTGCAAAAGCCGCGGACAGGTTGTATTATACATACGATTTTACCATTTAATTCAAGGATATGTATGCGGCAGACTTCGCCGCGGGATTTTACGATTATGCAGGATATTACAAGATACTCTTTACCGATACTGACCGTACTGCTTCTGACGCTGTTCTTCCTATCGCTGCCCGATTTGCGAAGCTGCGCGCTTACCGATCCCGATAAGACGCGCCACAGGCTTGGCCGCGCAGACGCCGTTATAATGGCGGTCATCACATTGCTGTATGCAGGTGTTGCGTTCTGGAAGCTCGGCAATACCTCATCACCCGAAAGCTTTATGAACATGGAGAACCGCACCGAGAGCATCGAGCTTGACATAAGCGGCGGCACAGTCACGCATCTGATGGTCTACGAGGGCGTCGGTATCGGCAGCTACCGGATCTCCTACTCTGATGGCAGCACCACATATGAGCTCACAGAGCTCACGCAGAGTCATGCCGACGTTCTGAAGTGGCACGACGTCGCCATCAACTACTACCTGACCGGCGGTACGATCTATATCTCCGGCACTGGCAATGTCTGGCTCGGCGAGGTCGTCGCGCTCGATGTGGATGGGAACGTTATCGGCGCTGTCTCCTCCGCACCGGAGCTGTGCGATGAGCAGTCGCTGTGCCCCGACCGGCAGACCTATATGAATTCCACGTACTTTGACGAAATATACCACGCGCGCACCGCTTGGGAGCACCTCAACGGCGTTTACCCCTATGAGATAACGCATCCCCCGCTCGGCAAGATCATCATCTCGATCGGCATTGCGCTCTTCGGCATGACGCCTTTCGGCTGGCGCTTCTCGGGTACTCTCTTCGGTGTGCTGATGCTGCCGGTGATCTACATCTTCGCTAAAAGGCTCTTCGGCGGCAAGGCCGTTCCGACCGCGTGTACGCTCGTGCTGGCAAGCGATTTCATGCACTTTGTGCAGACACGCATCGCCACTATCGACACCTACGCTGTGTTCTTCATCCTGCTGATGTACCTGTTCATGTATGGCTTCATCACGACCGGCAGCCGCCGTGAGCTTGCGCTCTCGGGCATCTTCTTCGGCATCGGCGCAGCGAGCAAGTGGACGTGTATCTATGCCGGTGCCGGACTTGCGGTGATATGGCTCATCTACGTCATCCGCGAGGCAAGGGCACAGCGGCTCGACATGAAGGGCTTCTGGAAGCTCTGCGGCTTCTGCGTGATTTTCTTCGTGGTCATCCCCTGCCTTATCTACTATTTTGCTTATATCCCCTATGGGACCGCCCGTAGCATCTCCCCGTTCAGCGCAGAGTATCTGCGCATGGTGCTCGATAACCAGAGCTATATGTTCAATTACCACTCCGGGATCGTCGCCGAGCATCCGTACTCCTCGCGCTGGTACCAGTGGGTGCTGGACATCCGCCCGATACTCTATTACCTTGAGTACTTCGACGACGGTACGCATTCGAGCTTCGGGGCATTTCTCAATCCCGCGCTCTGCTGGGGCGGTCTGCTGAGCCTCTTTGTGCTGATCTATACGGCGACCTTCCGGCGTGACCGCTGCGCTGGGTTTATCCTCCTCGGCTATCTGGCGCAGCTCATCCCGTGGCTGTTCGTCACACGCATCACGTTTGAGTACCATTACTTCCCCTGCTCCGTGTTTCTCGTGCTCTCCCTTGGATACTGCTTCAACCTCATGCGGCATAACCTCAGGCACTGGAAGCGGTACGTCTCAGGCTTTGTGACACTGAGTATCGCGCTGTTTGTGATGTTTTATCCGGCACTTTCGGGAAAGCCCGTCGCCGCTACCGGGCTGCTGTCGTGGCTGCCTACCTGGCCGTTCTGAGCTTTCTCACCGGCCTTAGAACAATTTATCCTAAATAAAAGCTTTGGCAACCGATTTGCCAAAGCTTTTTATGTACTTTTATAGCTTGATATTATTCGCACATACAGCTATAATATGAAAGACTATGCCAGGTTTTGGAGGTCTGTTCATGGCTCTCGCCCTACTTATCAAGATCGGTTCCCTGTTTATTATCGCACTTGGCGCATATGCACTCGTCAAGTTCCGCGTTCTCCGCAGTGAGGACAGCCGCACACTTTCCCTTATAATGCTGTACTTGATCTGTCCGTGCACTATCATCTCTGCTTTCCAGATTGACAGCACACCTGAGCTGCGTTCCGGTCTTCTGCTGGCTTTTGCTGCTGCTGTGATCATTCATATTGGCTTGCTGCTGTTCAATCTGCTCATCCGCAAGCCCCTGCGTATGAGTCCCGTAGAGCAGGCGTCCGTTATCTACTCTAATGCCGGCAACCTTATCATTCCTATCGTGAGCGCGCTGCTCGGTCAGGAATGGGTCGTGTACACCTGCGCTTATATATGCGTACAGATAGTGCTCCAATGGACGCACTGCAAGCCGCTCATTTCCGGTGAAACACACCTCGATGTAAAGAAGATCATCACAAACGTGAACATGATAGCGATCTTTCTCGGCATTGTGATCTTCGCTTTGGGAATAAAGCTCCCGAAGGTCGTTCAGGACGCTATTGACACCACCGCCGTGATGATCGGTCCTATGTCCATGCTTATGATCGGTATGATGCTGGCAGGGATGGATCTGAAGAGCATCTTCGTACGTAAGCGCATATGGCTCGTTGTTTTCCTGCGCCTCATCGTAGCGCCGCTGCTGTTCATCGTCTTCCTGCGCATAAGCGGCTTTGGCTCCAGCGTTCAGGACGTTGATACCATCATGCTTATTTCACTGCTCGCCTGCGCCTCCGCAAGCGCAGCCACAGTCACTCAGATGGAGCAGATCTATGGGGACGATGCCGAATACGCCTGCTCCATAAATGTGCTCACAACTCTGCTGTGCATCATTACGATGCCGCTCATCGTCCTTGTGTACCAGCTGTGAAGCAGCCGGTGGAGCGTTCACGCATGCCCGGAAGATTTTTGGCATAAACTGAAAATTTCTGCTTGACAAAATACTCTCCGTCTGGTAATATACTCCTTGCTCATGGGGGTATAGCTCAGCTGGGAGCCCGGTTCAATCGGTAAACAACCCCTGTTCTTAATTTAATAAATTTCATTTCTTCCCATCTGGGGGTATAGCTCAGCTGGGAGAGCGCTTGAATGGCATTCAAGAGGTCAGCGGT
>OGZA01001885.1_pt1 | contig 13555 bp, 10 predicted proteins | sample 1576591 | NCBI WGS metagenome assembly OGZA01 (sample SAMEA3541565, study PRJEB24748) | human gut metagenome | biome: human gut; feature: human-associated habitat; material: faeces | place: China | collected 2012
ACGCACTTCTTTCGGAATTTCTCTATCCATATCTTTAAATTTTATTGTTTGCGAACATAACGCTTAATATATACTAAATCCATGCCAAAATCATAACCCCCTGAAAGTAAGCGAAAAGACAAAAAAGAAGGGTGTCCGTTTTCGGACACCCTGTACATTTTCGGATAGCTTCTTTATCTTAATCTCAAGCGGTCTCCCACCTCGGGCACGTATTCCGCATCCTTACGATTCATCTTATAAAGGTTCTTCAGACGAATACCGTACTTTTGGGAAATGGAGTGCATGGAATCGCCGTCCTTCACAATGTAGACAGTATGGGGTTTGGCAGCTTTCTTGCGCTTTTCTTTCAAGTAGATGATGTCTCCCACCTCCAGTGTATATTCTTTATGGAGGTCGTTGTATTTCACCAGTTTCTTCCAGCTGATGTCAAACTCCTTGCCCAACACCTGGAAGGTGTCTCCGTCGCGCGCCACGACATAAGCTATATCGTTGGCAATGTACACCTGATGCGGATTGGCCAGCCAAGGTTTCTTTTTCAGTTCCTTCTCCCAACTGCGGACATCGTGTTTGCTCATGCCACGGCTGTCGTACTTATACAGTTCATAGTCCTCAATAATGGTTATCAGGCGGTTGGCATACGACGGGTCGGTAGCATAGCCGGCCTTCTTCAAGCCGCGCGCCCAACCCTTATAGTCCGTAATCTTCAGTTTGAAAAGAAAAGCATAACGTGCTCCCCGTTTCAGGAAATCGGAATGGTCTTCATAAGAGTCTTTCGGATTGCGATAAGCGCGGAAACATTCATTGCGGGCATCGTCATCATGCCTCACCGTCCGTCCGCGCCAGTTGCCTCCACACTTGATGCCGAAGTGGTTGTTGCTCTTACGCGCCAGCTCGCTGTATCCGGCACCACTCTCCAACAGCCCTTGGGCCAGCGTGATGCTGGCAGGTATCTTATGACGTTGCATCTGCTCCACGGCAAGGGGAGCATACTGTTTGATATACTCATTGTAGCGGGCATTCCGGCGTTGTGCCTGCACTGTTGTAATGGAAATAAAAAGAAATGCTATGATAGCAGTCAGTCTGAAAATCCGTTTCATGCTTAAAATGTTGAGTTCTGCACAAAAGTCCGTAAAAGAATTGAAATAACCAATCTCTTTTCTATCTTTGTAACATTAATTACAATATAACCCTTTGCCTTATGAAAGAATTAAATATCGAAATCGCCGTCAAGATATACGACTATGAAGAACTGGATGCCGCCGACCGCGAACTGATGGATGCCGCCCGCGAGGCTACCAACCGCAGCTATGCCCCTTACTCCCACTTCTCGGTAGGAGCTGCAGCCAGACTGGCAAACGGTATTGTAGTGACCGGCACCAACCAGGAAAACGCCGCCTATCCTTCCGGGCTGTGTGCAGAACGCACCACCCTATTCTATGCCAACTCCCAACATCCCGACCAGGCAGTAACCACCCTCGCCATTGCTGCACGCAACGAGCACGACGAGTTCCTGGAGTCTCCCATCCCGCCCTGCGGCGCCTGCCGGCAAGTGATGCTCGAAACGGAGAAGCGCTTCAAGCAGCCAATGCGGGTGTTGCTGTATGGCAAAAAGGGAATCTACGAGCTGAAGAATGTGGGAGAATTACTGCCACTCTCGTTCGATGCTTCGGCCATGAAGTAACAGAACCAATAAAGTATTAACATCGTGTCTGCAGGAAGTTAATTTCTTGCAAACACGATATTAACTTCTTGCCGACACGATATTAATATCGCAAAAAGCCTTTGTTATTCAGTGGAAATCATTACCTTTGCGCCCACTAACCAATTAATTCCACCGATGAGAATATCCGACTAAAGACAACACATTTCGGTAAACATCACTATCAACATGCTTTTTCAGACTGAACGCTGAGCATCACCTATATAGATGTTTAGCCAATACTGTGTTTGTCTGTACCCCTCCCCTTCGAGAATTTCAATTTCGGGGAATGCTTGCATCTCCCCTATCATTCTTACTTCTAAAAACACAGTAGAAACTTATGAGCTTTATCATTAAAGACCTTAGCTATATCCATACAGATAAGGAAATCTTGTTTTCACACCTCCATTTGAGTATCAACTCCGGAGATAAAATAGCCCTGACCGGAAATAACGGTTGCGGCAAGTCTACCCTCATGCGCATTTTGGCAGGAGACTTGTCACCAAGTTCGGGAACGGTGCTACGCCCCGAACATCTGTACTACGTGCCCCAGCACTTCGGACAATACGACCGGCAGACAATAGCACAAGCTTTGGGAATCAGCCACAAGCTATCTGCCCTGCATGCCATCCTAAGCGGTGACGCTACCGAAAAGCACTTCAATACGCTCAATGATGACTGGAACGTGGAAGAACGCGCCCAGGCTTCTCTCGACAGCTGGGGACTGGACGGTATCACACTCTCCCGTCCGATGGAAGGACTTAGCGGCGGCGAAAAGACCCGCATCTTCCTGGCAGGCATGGAGTTGCACAACCCAACAGCCATCCTGCTGGACGAACCGACCAACTATCTGGACGCGGATGGACGGGAACGTCTGTATAACTTGATACGACGGACATCGGCTACCGTGCTCGTCATCAGTCACGACCGCACGCTACTGAATCAGTTGCCTGCCATCTGCGAACTCTCCTCCCAGGGATTGACGTATTACAGCGGAAACTACGACTTCTACAAAAAACAGAAGACCCTGCAACAAAACGCCCTCACCCAACAACTAGAAGAGAAGCAGAAAGCCCTGCGCCTTGCACGCAAAGTGGCACGCGAAGTAGAAGAACGGAAGGCCAAACAGAATGTGCGGGGAGAAAAAAACTCCATTAAAAAGGGGATTCCCCGCATCATGATGGGAGCACTGAAAAACAATGCGGAAAACAGCAGTAGCAGACTCAGCAGCATACATGCGGAGAAAGCGGAAAAGCTGCAGACGGAAATGGCAGGCATCAAAAGTTTACTGTCGCAGACGGACAAGCTGAAAACAGACTTCAACACCTCCCATCTGCATACGGGCAAGATTCTGATTACGGCAAGGAACGTCAACTTCCATTATCCCGACCATACAGCCTCCCCCGTAGAAACACCCCACACGGAGACGGCTGCAAAGAGTCTCTGGGCTTCTCCCCTCACCTTCCAGCTAAGAAGCGGCGACCGCCTCAGCTTGAAAGGAAAAAACGGCAGTGGAAAAACAACCCTGCTGAAACTCATCATGGGCGAATTGCACCCCACCGACGGAGTGATGGAGCGTGCCGGCTTCACCTCCGTCTATCTGGACCAGGAATACTCCCTCGTCCGTAATGAGCGCAGCGTACTCCAACAAGCAGAAGCTTTCAACCACCGCCACCTGCCGGAACATGAAGTGAAAACCATCCTCAACCGTTACCTCTTTCCCCGCGACGTGTGGAACAAGCCGTGCGGCAAACTGAGTGGCGGCGAAAAGATGCGCCTCTCCTTCTGCTGCCTGATGATTGCCGACAATACCCCGGATATGTTCATTCTGGACGAACCCACCAACAATCTGGACATCGAGAGTATAGAAATAATAACGGCAACGATACGCGACTACGCCGGCACCGTAATTGCCATCAGCCACGACCGGGAGTTTCTGAAAGACACCGGCATCGAACGGGAGATACTTTTGGAATGAATCAGTAATTTAGGTAACAACAACCGTAATTTGTATACTGCCGTTCTCATAAAACCTGCCTATTTTTGTAGCACGTAATCATTTACTAACTAACGAACAACGAATATGAGCAAAAAAGTATTAATCCTCTCCTCCAGTCCCCGCAGGAATGGAAACTCCGACCTCTTGTGTAACGAATTCATGCGCGGTGCCGCAGAAGCCGGACATCAAGTAGAAAAGATTTTCCTGAAAGACAAGCACATCAATTACTGCACGGGATGCAGCGTATGCAGCATGTACGGCAAACCCTGCCCGCAAAAGGACGATGCCGCCGAAGTGGTGGAAAAGATGATTGCCGCCGACGTCATCGTTATGGCAACCCCCGTCTACTTCTACACCATGAGCGCGCAGATGAAGACACTGATTGACCGTTGTTGTGCCCGTTACCTTGAAATAAAAAACAAGGAGTTCTACTTCATTATCGCCGCCGCCGAAGAAAGTGTCCCCATGATGGAACGTACCATCGATGGTTTCCGTGGCTTCCTCGACTGCCTGGAAGAGCCCAAAGAATGCGGCACCATTTATGGCGTGGGTGCCTGGAAGGTAGGCGAGATAAACGACAAGCCTTCCATACACGAAGCCTACGAGATGGGGAAAAAAGTATAAAGAACGAATACTAACCGCTATACAATACATTTATGCTACGTACCATCAGACTGACCCTTGCCGTCATCTTCTTCGCACTCATCACGCTGTTGTTCCTCGACTTCACGGGAACACTGCATGTCTGGTTCGGATGGATGGCGAAAATACAATTCCTGCCGGCCGTGCTGGCACTGAACATCGGTGTAGTACTGTTTCTTGCAGTGCTGACCTTGGTATTCGGACGCATCTACTGCTCCGTCATCTGCCCGTTGGGAGTATTCCAGGACATTGTTTCCTTGCTCTCCGCCAAACGGAAGAAAAACCGTTTCCGCTACTCGTCCGCACTGAAATGGCTACGCTACGGTGTGCTGGGAGTATTCGTACTTGCCATTATCGGCGGACTGAACTCTTTTGTCGTGCTGCTGGCCCCTTACAGCTCATACGGGCGCATCGTTTCCAGCCTTTTCTCCCCACTCTACCAGTGGGCAAACAACGGACTGGCCTACCTGGCCGAACGTGCTGACAGCTATGCCTTCTATGAAACGGATGTATGGATGAAGAGTCTCCCTACCCTGCTGATTGCCACGGTCACTCTGGTAGTCCTCATCGTGCTGGCATGGCGGGGCGGACGTACCTATTGCAACACTATCTGTCCGGTAGGTACAGTGCTTGGCTTCCTCTCGAAGTATTCCTTGCTGAAACCGGTGATTGACACAAAGAAGTGCAACAACTGCGGACTTTGTGCCCGCAACTGCAAGGCATCGTGCATCAACATCAAGGCACACGAAATAGATTACAGCCGTTGCGTGGCATGTATGGACTGTATCAACAAGTGCAGGAAAGGTGCCATCACTTACACACGCCGCAAGCCGGCCTCCGCTGCAGTCTCCCAGGAAACCTCCGTGGCACCGGAGCAGGTAAACGACGCCCGCCGCGCATTTCTCTCTACAACTGCCGTGTTTGCTGCTACGGCAGCCCTCAAGGCGCAGGAGAAGAAAGTGGACGGTGGACTGGCTGTCATCGAGGACAAAAAAATCCCCGAGCGCGCCACTCCCATCACTCCTCCGGGCTCACTGAGCGCCCGCCACTTTGCACAACACTGCACAGCCTGCCAGCTCTGCGTATCGGTATGCCCCAACCAAGTGCTCCGTCCTTCTTCGGACTTGACAAAACTGATGCAGCCGGAAATGTCTTACGAACGCGGTTACTGCCGCCCCGAATGCGCCAAGTGTGCGGAGGTGTGTCCTACCGATGCCATCCATCTGACGAGCCTCGCCGAGAAATCGGCCGTCCAAATCGGTCATGCCGTATGGATTAAGGAGAATTGCATCTGCATCACAGACAAGATGGAATGTGGGAACTGTGCCCGCCATTGTCCGGCCGGTGCCATACAGATGGTTCCTTCAGACCCGGAAGACGAAGCCTCCATCAAGATACCGGTAGTCAACGCCGAACGCTGTATCGGATGCGGAGCATGCGAGAACCTTTGTCCGTCGCGTCCGTTCAGTGCCATTTATGTGGAAGGCCATGTGATGCACAGAACTGTCTGAAGCAACTTTATCACCCTAATATCCATTTATAATTTCAGTCCTATCACAATGAAAGAAGACAATAAGAACAAGATAAACCGCCGCGATTTCTTCAAACTCGCCGGTGCAGGAACGCTTGCCTCGGCAGCAGCCCTATACGGCTGTTCGGGCAACAAGAACAACGGGGAAAGCGAATCGGCCGCACTGGGCGAGATACCAACCGGCAAGATGACCTATCGTACCAACCCCAACACGGGCGACCGGGTTTCTCTGCTGGGATACGGATGCATGCGATGGCCCACCCGGAAACGCGCCGATGGGAATGGAGACGAAATAGACCAGGAAGCCGTGAACGACCTGATAGACTATGCCATTGCCCACGGAGTGAACTATTTCGACACCTCCCCCGCCTATGTGCAAGGTCTGTCGGAGCGCGCCACGGGCATTGCCTTGAAACGCCATCCACGGGAGAAATTCTTCCTTGCCACAAAGCTGTCCAACTTCAGTCCCAGCACGCACAGCCGCGAAGAGTCCCTTGCCATGTATCACCGCTCCTTCCGCGACCTGCAAGTGGACTACATCGACTACCTCCTGCTGCACGGCATCGGCATGGGCGGCATGGAAGCCCTCCGTTCCCGCTATCTGGACAACGGCATGCTGGACTTCCTGCTGAAAGAGCGCGAAGTCGGACGCATCCGCAACCTCGGATTCTCCTATCATGGAGACATCGAAGTCTTTGACTACCTGCTCTCCCGCCACGACGAACTGAAATGGGACTTCGTACAAATCCAACTGAACTACGTGGACTGGCGACATGCCAAAGAAGTGAATACCCGCAACACGGACGCCGAATATCTGTACGCCGAACTGGTGAAGCGAAACATCCCGGCCGTCATCATGGAGCCGCTGCTGGGCGGACGCCTATCCCGCCTGAACGACCACTTGATGGCACGTCTGAAACAACGCCGCCCGCAAGAGAGCGTGGCTTCCTGGGCCTTCCGATTTGCAGGTACTTTCCCCGATGTGCTGACCGTACTGAGCGGAATGACGTACATGGAGCATCTGCAAGACAACCTGCGTACCTTCTCCCCGCTTGTTCCATGTACGGAAGAGGAGTTTACCCTGCTGGAAGATACCGCCCAGCGAATGCTGCAATACCCCACCGTGCCGTGCAACGACTGCAAATACTGTATGCCGTGCCCCTATGGGCTGGATATTCCAGCCATCCTGCTGCACTACAACCGCTGCATCAACGAGGGCAACGTGCCGCAGAACAGCCAAGACGAGAATTACCGCGAGGCACGCCGCGCCTTCCTGATAGGCTATGACCGCAGTGTTCCCCGTCTCCGCCAAGCCAACCGTTGCACCGGTTGCGGCCAATGCAACCCGCACTGTCCGCAAGGCATCGACATCCCGGCGAAACTGCAGGAAATAGACCGGTTTGTGGAAGCACTGAAGCAGGAAACCCTTTAACGGACTTACCTTCAACCCTGGTTGTCCATTTTAAGGATTACCAATCATATACAGATTCTTCTTTTTGTATAACTTTGCAAAAAGAACCATAGATAAACGATGAATAAAAAGATTTTAATCGCAATTTTAATAAGTATCGCCCTTCCGGGTAGTATGCTGTCCGCACCTGCCGACAGCCTCCGGCTGAAAAGCTACAAGCTTGATGAAGTCGTAGTGACCGGGACAAGAGATGAAACAGACATCCGCCACCTGCCAATGACCATCTCCGTAGTGGGCCGCCAGCAACTGGAACAGACCTACCAGCCCTCCATCCTGCCTGCACTGACCGAGCAGGTGCCCGGACTTTTCACCACAAGCCGCGGCATCATGGGCTACGGCGTATCCACGGGAGCCGCAGGAGGCATGAGCCTGCGCGGCATAGGCGCCGGGGTGAATGCCGCCGGAGGACCTACGACCAGCCTGCTGGTGCTGATAGACGGACACCCGCAATACATGGGCTTGATGGGGCATCCCATCGCCGACGCCTACCAGAGCATGATGGCCGAACGGGTGGAAGTGCTGCGCGGTCCCGCCTCCGTCCTCTACGGGTCCAATGCAATGGGCGGGGTTATCAACATCGTCACCCGCAAGATGCAGGAGGACGGGGTGAAAACCAATGCGCAGATAGGATACGGTTCCTACAATACCCTGCAGACGGAAGTCTCCAACCGCGTGAGGAAAGGGCGTTTCAGCAGCGTGGTGACCGGCTCGTACAACCGTACCGACGGACACCGTGACGACATGGAGTTTGAGCAGTATGGCGGCTATGCCAAACTGGGATACGACTTCAGCGACACCTGGAAGCTGTGGGGCGACGTGAACATCACCCGCTTCAACGCCTCCAATCCCGGCGAAGCCGACAATCCGTATATAGACAACGACTCGCGCATCACACGCGGCATGACCTCCTTCGCACTGGAAAATCGTTACGACCGTACTTCCGGCGCCGTGAGCTTCTTCTATAACTGGGGCCGGCACAGGATTAACGACGGCTACCACCCCGGAGAAGAGCCCCAGAAGTCGCACTTCAACTCCAAGGACCGGATGCTGGGCATATCGTGGTATCAAAGCGCCACGCTCTTCACCGGCAACCGCCTGACCGTAGGTTTCGATTACCAGCACTTCGGCGGAGAGTCCTGGAACAAGGTTGTCGCCATCGACGAGGCAAAACCCGGACAGCAGATTGGTGACCGCATCCCCGGCGTGGACAAGCAGATGGATGAATTTGCAGGCTATGTGGATTTCAGGCAGGACATCAACAGTTGGCTTTCACTGGACGCCGGTGTCCGCATAGACCACCATTCGCACGTAGGCACGGAATGGATTCCCCAAGGGGGACTGGCTTTCCATCTGCCGCGGCAGGCAGAACTGAAAGCAATGGTGAGCAAAGGATTCCGTAACCCCACCATCCGGGAGATGTACATGTTCCCTCCACAGAACCCCGATTTGAAAGCGGAGAGCCTGATGAACTATGAACTCTCCTTTACGGGGCAGCTTTTGGGAGGGGCCATGTCCTATGGGGTGAACCTCTACTACATCAACGGGGACAACATCATCATGACGGACCCTGCCCTGCGCAAGAACGTCAACTCCGGCGAGATAGAGAACTGGGGTGTGGAAACCAACCTCGGATACCGCATCAACCGCCACTGGCAGATGAATGCCAATTATAGCTGGCTGCACATGGAGAATCCGGTACTGGCGGCTCCCGAGCACAAACTCTATGCCGGTGCGGACTTTACGCAAGGACGTTGGGGCCTGTCTACCGGTATACAATACGTGAAGGGTCTCCATACCTCGGTCACCCCGGGTAAGGAGAAGCAGGAAAGCTTCGTACTCTGGAACCTGCGTGCCAACTACCGTCTGTGCAGTTTTGCCGACGTCTTCGTCAAGGGTGAAAACCTGCTGGCGCAACGCTATGAAATCAATGCAGGCTTCCCCATGCCGAAAGCCACGGTGATGGGAGGCGTAAATATCAACTTTTAATACATTACAACTACATGGAAACAAAAACAGTTAAACTCTACTCGCTGGATTACAATAATGTGAAGACGTATCTGGCAGCCTCGCTATTCATTCTTGGCAATCTGGCTCTTCCCCAGCTCTTTCATCTCATTCCCCAGGGAGGGATAACCTGGCTGCCAATCTATTTCTTCACGCTGGTGGGCGCTTATAAATTCGGATGGAAAGTGGGGTTGCTGACAGCCGTCCTGTCGCCCGTCCTCAACTCCCTGCTATTCGGAATGCCACTTCCCGCAGCACTTCCCGCCATTCTGTTGAAGTCTGTATTACTGGCTGTGGCGGCGGGCTGGGCAGCACACCGTTTCCAGCGCATTTCCCTGCCTATTCTGCTGGCAGTAGTTCTTTTCTATCAGGTAGCAGGTACTTTGGGAGAATGGGCCATGGTGGGCAGCTTCTTCCGGGCTGTACAAGATTTCCGTATCGGTGTGCCGGGAATGGGATTGCAAGTGGCAGGCGAATATTTACTGCTGAAATATAGCCTTCAATAAGCACGCTTTCAGGGCAAACCTTATTTCAGTAATTCCGCAAAGGGGTGTATTCCGCCCGATAGATGCGGTCGAAGAACGGCGTCCACTCATTGTCCGTGATGCCAATCTGCAGACCGTAGAAGTGTGTACCGGCTTCCCGACAGCGACGAATCTCCTCCATAAAGGCAGGTGAAGAGTGAGGAATCTTGAAGTCGCTGACCCAAAGCACATCGGCATTCATATACTCCTTGCCTTCTTTGAGCAGGTGGAACGTGGCTTCCAGCATGCGGGTGGAATCTGTATCCCCGCAAGCTGTCTTTGAGAAGAATTCGAGCAGCCTTGCCCGCTCTTTCCTTACGTCAATCGGATGAATGGAGACGGAAAAGGCTATCAGAAAGCAGTTCCGCCGTTGACGGTCGGCTATCTCCAGGAGCTTTATCAGCAGGGAGTGGGCAATCTTCTCCGGCTTGCCAGCCATGCTTCCCGAGGTGTCCAGACAGACAATCATCGGACCTTTGGGACGGGCGGGCTTGGTTTCGATACGCCGGGCAGGCTGCATGATTTCCGATTTATAGCGGAAGGTCTGGAGCTTGCGGGTGAGGTATTTGTAGACGAACAAATCTTCCAGTTCGCTGTCGGCGGAATGGGCAAGCTCAATGGGAAGCAGAGCATTGAGGTCGTTGCCGGTGCTGATGCCCAGGATGTCACATTTGGAGGAGTGCTCCATTTTGTAGACGTTTCCCTCGGCAACGCGGATTTGCTCACGTCCTTCGTTGTCTGCCATACGCCCCATCTTGTGGGCCACTTTCACTATCTCGGGGCAGGAGCGCTGGATGCGCACGATTTTCCGTATACGCTCAAAGTCGACGGTATTCCACAAGCCGCTCATCATGCCCCAGGTCTGGAAGAATTCGTCCTTATCCACCCGGTTCTGGCGGATGTACTCGGGGATGTCTTTCAGATTGGAACGGAGCCTGCGCTCGAGGACATCTTTGCGGAAAGCAATCTCTTTCTCCTTTTCTTCGTGCATCTTCAGTTGGAAGGCGTCTTCCCAGTCGTCCACCATTTTCTCCCAGACTTCATCGTCCGCATATCCTCCTTCGGTACCGAAGTGGCTGCGATAGAAGCGGGAGTCGAAGCCGTACTCCCGGTATTTGTCGGAAATCTGCTGGAGCAAGGCTTGCCAGCCGTCTTTCCGCTTTGCCATGGACCATTCCAGCACGAGTTTCATCCCGGTCCGTTCCGACTGGCTTTTCCGGAGGTTGTACCTCTCCTTCTCCAAGTTCAATTGGATGAACTGAATCATGGTGTCGTAAAAGATACGTGCACAGACCTCATCGCCCAGCACCTGCACCTTGACCATGGAGTCGTTCATCACAGAGAGTAGATAGGCATACAAGGGCTCGGTATCCGTCTCTGCGCACTCTCCGGTGGCAACGAAACGGTCCAGTGCCTGCACATAGAAGGCGGTGTCATATCGGGTGACGGTGGTGTTCATCTTCTTCTTGGTTACTGGAGGATTATTCGTCTCCATATCTCAGTTCGCCCAGACCAACTGCTTCGGCCAGCTCCTTGCGGGTATCTACCGCTTTTTCAACAGAAGGAAGGTTTGGCAATGTTGCCGAACCTTCCTCGGCCTCGCTGGGGCGGAAATTCTGTCCGCCAGCAGCCATGTTGGCTTTGGCCTTGGCTTCAATCTCGGGTTTCAGCTTCAGGGCGATCTTGCCCAGCTCCCACTTTTCCAGATTGCGGCGGTTTTTCTGTGTGTCCAGCGCCCACTGTTTGGCTTCCAACAGATCCTCAAAGGAAAATACCGCCATCGTATAGGGCAGGCCATGCTTTTCACATAGTGACTGACGGTTATGCCCATCCACGATCACCATGTCCTCATTGACGATGATGGGGGAGTAACAGCCGTTTCGCAGCAGATCCTCTTCCAGAGCGGCAGACTGCTCCGCGCTCAAAGGCGGGAGCAGTTCGGCCATCTCCGGCAGGATCACAGGGCTACGTTCTGCGCTGGTGTATGTGATCCCGGTATTTTTCATCAGGCAGCGACCTCGCAGCTGGTCTCATCTTCCATTTCCTGCGCGGGTTCTTCTACCTTGCGGGGCGAGAGGAACTCCACCTCGCTGGCCTTGATGAGGAAACCGGGCTGGCGTTCCGGCTCGTCCTCAAAGGTGATGGTCTCGAAATCGCCGGAGGCTGCCAGCTTGCAGCCCTTCCAGGCAAACTCCGCACAACGCTCGGCCAGCGGACCGCGCACCTTGACAGAGATAAAGTCGGTGAGTTTGTTGCCGTCCTTATCCTTATAGCGGCGGTCCGAGGCGATACGCAGGATGGCGTAAGGCTTGCCGGTGGTCTCGTTCGTTTTCAGGGTGACGTCGTTGGTCAGGTTACCAATGGCAGTGATCTTCAGCATATTCAGTTCTCCTTTATTTCGAGTGTTTTTAGATTTGGATAAGAGTGCGGGTGGCCTGCTATCAGGCCACCCGCAGGGGGATATGATTTACTTGCTCCAGCTTTCGCTCTCGCCCAGCACGGCAGTATGGGCGTTGGCGGCTTCCATGACGGCGTAATACGCCCAATGCTTGCGGCTGACATCCGGGAAGGTGTTCAGCTTGCGGAGATTGTCCGCAATGTAGTCCTCGTCCGCCTCACGTCCCAGCAGGCGGTTGACGATGGTAACGACTTCAGCGCGGTTGATCTCGCGCTCTGCATGGAACGAGCCGTCCCCGTAGCCGTTGATCCAGCCGTGGAGTGCGGCGTACTTGATGTATTCTGCCGCCCAATAGCCGGAGGAAACATCGTGGAAACCGCTGAACTGCTCCATGATCTCCGCATCGCCGTCGCCGTACACATCAAAGAAGCGGACCGCCATCGTGGTAAATTCCGCGCGGGTGATAGCGTCATTCGGCGCAAAGACGGTCTTGCTCTTGCCGTAGGTAATGCCGTTGTTGCTCAGATACTTCACATAGCCGCTATACCAGGCATGAGCCGGAATATCCGCGAACTTGGTGTTTGCCGCAGTGGAAATGGTATCGCCGTTCTTCTCGGCAAGCAGTCTTGCGAAAATCGCGGCGGCTTCACTGCGGGTCATGCTGCGGCTGGGGCCGAAGGTGCCGTCCGTGTAGCCGACGATGTAAACGCCGTGGCGCTCGGTCTGCTCCACTTCGGGGACGGTCAGCTCACCGTTTTTGTCGGTCTTGCCTGCGGCAGACTGACCGAGATCACCCTTGACAGTGATATTCTTATTCTCCTGCGGGTTCTTCTTGGGGTCGGTCACGATGACCGTCACCTGATGCTTTGCGTCCAGATCCGTGCCGTCCGGCAGCTTCACTTTGATGTTGCCGGTCTTGCCGATGGACACCTCGCTGCCGGAGATGGGGCGCTTCGTGTCCGTGCGGATGACCTTGACGGTCAGCGTCCAGCGGTCGCCGTCCGCGTCCTCATAGCCAGTAGTGACCTTGCCATCCTCGTTGGTCTTACCGCTGCCGGTGGGGACGGTGATCTGACCTGCCTTGTCGGTCTTGCCGGAGGCGTAGTTGTCATTCTTATCCGTGACAGCGATGCTCATGTCCGGCACAGCGGACTTGTCCTTGACAAGCTGCACGGTCACGGTCGTCTGGTCGGCGTAGTCCAGCAGGCGGCTGTTCGGCAGGCGGATGGAGATGGAATTATCCTTGTGGATCGCAACGGCGGCATTCGCCACGGGATTTTTGGTGTC
>OGZA01001887.1_pt1 | contig 13552 bp, 11 predicted proteins | sample 1576591 | NCBI WGS metagenome assembly OGZA01 (sample SAMEA3541565, study PRJEB24748) | human gut metagenome | biome: human gut; feature: human-associated habitat; material: faeces | place: China | collected 2012
CTGGCAGATTATCTGGCGGACTACCCGGAGCACTGCACAGAGCTGACGCATGTGTTCCCCGGAATTTACGAGATGCTCGGCCGCCTGAAAAGGGCTGGCTACCGTCTGGCGGTCCTCTCCAACAAGACGGAGCGCACGACGCTGCGCATCATCGGGAAATTCTTCCCGGAGACGGGCTTCAAGCTGGTCTGGGGCAACAACGGCGTGCGGCCGCTGAAGCCCGCGCCGGATGCCGGTGAGGCGCTTTGCAGGGAACTGGGCCTGATGCCGGAGGAGATCATGTACGTCGGCGACGGCGACTCCGATATGGAGTTTGCCTCGAAGGTCGGCTTCTTCGGCACCGGCGTCACATGGGGTTACCGCAGCAGAAAGCAGCTGGCCGAAAACGGCGCAGATGCGCTCGTGGACTCCGCAGAGGAGATCACAAGGCTTTTGAACGCATAATGGATACAAAAAGGCGGCATGGCTTCGGCCATGCCGCTTTTGCTATGTTGAGGGCGAGATGTTTTGCCGCATTCGCTTCGCAGGACTTTTATCAGCAGCCGAAAAGCGCGGCGGCCTTCCGCATCCGCTCCGCGATCGGCACACCGAACGGGCATCGGCTCTCGCAGGCCTGACAGCCGATGCACTCCGAGGCTTTATGCGCCAGCAGCTCGTAATGTGACTGCACCGACGCGGGAACCTCCGGCTGCATGGTGGCCAGATCATAGAATTTATTGATCGCCGCAATATCCAGCTCGACCGCGCAGGGCTTGCAGTGGCCGCAGTAGGTACATTCTCCGCGATAGGAGTGCAGCGGCGCGTTGGCAAGAACGGAGGCATAGTCCTTTTCCGCTTCGGAAGCCGTCTCATAGCCGACGGCCTCATCGAGCTGCTCCTTAGTGTCATAGCCGCAGAGGATGGAGCCGACCGCCGGACGGGTCAGTGCATAGTGGATGCACTGCACGGGCGTCAGTGCGCGGCCGAAGGGCGAGTTCGCCTCGCTGAGCAGGTCGCCGCCGCCGTAGACCTTCATCACGTCGATGCCCACGCCCGTGCGCGAGGAAACAGGCACCACGGGCGCATCGGCAAAGACGGTATCGCTGAGGAAGTCCATCACGTCGAGCTCGGCGAGCTCCGCCGTCTCGTCATCGGCCAGATCGCGCATCGTGAGCGCCACCACGAGGTGCCTCACGCCCAACAGCTCCAACACGTACACGTGCTCTCGCGTCTGCGGCATCACGCCCTCAACGGCAGAAACCACCAGCAACGCAACGCCCACGCCGGTGGCACCCTGTACCATCGCGCGCAGGTAGTGCGCATGCCCGGGCACGTCGACCAGGCCGACAAGCTTGCCGCTGGGAAGCTCGAGCTCGCCAAGCTCGTCATAGGTGACGCCTTCAACGCCGTCGACCACCATCAGTGGGCTGGCGATCTCTCTTATAGTCTTATATTCTTTGATCATGCTTCCTCACCTCCGGCAACAACTGCGTCTATCTCGGCCTTCATTTCGGCCGCAATCGCCGCGTAATCCTCCTCAAAGGTATCCTGGTTGGCCATCTTTGCACGGCCTATCTTCTCGCGCGCGGCGATGACGAACAGGCTGTTCATGTCAGCGCCGAGCGTCAGCGCATTGCGGCAGAGAGTATCATAGCTGAGGATCATATCCAGCAGGCGGAACTGCTTTGCGTAGGAGGAGTAAGCGTCCTCGTCGACGAAGGCGTTCTGCTGGAGGAAGTCCTCGCGAATCATCTTCGCGGTCTCCATGGTGAGACGGTCAGCCGGGGACAGGGCGTCCTGTCCGACGAGGCGGACGATCTCCTGAAGCTCGCTCTCCTCCTGAAGGATGTGCATGGCCTTCTCGCGGTTCTGCATGTAGGCCTCGCCGAACTGCTCGGTGTACCACGGGCGGAGAGTGTCAACATACAGGGAGTAGGAGGTCAGCCAGTTGATGGCGGGGAAGTGTCTTGCATAGGCAAGGCTGGAGTCGAGCGCCCAGAAGACCTTGACTATACGCATGGTCGCCTGAGAGACAGGCTCGGAAATATCGCCGCCCGGAGGTGAAACAGCGCCGATAGCGGTGACGGAGCCCTGACGCTCGTCCGCGCCCATGCACTCGACGACACCGGCGCGCTCATAGAACTGAGCCAGACGGGAGGCGAGGTAGGCGGGATAGCCTTCTTCACCGGGCATTTCTTCGAGACGGCCGGACATTTCACGCAGAGCCTCTGCCCAGCGGGAGGTTGAGTCAGCCAGAACGGCGACGTCATAGCCCATGTCACGGAAATACTCGGCGATGGTGATACCGGTGTAGATAGAGGCTTCACGCGCGGCAACGGGCATATCGGAGGTGTTCGCGATAAGCACGGTACGCTTCATCAGCGGCTCGCCGTTGCGCGGGTCTTTCAGCTCGGGGAACTCCATAAGAACGTCGGTCATTTCGTTGCCGCGCTCGCCGCAGCCGATGTAGACGACGATGTCCACATCCGACCACTTCGCGAGCTGGTGCTGCACGACGGTCTTGCCGGAACCGAAGGGGCCGGGGACGGCAGCCGTGCCGCCCTTGGCGATCGGGAAGAGCTTATCGATGATACGCTGTCCGGAGTTCATGGGACGGCTGGGGACGTACTTCTTCTCATAGGGTCTTGCGATACGGACAGGCCAGCGCTGGATCATGTTGAGCTTGTGCTCTGCGCCCTTCGCGTCCTTCACGACGGCGACGGTCTGCTCGACGGTGAACTCGCCGCTCTCGATGCTGACGACCTCGCCGGCGATGCCGTTCGGGACCATGATCTTATGCAGGATCGCGCTCGTCTCCTGGACGGTGCCGAGCACGTCGCCCGCGCGCACCTTATCGCCGGGCTTTGCGACGGGGACGAACTCCCACTTCTTCTCGCGGTTGAGCGCGGGAACGTCGATGCCTCTTGCGATGCAGTCGCCGGAGAGCTTGCGCATCTCGGGCAGGGGGCGCTGGATACCGTCATAGATATTGTCCAGCATGCCGGGTCCAAGCTCGACGGACAGCGGCATACCGGTGGTGATGACCTCGGCGCCGGGGCCAAGTCCGGAGGTCTCTTCATAGACCTGGATGGAGGCCTTGTCGCCGGTCATGTTAAGGATCTCGCCTATCAGGTGCTGAGAGCCGACACGCACAACGTCGGAGACGTTGGCGTCCGCCAGACCCTCGGCCACAACAAGCGGTCCGGAAACCTTTGTTATAGTTCCGCTCATTTACATGTTCCTTTCCAAACCGCGCAGCTTGCTGCCGCGGTTTTCGGATTGATATGGGGAGGATCAGTCTCCCAGAATATTCGTGCCGACGGCACGCTCGACCGCCGCTCTCAGAGCCGACTGGCCGAGGCCTATGGAACCCTCGCGGCCGGGGATCAGGATGATCGCCGGGGTGGGGCTGTCCTTGAATTTGTCTATCTCCGCCTGGATCTGCGCGGCGAAGTTTTCCTCAATGTAGATGATGGCGTAATCGTCGTTCTCGCGGGTGAGGCTCTTGAGGATCCTGCCTGCTTCCGCGCCGTCCGCCGCGGGGTATGTCTCAAGGCCGAGAGCCTTGAAGCCCATGACGGTGTCTCTGCCGCCGATGACAGCTATTTTATACATACAGATCACGCAGCCTTTCCCGGATGGTCTGCGAGGGGACGCCCGCAAGCCGACCCGTGAGGATCATTCTGATCGCGGTTATCTCGCCCTCGACCGCCGCCATATAGGCGACCGGCACCTCGCAGCCGTAGCTGATGAGGCGCGCGCCCTTGAGGTAGTCGTTCACGGCGTTGTCGCAGGCAAGCTCGAAGGCCGTCATGCTGCCGCCGGAGAGCGCTTCACCGCCGAGTACGGCGGCCTTCTCAAGCGCGCTGTGGGCATAGAGAGCAGCAAGGCTGTCCTTATCCGTGGCGTTCGCGACGCGCTCCGCGCCGACGTTTCCGTCCGGTATGAGCACCTCGCGCAGGAAGTCCTGCCCCTTGCCCATGCGCAGGGTGCGCACGGCGCTGCGGAGGTTCGCGCTGTCAATGAGGATGGCGGCGTAGCCGCGCAGGAACGGGCTGTCCACCTTGTCGACAGCGGCGCGAAGCTCGGTGAAGTATGCCTTGTCGAGCACGAAGTCGGCAAGCTGGGGATTCGCGGTGCGGGCAAGAGTCGCCTTGGCTTCCTCCATGGCGTTTGCCAGCGTCTCCGGCAGCATGATGCGCTTCTCTTCATTGTACAGCTCAAGCAGCTTCAGCCCCGGGATGCGCCCGGAATCGCTGAGCAGATGCTTTGCGTCCTGACCCATCGCCTCGCCCTTGATGATGGCCTTGGCGTTGTGGTAATCGTACTTGAGCTTGAAGATATCCGTAAGCGCGCTGTCGGGCGCCATTTTACCCAGCTCCTCGAAAATTGCCGAGCGGTGCTCCGCCAGAGTCTCCTCAATTTCGCCCGCGCTCATTGCCGACATGTCGGGGTACCCGCAGTCGGTCAGGAGCTTCGCGGCGTCCTCAAAGGCGGCGGCATCCAGCATACGCTCCGCCTTCTCATTGCTCAGGAGCCGCGGCTCCCGCGCGCGAAGCATGGCGGATATGCAGAGATACGCTTCTTTTTTATTTGACAATTTTTTCCCTCCCTGTTTCGGGATTTACGGCCGGGCCGTTATTCAAAGAGAACTCCGGCAAGCTGCGCGGACATATCGCCGCGGCACAGCTCCACCAGAAGCTCGACGGTGCAGTTGGCCTCGATGCTTCCGCGGCGGAGGATGAGCCCGCCCTTGAAGTCGCCGGTATCGTCGGAAAGCGTGAGCTTGCCGCCGGGGAGAAGGGCGTTGGCAGCCTTGACGACCGCCGCGCCTATCTCGGCCTTATCGCGCGCGTTGAGCACGATCTCTTCATCGCCGGTGGAGGAGGCCTGAGAGGCAAGCTTTGCAAGCAGAGCAATGTACTTCTCCTGCGGCAGCGCGATAAGCTCTTCCACGGCCTTGTCAAAGCCCGCGGAGACCATCTCCTGCTTTAGAGCGAGGATGGCTTTCCTGCTCTCCATGCGGGTCAGGCGCTCTACGCTGTCAAGCTTGTCCTGATTCGACTTGACGCCGAGGCGGATCTTCTCGGCGTAAGCGTCCTTTGCCTTTATCTCATAGTCCCGGCGGATCTCTGCGCACTGCTGCTCTGCCTGAGCCAGTATCGCATCGGCCTGTGCCTTGGCGTCAGCCTGGATATGTGCGATTATCTTTTCAGTGCCTTTCATAGTATGTCCTGCCTTTTTGAATTTTTAAGAGCGATCCCCATCAGATGGAGAGGAGCATCATCATGGATGCAAGCAGGGACAGAATGGCGTAGAACTCGACGGTGATGCAGAGGATCATGCCCTTTGCCCAGTGGTCGGGGTTCTTTGCGAGCAGGCTGACGGAAGCGGCAGCGACCTTGCCCTGTGCCTTAGCGGTGACGAGACCGCCGATACCGATGGGCATGCAGGCTGCGAAGTAGCGGCAGCCGTCGATGAAGCTCAGGTCGGCGCCGGTGCCGTTGAGCAGACCCATCTGCATAATGGCGACGAAGAAGACAACCAGACCGTAGAGACCCTGGGTGCCGGGGATGACCTGAAGGATCATGACTTTACCGAACTTGGAAGGATCCTCGGTGACGAGACCTGCGCCCGCTTCACCGGCGATGCCGGTACCGAGACCGGAGCCTGCGCCTGCAAGGCATGCAGCCAGACCTGCGCCGAGAAGACCTATTGCCAGACCGGAATGTGCAAACAGAAATTCCATTTTTATTTTCCTCCTAAATTTATTCTGCTACGTTGTAGTATTTCGTTTTTACCGTAAGCGGATCGAATGGGCGGCCGCCGTCCTCATAGAACTTGCCGAAGTACTCCAGGCACTGGAGACGCAGGTCGTGGACATAGCAGCCGAGAAGGTTCAGCGCGAAGTTCAGGCCGTGCCCGATGATGAAGATCGGTATGAAGAGCCAGAAGCTGTTGGCGATAGCGCCGATGGTGTTGAACACCGTCGCGATGACGGAGCCGGCGAGCATCAGAGCCATGATACGGGTGTAGGACAGGATATCGCCGAACCAGCCGGTGGCGGTATTGTAAAGAGTCCCGAACAGGCTGCCGAGCTTGCCGAAGATGCCCTTGGAGCCGCGTGAGCCGCCGTAGAAGATCATCACTGCGCCGATGATGAGCACGACCGGGACACCGGAGACATTGCCGATCTTCAGCACGTAGAGGATGATACCGGCGAGCGTGACCCACAGAGAGCCCTCTTCCCAGATCGCGTCGGCTATCTGGCCGTGCTTTATCTTCTTGATAAAACTGATGGCAAGACCCGTGTTGAGGTGGATAAGGCCGAGCGCCATCGAGCCGACAAGGACATAGACGGTATCGTTGAGCGGGGTGAAGAGACTCGGAAGTTCGCCCCAGCCCTCGGGCTTGCCGAGGATGCCGCCGATCTTCACGAGCGCGTCACCGAAGAAGCCGCCGGTTATCGCGCCCATTATAAAGGTCGCGATGCCGCAGTAGAGCAGCAGCTGGCAGAACGACAGCGAGCCTGCCCTCGGCTTCATCTTCTTCATTGCTATCACCGCCGCGAGGATCATTATGATGCCGTAGCCCATATCCGCCATCATGAGTCCGTAGAACAGGATGAAAAACGGAGCCATGAGCGGGTTCGGGTCCAGACTGCCGTAGGCCGGCAGGCTGTACATGTTCGTCACCATATTGAGCGCGTTGGTGATCTTATTATTCTTGAGCTTTACAGGGACATTGGGGTACTCATCCTCCTCGGGGACGAGCGCTTCCCAAGCGCAGCCGAAGCGCTCGAACACTTCATTGAGCTCCGCTTCGCGCTCCTCGGGGTACCAGCCCTCCATGATAACGGCGCTGTCCGTGCCGTAGAGCTTGTCCCCGGCCTCGGCCAGAGATATCTGCACGCTCACGCGGTCTGCCGCAAGCTTCAGCTCGTCGCGCCTGACGGCTTCGCCGACGATGTACTGCACGCAGTTTTCCTTTTCGGTTGCAAGCGACTGAAGCTCGGAGCGCGCCTCGGCGCTGCATTCCTTTGCCGAGGTGCTGACGCCCGCGAAGGACGCCGCGCTGAAGCCGAAGCCGCGCAGGCATTCCTGCATTTCGGCAAGCTTTTCGCGCATGCACACGAATACGACGTAGTGCTCCTTCTTCTCCTCATGCACACAGAAGAGCTCGCTCTCGGCGTCTATCTGTTCGAGCGCCGCTTCTACCTGACCCGGCTCCGTGCGGGCGGGTATGGTGCCAAGCAGCACCGCGCAGCGGTCCGTGCCCTCGGTACCGAGCGGCAGGTCGAGATCGAGCCACGGCTGGAGCGACTGGATGACGCCGCGCTGGCGGCTCTCCTCGGCGCTGATGCGCTTGATGCGCGCGTCGTAGCTCTCGATGCCTTCGGCGACCTTGAGCGCACCGGCAAGGCCGGTATCGTCCAGCAGGACGCAGTCGTCAAGCTCCGGCTTTGCGGAGAGAAGCTTGCCCTTCTTCGGGGCATAATGATCCAGCAGGTCAATGGCATGCGTCAGCGTTGTGTGCCGGCTCTTGAGAGATGCGACGTCGCTGCTCTCCCGATGTACCAGCGCTTCGATATCCGTGCCGTGAAGCTCGCCCTCAAGCTCGGAAATTTCCACGCAGCCATGCCTGATAAGCTCCCGCAGGAGTTCTTCCTTATTGGAACGGACAGCAATAAGGCGGAGCTTTTTCATTTTTAGAATGGCCATCTCAGCTGTTCACTATCCTTTCCACAACAAGAGCAGCTGCCTGCTCCAGCCGCCCTTCGGCTCTGGCGCGCAGCGCTGCTTTCTGATTTTCCAGCTCACCGGAAAGGTCCTTGGCCTGAGCCCTTGCCTTCTCGCTGACCTGGCGGCTGAGCTCCTTGAGCTCCTCCTCGGCTTTTGCGCAGGCGGCATCGATCGCAAGCTTGCCCGCGGTATCCGCGTCAGCCAGCATCTGCTTCGCCTTGCTCTCGGCTTCGGCTACCGTGACCTTGGCCTGAGCTTCCGCCTGAGCAATATTGCTTACTGCTTCAAATGACATTGGCACACCCCCTCTTTATCCCGCAATGCGTTATTAAAAAAGCTGTCTTTATGATACCTTAACGCGCATATAGATTCAAGCAAAACTTACCTTTTTACTTTGTCAAAATTGACGCACACGGTCAAAAACTTACAGACTCCGCGTGTTTGTATATAAAGCTGCTACAGTATTGTATTATATTGACAGAATCTTGTCAAACGCGAATCTGCACAAATGAAAAAGTCGGATGTGTCATAGTTTCGTCAATGTATACAATGCTGTGAGAGCTGCCCAAAAGCAAACAGCCGCGGCTTCGGAGATAGCTCCGCCCAGCCGCGGCTGTTAAGATGACGCTAAAATTTTATACGCCCTCAAGCTGTATCCTGCACTGCCGCCCATCGGAGCCGTCGGCGTAGATGCGCAGGCTCTCGCCCTCGCTGCCGGTGCAGTCAAATTCGTAGCAGGCCATATATTCCCCGCCGGGGCGCTGCACGATCACCTTGCGGCTGCCGATCACGCTCACGTTATCGGGCAGGCTGCCGCGCGCTGTCTCCTCGTCGCAGCTCCAATCGAGTTTAGGCACATCGTCCGAATAGCGCGTCGCGTCATAGGAATATACGCTGCCGTCGTCGAGCGCGACGGAGACGCTGATATAGTCGTCGACGCGCAGCGCGCCGTCCTGCACGGGGACAAAGCGGAACGAGGCGACACTCCCGTTCCCGCCGCGCTCGCTGAGGCTCAGGCTGTCATAGCCGCGCGCTTTCAGAAAGTCCTGCGCGATCTCCTCGGCCTGCTCCGCGCTGATGCTCCCGGAGCCTACGAGCCGCGACTGGGACATGGATTCGAGCCCGCGCGAGCTGACGCACAGGAGCACGTTTCCCGCGCTGTAGCAGCGGCGGCCGTCCTCGCCCTCGTAGCCGTATTCGTCCTTGAGTTCGCGCGGCTCCATGCCAACGGCCTCGGCGGCGAGCGCCCGCGCCTGCTTCTCGCTCAGCTTTCCGCGCTCCTTCTCCGGGCGGGTGCTGTACTGCCCGTCATATTGAAAATCCTCGGGCGCGGTGAAGTCCGCCTCGTAGCCCAGAAGCTCGGCGCTGAGCTTTCCCGTGTCCTCGATGCCGATGTTCTGAAGCTGCTCCTCGCGGCTGTCCATGATGAGCTCCCCGGAGTTTACGCGCCCCTGCATATCGCGCAGGCGGGCGGAGAACTCCGCGGCGGTATCGGACATGGTCTTGAGCTGCTGCTTCTGCTCGTCGCTGAGCTTATCGCCGCTCTGCGCGCCGAGGCTTTTTGCGTAGTCCCCCGCGCGGTTTAGAAAGCCCGAGAGCTGCTCAAGCTCCTGCGTTGAAAATGGCAGCGCTGAGAGCGCGGCCTCGGCGGCCAGCGCGGTGGCATAGGCCTGAGTGCATATGCTGCGCCCCAAGGTCGCGTCAGTGACGTACAGGCTCTTTTTAAGAGAGCGGCTCAGCCCGTCGACCGCGGAGACGGTCGTCTCAAACGCGCCGGACGAGCTGTACAGTGCAGTAAGCCGGTAGACGGCAAGCTTTGAGTACAGCACTGCCGAGAGCACGCTGAGCGTCACAAGCGCCGCGGCGGTATATATAATGATAAGCTGTTTTGCTTTTGCGGACATAAAAACACCCCTTTGACGCTTATTAGTATCACCGTCAAAGGGGCAGATTATTATTGATTATCCGAGCTTTTCAAGCGCCGTGTTCAAACGGCGGAGAGTCTCGTCCTTTCCGAGAATGCGGCATATCTCGACCGCGCCGCCGGGAGTGACTGCCTTGCCAGCGGCCGCGATGCGCACAGGCCACATAACCTTTGCGTTCTTCGCCTCCATCGCCTCGGCAAGTCCGACCATCGCGCCCATGATATGCTCGTCGTCCCACGCGGGCAGCGCCTCAAATATTGGAATGATCTTTTGGAGCACGTCCTTGGAGCTGTCCTTATCGGACTTGGACTTCTTGTGGACGAAGAGCTCGGTATCGTACTCGGGCAGCTCGTCAAAGAAGTCGACCTTCTCCGGGATGTCGGTCAGCACCTCGGTACGCTGCTGGAGAAGCGCGGCGATTGCCGCGGCGTCATACGCGGGGTTCTTCACGCTCTGGCGGATATACGGCTCCGCCGCCTTGGCAAAGGCCTCGGGGCTCATCGCGCGGATATACTCGCTGTTGAAATAGCGCAGCTTGTCAATGTCAAAGATCGCGGGGGACTTGGAAATACCGGCAAGGTCAAAGATATCGATAAGCTCGTCCATGCTGAATATCTCCTGCTCGCCGCGCGGGCTCCAGCCGAGGAGCGTGACATAGTTGATGACGGCGTCAGTCAGGTAGCCCTGGGCGATAAGATCCTCGTAGGACGGGTCGCCGTGGCGCTTGGACATCTTGTTGTGCGCGTCGCGCATGACGGGCGAGCAGTGGACGTACTTCGGAATGTCCCAGCCGAAGCCCTCGTACAGCAGATTGTACTTCGGGGCGGAGGAGAGATACTCGCTGCCGCGCACGACATGGGTGATGCCCATGAGGTGGTCGTCCACGACGTTTGCGAAGTTATAGGTCGGCAGCCCGTCGCGCTTTAAGAGCACCTGATCGTCAAGGCTCGCGTTCTCGACGGTGATATCGCCGAAGGTCTCGTCATGGAAAGTAGTCGTCCCCTCATGCGGGATGAGCTGGCGGATGACATAGGGCCTGCCCTCGGTAGTAAGACGGTCGGACTCCTCACGGCTCATGCAGCGGCATGGATCGTCCCCGCGGTCAAATTCGCCGGTGTCCTCCTCGGAGGCCGTCTTCTCGCAGAAGCAGCGGTAGGCATGGCCACGCTCCATGAGCAGCTCCGCGTATTCCTTATAGAGTCCGCGGCGCTCGGTCTGCACATAGGGGCCGACGGGGCCGCCGACGTCCGGGCCTTCGTCATGCTCGAGATGGCACTGCTCCATCGTCCTGTATATAACGTCAACAGCGCCCTCGACGAGACGCCCCTGATCCGTATCCTCGATGCGGAGAATGAACTTGCCCTTATTGTGGCGGGCGATGAGATAGGTGTAAAGCGCGGTGCGGAGATTGCCGACGTGCATGTACCCCGTGGGAGACGGGGCGAACCGCGTGCGCACCTCGCCCGTGGGGATGCGCTTTTCCATATCCTCAAACCACTTCATGTCTTTCATTTTGTGCCTCCTGCGCCAAAATATATTCAGCTTACTTTTCTTATATTATTTTGCAAATTGGCAGTTGTCAAGACAAACTTATTTTGATACAATGTATAGACGCTCATACTGGGCTTTTTCTGAGCCTCCGCCGGCCGTTCCGGAGACAGCGCCGCCGCGGCGCGATAAATATGGACGGCAGAATGGGAGATTATTGTGGATAACAACACTGCTGAAAAGAAAACTATGCTCTCGGGCATCCAGCCCTCCGGTGACCTGCACCTCGGCAACTACCTCGGCGCGGTCAAGAACTGGGCGGAGCTCGCCGATGAGTTTAACTGCTATTATTTCATGGCCGACCTGCACAGCCTGACCGTGCGCCAGAACCCCACGGAGCTGCGCCGCCGCTCCGTCACGCAGCTTGCGCAGTATATCGCCTGCGGCCTTGACCCGGAGAAGAACACCCTGTTCATCCAGAGCCATGTGCATGAGCACGCGGAGCTCGGCTGGATCCTCAACTGCTATACGATGTTCGGCGAGCTGAGCCGCATGACCCAGTTCAAGGACAAGTGCGCGAAGAACGCCGACAATATTAACGGCGGCCTCTTCACCTATCCATCGCTCATGGCGGCGGATATCCTGCTCTACCAGCCGGACTATGTCCCTGTCGGCGAGGATCAGAAGCAGCACTGCGAGCTGACGCGCGATGTCGCCATTCGCTTCAACAATATCTACGGCGAGACCTTCAAGGTACCCGAGCCCTATATCCCAAAGGTGGGCGCGAGGATCATGAGCCTCGGTGTGCCGACCTCGAAGATGAGCAAGTCCGATCCTCAGGGCTGCGTGTTCGTCATGGACAAGCCCGAGGACATCGCCCGCAAGTTCAAGCGCGCCGTGACCGATTCCGATACCGAGCACTGTGTGCATTACGATCTTCAGAACAAGCCCGGCGTCTCCAACCTTATGAGCATCTACTCCTCCGTCACCGGCAAGACCTTTGACGAGATAGAGCGCGAGTTTGACGGTCAGGGCTACGGCGCTTTCAAGCCCGCGGTCGGCGAGGCCGTCATCGAGGCGCTGCGCCCGATCCGTGAGGAGGCTGAGCGCATGATCGCCGACAAGGCGTACCTCAAGGACGTCTACACCGAGGGCGCGCGCAGAGCGAGCTATGTCGCTTCCAAGACCCTGCGTAAGGTATATAAGCGCGTCGGCCTTGTCGAGAAGCCTTTCTGAGATAATAAAACGAACTGGAGATAAATTTTAATGTTTCCTGGTCTTGCTGATTGGATAAAGATGCTGCTGGCATTCGCCGTGTCGCTGCTGGTCGCATATGTCATGACGCCGCCGGTCAAGCGCTTTGCCGAAAAGGTCGGCGCAATCGACGTGCCGAAGGACAACCGCCGCGTACACGACCATCCCATCCCCCGCATGGGCGGGCTTGCGATATTCATCGGCTTTGTGCTCTCGCTGATATTCTTCGTGCCGATGTCAACAAAGGTGCTGGGACTTCTTGTCGGTTCGGTCATCATCGCGGTAATGGGCGGCGTTGACGATATCGTCAGTCTCAACCCCTGGGTAAAGCTCGCCGGGCAGATAGTCGCAGCGCTTGTCGCGATCCGCTGCGGGCTCGTGTTCGATGTTATTTCGAACCCGAATATTTTCGCTGAGGAAACCTATATCGAGATAGGCTGGCTCTCCATCCCGCTGACGATGCTGTGGATCGTCGGCTGCACGAATGCTGTCAATCTCATTGACGGGCTTGACGGACTTGCCGTCGGCGTGTCGGCGATAAGCTCGATGACGATGCTCATCGTGTCGCTGTTCGTCTCGGAGCCGGTGGTATCCATCATCCTCGCCGCGCTCACCGGCGCGTGCCTCGGCTTCATGCCGTATAACCTCAACCCCGCCAAGATATTCATGGGCGATGTCGGCTCGCAGCTTCTGGGCTTCGTGCTTTCGACGGCGTCGATAATGGGTCTTTTCAAGCTGCACGCGATCATCACCTTCTTTGTGCCTCTGCTTGCGCTGGCGCTGCCGCTGGCCGATACGATCTTTGCTTTCTTCCGCAGGATACTGCATGGGCAGAGCCCGTTCAAGGCTGACAAGGGGCACTTCCACCACCGGCTGCTTGCAATGGGGCTCAACCAGAAGCAGGTCGTTGCGGTGCTGTACGGTATCTCGGCGGTGCTGGGATTGCTGGCCGTGCTCATGGCCGGGGACAGCATGGCGGTAAAGATAATCTGTCTCGTTGCGGCGTTCATTATCTCGCTCGGTATCTGGCTCAAGGTGTTCAAGAATAACCCCAATCTGCGCGAGCACCACGCCGAAGAGCATAAAGCCGAAACGCCGGCTGAAAGCAACCCCGTCCCGGTAGGGCTTTTCGGAAAAGGGAAGCCCCGCTTCATGGGCGGCTGC
>OGZA01001908.1_pt1 | contig 13480 bp, 6 predicted proteins | sample 1576591 | NCBI WGS metagenome assembly OGZA01 (sample SAMEA3541565, study PRJEB24748) | human gut metagenome | biome: human gut; feature: human-associated habitat; material: faeces | place: China | collected 2012
ATGTCCGCACCACCCTGCGGCTGTACGTCCACTCGTCCATGGACTACAAGCGCAGAGCCGTGGAGGGGATAGGATTTTTGAAAGGAATAACGTAAAAAAGGACGCCGAAAGGCGTCCTTTTTCCTATCCAAAAAATGGCACAAAAATTTTCGCAAAGTAACATACTTTGCGAAAATTTTCCAATTTCAACCGAATAACAGTATATACCAGTCGTTTTTCCGTGTCAACAACGAGTTCAAATTTTCGACTTTTTTCTGGCATAAATCTGAAATGCCTTGCAGCGCAAGGCATTCCGCGCTTTTTCGCAAAGTATGTTACTTTGCGAAAAAAATCGAGGCCAAAAACTGAATAAAAGGTCTTGCGAAGTCGTGTGGCTGTCACTGTAAAGACGGTATATCATTACCGTCAGGCGGCAGTTTTGAAGGAACGGGGTGATACCCCCTGCGGACGGCGCTGTTGACGTAAGGAATGGACCAAAGCGGCAGAAATGCCGTGTGGCGAATAGCAGCCATTGGAGCGAACGCTCTGAGAAGGTAGGTTCAGGTACGAGAAGGGCAAAAGCCCTTCGTGACGTTAGGGCAGAAGAATTGCACGATGGAGGATCAGTGTTGTACAGCGGGCGATCTCTCCCTGACGGCATAGGCGGGAGTGCGCGCTGGCGAGATTCGTCAGCGCATTTTCATTTCTGCCGGATCACCGCTGGTTTTCTTTGGAAAACCGGCGTTTTTTTGTAAGGGAGGATCACGTCTATGTCCAACAGGAATCCCCGCGAGAGATTTGACTACAAGAGTTGGTTTGAGCGTAATGTGGCCAAGCGTACCGTGGCGGCGCTGGAAGCGCGGGACGCGGAGTTTGCCGAAAAGCACGCGGATACGCCGCTGGCGTATTTGGCGCAATACGTCGGCAATCGTGCTGAACTGCTGCGGCACACGCCAAGTCCCTGCGAGATAGACGGCGGCACGTTTATCGAGGAACGCTTCGGCAGTTGGGACGCGGTATTGGAGATGGCACACCTGCGTCCGCCGATAAAAGAGCCCAAGTTGAAAGACACCGCACGCTACAAGCGGGAAAAAGCCGTGCAGGAGCCGCTGTTCTACGAGGAATCCGAGCGCAGGAAGAAGGAGAAGCGGGCCAAGGCCGCAGCCAGTCATGCGGCGCAGCAATCACGGCTGAAAGAGAAAAAGCGGCTGGAGCAGGAAAAGAAAGAGGCTCGCGATGCCGCTGCCCGTCAGCGCGAAGTCGAGAAAGCGGCAAAGGCCGCAGAGCAGGAGGTGTCCTGCTGAGTTACCCTTGTCAAGCCATGACGGTCTGAACGGAGACTGTCAGCTTTCCATAAGGGTGGGAGGGGAAAAGCCGCCCCTCCCACCTCCTCTCTTTGTTGAACGGCAAAACCACATACAATAACAAATATGTTTCCTGCCCCTGCGGGGCAGGAAATGAAAAGAATATGCCCTACCTGCGGGGCGAGAAACAGGAAGAATAGGAGCGAAAACCCATGATCTCTTTGAGTGAAATACTGCATACCATCGCCCAGGCGCTGATGATCCCCTGCCTTATCATTCTGCTGATCCTCATGGCCGGGGCGGTCTGGCAGATCGGCGACATCGTGGTTGAGTACATCGCGGAGCGCCGCAAGCATAAGTGTAACGTCCCCCAGCTGCTGCGCGACGTACACGCGGCGGGCGCGGACGGCCTTGCGGAGCTGATTGAAAACAGCGGCCTGCTGCGGCGGCAGAAGAAGGCCCTGCTGGAGCTGGCGGAGAGCCGGGGACTGCCCAAGGACACCCTGACGGCGCTGGCGGAGCGCCTGCTGGCCACGGAGGAGGCGCGGAACGCCCGCACCACCTCCATCACGGACATGATCGCCAAGCTGGGCCCCATGTTCGGCCTGCTGGGCACGCTGATACCCCTGGGCCCCGGCATCGTGGCGCTGGGACAGGGCGACACGGTGACGCTGTCGGAGTCCATGAACGTGGCGTTCGACACCACCATCGCAGGCGTTATCAGCGCGGCGGTGGCCAGCGTCATTTCTCATATCCGCAAGCGCTGGTACAACGACGACATGGTGTCGCTGGAAACGCTGATGGAGGCAGTTTTGGAGGAGGTCACGAGCGATGTTGAAGGGTAAGTTTTCCTCCCGCCGCCGGGTGACGGAGGAGGTGGACGCCATGTCCGGGCTGGCGAACCTGTCGGACGTGATGCTGGTGTTCGCCTGCGGGCTGATGGCGGCGGTCATTCTGAACTGGAACGTGGATCTCAGCAAGACGCGGGTGGAGATCCTGCAGCGGGAGCAGATGAAGGAGCTGGACAACGCCGAAGAGCTGGAGCAGGATATCCAGTCTTCCAGCAGCTTCGAGCAGAAGGGCACGGTGTACGAGGACCCGGAGACCGGCAAGCTGTATGTGGTGATGCCAAAGAGCAGTAACTAAATAGTTTTTATATAGATACGTTCAACAACGAGAGGAGACAGATCACATGAAGAAACGGACAAGCAACGTGTCCCGGCGCGTGGTGAGCCTGCTGCTGAGTCTGGTGCTGGCGCTGACGCTGGTGACCCCCGCGGCCTTTGCCACGGAGGTGGTGGGCGGCAGCGGTACGGCCATCATCGAGGGCAACGCGAACCCGGCTGATCCCGCCCCCGGCGAGGACAGCGAGAACAATGAGGACAAGAACACCGAGGACGGCAAGGACGAACAGCCCACCGAGCCCGGTGATGAGGATAAGAACCCCGACGAGGGTGACGGCGAGGACGCCAACAAGCCTGACGAGGATAAGAAGGACGAGGAAAACAAGGGCGAGGAAAACAAGGACGAGGAAAACAAGGACGAGCAGCCCACCGAGGAGCCGTCTGAGGAGATCGATACGCTGGAGGGAGAGGGTACTACTCCCGTGACAGTCCAGCCGAGTATTGCATGGTATACCGATGCTATTGCGGTAAATGAAAAAGCTACGAACTTCACCATCAACAGCGCGGCGGACCTACTCGGCCTTGCACAGCTGGTGAATGACGGTACGGAGACTTTCTCTGGCAAGACCATTATGCTGGAAGACAATATAGATCTATCCAGCGTGTGCTATCCTGCAAATGAAAACGGTACCGCTGAGGTGAGTTGGACACCCATTGGCGATGCAACCCATGCTTTTGCGGGTATGTTCGATGGCAATGGCCACACCATTGAAGGGTTACATATTAATGAGACAGGGAGTTGGGAAGCCAATACCGTTTTGTATAAAGGGCTGTTTGGCAATAACTCTGGAACGATCAAGAATATTATTGTTACAGGAAATGTAACGATTACGAATAATAAGAAAGGCCCGAATAACAGTACAGCTCTGGCTATAAAAGGAACCGGCGGTATCGTGGGCAGCAGCTCAGGTGTTATACAAAGTTGTGGCTTTGCAGGTACGGTAAAGGTACAGGGATATACCAAGAAAATGGAACAAAAGCCGTATGTTAATGTCCCTGGGGCTTTCAATGGTGGCGTAGTGGGTAACGGTAAGGCTGTTAATTGCTGGTATTACTGCACGAATACTAATGGTGCGTCTCCACTGGGTGTGTTTGGCTCTTCTGATTCAGTATTGAGCTTGAGTTGTTGTTGCAATATGACTGGCACCGTTGCGGGTACTGGAGAAAAAATTGATACAACAATTTTTTCTGAAGCGGCGGTAAAGGTGCTGAATACTTATGCATTTAAGAACGGATTAAAGTTATGGGGAACTGATGCCAGTGAGGATTCTAAGCCATATCCCGTATTCTCGGCACAGGATGCAAACGATTTGGTGCTTGTCAAAGTGGAACCGTTTGTCAAAAACTCAGAATTAAACGGGAAGGTGAAGCTCAACGACGGCAGCACATCCGGCGTGGACGCTTATCTTGTGGCGAAGGATACCGAGGTGAAACTGATCTGTGAAAATGATGATGCCTATTATGTCACAGATAACTCGAAAGAAACCTATAGTAAAGAGTCTCTGACGAAGATATCCGTGCCTTATAAGGCAAACGAAGGCGGCAAAACGGTGACGCTGTACTACGGAACCGATGCTGAGTTCACAGCCAGCGCTTTGGAAAAGGCTTGGTATTATCAGGGAAATGGGTTTGCAATCCAAACTACGATTTATACGGAGAACGGACAGCAGAAAACAGCTTCTGCGGAAGAAGTATTCCGGTTGTTTGCTGTACTGGTTAACAAAGGAATCGATTTCCGAGGGAAAACAGTCTACCTCAATGAAAACGTTAATCTGAACCAAATCAGCGATTGGGAATCTATCGGCACAGCGATAAACTCGTTTAGGGGGACATTCAACGGCAGAAACGGTAGTACCTACTACACCATTTCCGGCCTGAATGGTGACCTGTTTGGTGTGGTAAATGGCATCATACAGTATGTGACCATTGACGGCGGCGCAGGTCGGCTTGTGGGTACATTGGAGTCCGGCACGGTGCAGTATTGTATGTCCACCGCCAATGTGACCGACAGCGCCGGCGGTTTGGTGGGACAGAACAGCGGCACGGTGAATAGCTGCTACTACTACAATGCCAAGAGCAAAAACACCCCTGCCGTCCCTGCCGTGGTCGGCAGCGGCAAAGTAACGAAGTGCTTCTATTTAGCAGATACTTCCACCTTCGGCGCAGGAAGCGCCCCCGGCGCACGTACAGCGGAGGAGTTCCAGCTGGGCCGTGTGGCGTATGAACTGGGGGGATCTTCTTACGTTTGGGTGTATGATACGACTAAGGCAGAAAAGATGCCGCAGTTGGGAAACGCGTCCACGTCCTTGACAATGGCGGTGGCAAGCGAGTTAAAGCTGACTAAGCCGGATAATCCGCCCGAAGGTGTAGTGGTCACACTTGGTAGCAGCGACAAAGAGGTGCTGACCGATGTCGCTGGAAACCAATACTACTATGCTGCAAGCGGCTACCCCAAAGGCGTATCTGATGTGCCGGTCACATTCACCGCGCCGACAGGATATCAAATCGTATTTGCTCCTGCGGCAACACAAGTGGGAGGAAAAGACTATCTTCGTATAACCGGCAGTAATGTGGAGTATACCTATTCACTGGTCAAGGCCGACATTCGCTGGTATGAAAGCGCTGGGGCGGAAAAAAACTACGTTCTCAAGAGTGCTGACGAATTGATGGGTTTCTGCCTGCTGGCCAATGGAAGTATTGATGGCGTATCCAAGAATTTTAATGGATGGACTCTGTCGTTGGGTAATAACATTGATCTGGAAAATAGCGAATGGAAGCCCATTCCACGTTTTGCAGGTGCTTTTGATGGCAAGGGCTATGAGATCACGGGCTTAAATGTAAACTACACAGGTGGTGACTTCAATTCAAAGACTGCGGGAATGTTTGAAAAACTGGTTTCGCCTGGCCAAATATTGAACCTTGCCGTATCGGGATCAGTGCAGGCAGACGGCAAGATAAATTATGTGGGCGGAATTGTCGGTACGACTGAAAGTGGAAGCGAAATCCGTTTTTGCCGCAGTAATATTGCTGTTAAAGTCGATGCGGCAAACAGCACCACCAACGGCATGGCATACGGCGGTGTGACGGGTAAAGTTCAAGGTGCGATTTCCAACTGCTTAAATGAAGGAACGATAACCGTAGATAACATTAAGAATAAGTGTTACATTGGTGGCGTAGCCGGACAGGTCGGCAGTGCAGCGGATCTCTGCTGGAATACCGGCAGTGTAACCGCTTCCAGCACGGCAAATAAAAACATATATACCGGCGGTATTGTCGGATACGGAGCTGCAACAAACTGCTATAACAACGGGAGTGTCACTGGTGCAACCGATAAGAATAAATATGTGACGGGCGGCATTTCGGGCAATGGCAACGTGACCAACAGCTATAACCTCGGAGCTGTGAGTGGCCAAGGTGCTGCTGGTATCACTGGCAAAGGCACAGTGACCAACAGCTATTATGTCTGCAAGCTGAACGGCAGTATCAAGATGGAGTATGTCAATACCACTGAAACGCCTGTGACGCTCGGCGCTGACGGCAAGACCTACATGGCCGGCGAAAAAAAGCTGGTAGACGAGCTGAATGATAAGCATGGGACGAACGAACTATGGTTTACCAACCCGGAGAAAAACGTGTACCTGCCGCATCATGCCACAAAGTGGGACGGCGAGACAGACACCGACTGTACATTCAAAACGATTGCCGTAACCTATGATCCTAATGGTGGCGTGAATAAGGACGGCAGCAATACGCCTGTCACGGTAAGTGAAATGGTCTATGTTGTCGGTGAAGACGTGGTGACTCCGGCAAAGCATATCGTGTTGGCTGCGGATGCCGAAAATCTTGGCTTCAAGCACGAGAATGGTACGTTTAATAGCTGGAAAGATAGTAACGGCACTAAGCATACCGCAGGGGGTATTATTACAGGAATCACAACGGGTATTACCCTCTACGCTCAGTGGGACAAGATTTGGATGGGTGAAGGCAGCGCGGATGATCCTTATCAGATCTCCGATGCCGAAAAGCTGACTGCTCTGCAAACGCAGGTCAATGACCAGGGATTCACCTATGATGGCAAGTGGTTCAAGCTGACGGATAGCATCTCGCTTACCGGGAACTGGACACCCATCGGTACACCCATGGCGTTCGCCGGCAGCCTGGACGGTAATGGAAAGACCATTGACGGCCTAAATGTAAATGTGATCTCCGGCAACGCAGGCCTATTTGATTCCGCAAGCGGCGGCACATTCAAAGACCTCAAGCTGAATGGAACAGTTAACGGCACATTTTACACCGGCGGATTGATTGGCGGCGGCAGTGGTGTTACGTTGGACAATATCGAGGCAAATGTGACCGTCAGCGGCGGCTCTTATACCGGCGGACTGGTGGGACGTTTGCTCGGTACGTTGCCTGCCACAGCGGAGCGCACCCCGGATATAAGCAACTGCACCGTTCACGGCAGTGTAATCGGCAGGAGGTATGTCGGCGGTATTGCCACCAGCAGCGCTGATAACTCACCAAAAATAGAGAACTGCCATAACTATGCAAGTATTACCTCTACTGGTACTGGAGGGAACAATGCATCCGCTGCTGGCATTTGGGCGTGTAATACTTATAACGCAGGCGGCAAATTTACAAGCTGCACCAACAATGGGGCGGTTACCGCGCAGAAATACGCGGCGGGCATCGCCACAGCAGGTACCTCCGTCATTGGTTGTGTGAATAGCAATGCGGTAGTGAGCAACAATGGCCTGGCCGGTGGCATTTCCAATCACGCTTTTACCGTTGAGCGCTGCGGCAATGTCGGCTCAATTACCGGCTGCAAATCTCCCAGCGAGGAAACTGGTGTAGCGGGTATAGACAACTACGGCCAAAATGTCCTGTATTGCTACAATACGGGCGTGGTCACCTGCGACAATGAAATGTGGGCATACGGTATCTCAGCAAACGGTCGTAGTAAAATCAGAAATTCCTTCAGTTATGTTGCAGGAAAAGACCTTGGCCTTACTCCTAACTTGCCTAATGTCGAAGTGACCAACAGCTACTACCTCGCCAGCAGTGCTACAGCGGTTAGCAGCGCAGGCGAATACGCTACGCTGGCTGACTTTGCCAGCGGCAAGGTAGCTTGGGGTGTCGGCGGCAAGGGCGAAGGCTCCCAGGGTGGCACTGGCCAGGATGCAAAGCTCGGCTGGTGGAAGCAGGACAAAAACGACGCATATCCGACACTGCTGGACAACCCCGATATGAGTAAGCGGTACTACCGTACAGACGTAGACTGCGGCACTGGCGGCGAGGTGGAACTGGCCCGCAATGCAAGCAGCACGGTCAAAGAGCTTTCCAGCAAAGAAGCAGTCTATGGGCCTGCGGGTACCAGCGTGACCATCAAGGCCACACCCAAGGACAACACCTTCGGCCTGAAGTCCCTGACATGGACGCATAACGGCCAGACTGATGTTCTGCCTGCTAAGGGCACGACGAACATCGTCATGCCCGCAGAGAGCAATGGTACTATCCACGCCGAATTTGCCAGTGTTGGCCCCGGCGGTAACGGTGGTTACTACTACGGCGGCAGCGGCGACGGTACCGGCACCGGCGATAAGGACGACGAGGGCCTGCAGGACGGCCTGAATATGGATGTGGAGTACGACATCAAGGGCCTTGTGCTGGGCGCCTACGCCGAGTGGGGCTCCAACGGCGGGAACAAGTCCTTCCAGAAGTGGCTGGAAGAAAATCCCAACGTGGTCCGCGCTCTGCTGACCAACAGTCTGGACAACATGGCCACCGCAGCCGTGGGTAAGAAGACCGATGAGGCCAAGGATCTGGCGGCTCTGCTGCTGGCCAGTCTCAACGAGCACACCGGCGTGGACGGAAAGAACGGCGACACCATCGCCAAGGCGCTGCAGAAGTACATCGACTCCGGCAGCGAGGAGGTATTCAGTGCGTGGCTGACCGGTGGCGGCGGCATGGCCAGCGGCACCTACGAGAGCATCTACGGCCAGTACGCCAGCAGCCTTGCGGCACTGGCAGACCGTCTGTACAGCAAGTGGGAGGCCAGCGGCACGTCTATGACCTTCCCGGTGTGGCTGGACTCCCAGCAGGTGACGATGGAGAGCCTGTCCGAGAACGCGGAGGAGCCTGACGCCGAGCCTGACGACACTCAGACCACTGAAGCGCCGGAGGATGTGCCGGACGGACAGGATACCGAGGGCGGTGCCAGCGGCAACTCCGTGTGGGAGGTCATCGGCACGGTGGTGCGTGAGAATCCCATCCTCGTCTGGAGCATCGTGGCCGTCATCGCGGCGCTGATCATCGTGGGCGCGGTACGCCGCTACCACAAGGTCAAGCGTGACGAGCATGACGAGAAATAAGTGATATAGACGGCTCTTAGGAGTCAGTCTGCCGATTCGCGTGGGCGGAATTTCCGTCCACGCGAATACGGCTATATAAACGGAAACGGGAGGGATGCCTCTGTGAGAAGAAAAGTGCGGAATTGGGCGGCGTTTCTGCTGGCGCTGGCGCTGGTATTGGGCATGATACCCGCAGCTTACGCGGCGGGATACAGCATCACCGTCAACGCCCCAACAGGGAATGATCTGCCCTATTGGGTGTTTGAGAAAGTGGGCGTAGACAGCGCAGATGTGCTGAACCTGACGGCCAACGAAGGGCATACCCTGCCCACAAATAAGGTCGCCCGTGTGTCGCTGGCTGTGGGCAAAAACAAAGAGGATGAAGCTGCCTGCGGTATCTCCATCAATGGGATGTACTATGTGCAGTCGGTCACGCTGGAGCATCCCGACTTCTTCACCGGTACGGTGGAGATCCAGATCGGCAGGGATGCCCAATGGAGCGAGGAGACGTGGGGCAATATCACGCCGGTGGAGGGCTCCAACATCCTTGGCCGCGTGCAGTTCAAGAACGGTACGTTCACCGGCGATGTGAGTATCACCGTCAGTCCCATGACGGCAGAGCAGGCGGAGGCGGCGCAAAAGCAGAACCAGCGACAGGTCGTACCGCAGGGCAAGTACACGGTGGCCCAGATCTCCGAGGCCATTCAGGGCATTATGACGCAGAAGCGCGCTGCGCTGGGACTGTCTGAAACTGATAATCTCCTTTCCGGGGACGAGCTGACCTACGCGGGCAGCTCCGCCACGGACTGGCTGCCCATCGGCCTGAGCCGCTGCGGTGTGGAAGACGACTACGACGCCTATCTCGCGGCCTTGCAGACCTACGTCGAGCAGAAATACCGTGAGCCGGACAAGCTGGACAGGGTGAAGGCCACCGAGTGGCATAGAATTTCTCTCGCTGTGCTGGCCTGCGGCGGCGACCCCACTCACTTCGGCAAGGATGAAAACGGCAACGACATCAACTTGATTGCAGACGGCGTATATGACCGCGGCAAGACCGTGGACATCGGGGCACAGGGACTCAACGGTTGGCTGTGGGGACTTATCACGCTGGACAGCATGAAGTACAACATCCCCGCAGGCTCCAGCTATACCCGCACGGAGATGATCAAGAAGATACTGTCCTTCCAGCTTCCCGATGATGGCTTTAACCTGCGCTTCGCACAAGGCAGCACCGCAGACCCGGACATCACGGCCATGGCCATACAGTCCATGGGGCCGTACTACCGCACCTCCACCCTGAATGTGAAGGACCCTGTGGACAGAGCGCTGGAGCGCCTGTCGCAGCTCCAGCTGGACACGGCGGATTTCCGCAGCTGGGGCACGCGGAACTCCGAGTCCACCTCGCAGGTCATCATCTCCCTGTGCAGCGTGGGCATCGACCCGCAGAACGACCCCCGCTTTGTGAAGAACGGACTGAACCTGCTGGACGCGCTGTTCTATTACCAACAGGAGGACGGCGGCTTTGCCCACTCCTACGAGCTGGATGAGGGTAATCCCTCCGCCGTACCCGGGGAGAGCGACAGCATGGCCACGGATCAGGCGCTACTGGCGCTGGTGTCCGTGTGGCGGCAGGCGCAGGGCATGAGCCCGCTGTACGACTTCCGCCCCGGCGGCGTATCCGCCAAGATACTGACGCCGGAGGAGAGCGAGGTATCCTTCGCGGGCAGCTATGAGTTCACCGAGGTCGACCAACAGCAGGCGGATGCCCTGCCCAAGAAGTTGAGTACGGAGAATGATGAAGAAGTGACGGCTTTGCTGAACAAGCTGAAGATGAGCCGCGATTTCGACGGCTACGATACCTACATGACCAAGCTGACACAGGCAAAGAGCGACATAGATGCACTGTACGCGGAGATCGAGGCTATAAACACGGACATCCAAGAGCAGATCGTCCCCATGACCGAACCGGGACTGGGCGAGAAGTCCACGGTGGACAGGCTGGTGAAGCGCTACAAGGCACTGTCTGACCATGACAAGGAACTCGTCCAGAACTGGGATGCCGTACTTGCGGTAAAGGCACAGACAGACGCGGCGCAGCGGACGCTGCTGCTGTGCATCGGCGGCGCGGCAGTGGTGATGATCGGCGGCAGCATCCTCGTCCGCCGCAGGAGGGAGAGCAAATGAAACGACAACTGACGCGGCTGCTGACCGCGTTGCTGGCTGTGATCCTGCTGCTGCCGGTAACGGCGCAGGCCGCGCCTGCATGGGACGGCTGGACAGCGGAGCTGGAGGCGGCGTACCAAACGGTGTCCGGACTGGTGGCGGACTCCGTCAGCGAGAGCAGGGACTACCTATCCGCCGCACGGCAGGAAACCAACGCCAAGGCGGTGTACGCGCTGTGGGTCTCCGGCGCCGACGTGCCGGAGGGCTTCTACAACGAGTATTTGCAGGCGCTGGCAGACTGGCTGGCGCTGGCGGAGCAGCGGGGCAGGTACGCCTATATCCCCGGCGCGCTCCGCACGGTGGCGGCCATGGGGCTGGACGTGACGGATCTCGCCGGTCACGACCTGCTGGAGCCGCTGCGGCGGCCGGAGATGGTGGAGGCGGACGAGGACAGGCTGGATATGCTGCTGGATCTGGACGCGGCAGGCGATGCGGGCAGAACGGAGGCGTTCGACGCGCTGCGGGAAACGCTGATCGCCGAGGCGCTGGCACGGCAGCAGGACAGCGGCGAGTTTCGCTATACCTCCCCATGGCCTGCCGAGCTGAAGCAAAAGGGCGTGGCTGCCGAGCCGGACCGGTTCGACTACATCCTGCTGACGGCAAAGTCCGCGCAGGCGCTGGCGCCTTACCAGAGCCGTCCGGAGGTCAGGGCCGCCATAGAAAAGGCGGTAAGCTATCTCTCGATGCAGCAGCTGGACAGCGGTGGCTTTCTCAAGTACGGCGAGGAGGACGTGGAGGAGGATGCCGCCGTGTTGGAAATGCTGGCGGCGCTGGATATCTCCCCTGACGACGGGCGATTTGTAAAGAACGGCCACACCGTGCTGGACGGCATGATGGACTGGTATCAGGAGAGCTATTTTGACGGTGCCCCCGCGCCGGGACAGGGGTTCTACCGACATGATATTCTTTGGGGGTACCGCGGATCAGGGGATGCTTGGTACGCCTCCAGCTCATCGTTGATGTCCGATCCGGATGCCCCGGATGACCGCGGCAAGGCTGTGGAACGGCGAACCTACATAAACGAAGCGGGACTTATAGGGCTTTGTAGTGTCAGACCGGCAGTGGCTGTGGCGGGAACACCGTCCGCAAGCACGCCGGAAAAGGGAAACCGTCAAGACAATGCCATAGATTACAGTGAACTTTTACAGGCGCAGTCTGCGGATTATGCACAGAAGCTGGCAGAGGGGTATTACGGGGATGGAAACAGCACGACCGTTTCCGAGGGTGCTCTAAGCCGTTTGGCCAAGGAGATCTTATCCATGTCCGAAGCCGGCGGCGGTAAGCTGCCGGAGGAGCAACGTGCACAGCTGGAAAGCCTTGTTGAGATGCTGTCGGGAGCCAGCGGCGAATATCTGATGGGACGCAAGGCGAACACCTACTCGCCGGTTCTGGTGCAGGCCATGAAAGCGCTGGATATGGATCCTGCAGACGTAAACGGCATGGACTTTTTGGCACCGTTGACAAATCTCTCTGCCATGGACACTGCGGAATACAGAGAGGCGCTGATGGATTTTGACTCGGTAGATGCGTCTATGTGGCGTAAGCGCGGCGTGGACGCGGATACGGTCGTGGACAAGTACGCCGCCGGTATACTGCAATATCAGACGGCAGACGGGCAATTTGACCCTTACGCAAGCTATAGCGGGATAGTTACCCCGATACTCCGGGATTATGTGCAGTACACTGCCGAGAATGTCACCGCCCTTGCTCCCCACGCGGACAAGGAGTACATTTCCAAGGCGATAGACCGTGCCATTGAATACCTGTCCTCCGTACAGCTTTCGGATGGCAGCTTTCCGGGTATGACCGGTACTTCAAACGGCGAGGCAACGCTCGCCGTGCTGGAAATGATGGAAGCGCTGGGAATATCTCTGGACGATCCTCGCTTCGTGAAAAACGGAAATACCGCGGCGGACGCCATGAAGACCTTTTATGTAGACGGAGTGGGCTTTCTTTCCAGCTTCGAGGTGGAAGCGCCGCTGGATGATTTGGGCAGCCTGCCGGTCTACGCCGATCCGGTCATGGATGCTTCTGCTGCCGTTTCCGCCCTGACCTACCTCCAAGCCGCCGAGGACGGCACATTCGGCCCCGACGGCAAGGGCAGCAGCGTGTTCGAGGTGGTGGGCGCCGCCCTGACGGAAACGCCGCTGGGCGCGATCTTGCTGGCGGTTATCGTAGTGGCCATACTGGCGTTTGCCATGGTGCGCCGCTACCGCCGCATCAAGAGGGAGCAGTGACATGGGTACGAAGCACAGATGCGCAGCGGCATTGCTGCTGGCGGTATTCCTGCTCTTCTGTACCGCCTGCGGCGCTGCTCCTGTGCAGCCGGAGGATACAGAAAACAAGGATCAGTACATGACCGACCCTGTGCCGGAGGGCAAACCTACGCCGGTAGAGCCGCAGGATACGACGGTGGATACCACTACGACCCACACCTGTACTT
>OGZA01001914.1_pt1 | contig 13457 bp, 8 predicted proteins | sample 1576591 | NCBI WGS metagenome assembly OGZA01 (sample SAMEA3541565, study PRJEB24748) | human gut metagenome | biome: human gut; feature: human-associated habitat; material: faeces | place: China | collected 2012
ATTTATGTTGTGGATGGCGTTATTCTGTCGAATGATTTGTCTGGTACTGGTTCTTCCGACTGGGATTCGAATGCTAATGACTACGGTAATATGCTGAAGAACCTGAACCCGGATGACTTTGAAACTGTATCTGTATTGAAAGGTGCTGCCGCTACTGCTTTGTACGGTTCACGTGGTTTGAACGGTGCAGTTGTGATCACGACTAAGAGTGGTAAAGGTGCTACCGGTTTCGGTGTTTCTGTTTCTCAGACATTCGGTCTGGATCGTGCACACGGAGGTATGGAGCGTCAAATGCTTTATGGCCCCGGAACGATCGGTGGAGATATCAGCTACGGAGAAGTGAATGCGGACGGCAGCTATAAGAAATGGGATCAGAATCAGTTCCGTTTGAACTCAAGAGGAGAGGGAACGGTTATCGGTGCTTCAACCATGTTGTGGGGACCGCGTTATGACGGTCGTCAGATTGAGAACTACGATGGCACAATGACTTCGTATTCACCGATCGAGAGCAACATGTCGGATGCTTACCAGACCGGGTTGAACTCAAATACCAATGTGTCTGTTCGTGGTGGAAACGAAACAACCAATTATTTTTCTTCCATCTCTTACAAGAAGGCTAAAGGTATTGTTGAAAATAATGATTTTGAACGTTACTCTTTGTTGCTGAAAGGTTCTCATAAAATCAGTAACCGTGTAGATGTAAATGCTTCTATCAGCTTTGCAAACTCTACGCCGAAGAACGCACAGATCAATATTGGTGAAAGTTTCGCAACCGGAACTTATTCAACCATGTACGATACTAATTATTTCCGCGATAAATATCTGGGTGACCATCATACTGGTCTGGCCAGCAATGACTATGGCGATAAGTATGGTAGTGTGCCGGGTAAGAGTTTGTGGTTTAAGATAGACAATAACGATAAAACCCGTAAGGAAACTGTTGTTCGTCCGACTGTTGAGATCAATGTTAAGATGTTAGACTGGTTGTCTTTCCGTGCTGAAGGTAATATGAACTATTATTATACCAGCTGGGAAGATAAACAATTAGGCGAAGGCTACAATAACAAAGGCGGTTTTTACGAAATGGGTCAGGAGTATAATAAGCAGACTACTTTCGGCGGAACTTTTACCTTTAATAAAGATGTAAAGGATTTCCATATCGGTGGTTTCCTTCGTGGTGAATACTATACGACAAGTGCAGCTACTCAGACATCTAAAACAGATGGTGGTCTGGCTGTTCCCGGTCAGTATTTTGTCGGTAACTCTTTGAATACCTCTAAAACGACGGCAGAAATTAAAAATACAAAACGTATTCTTTCAGCGGTAGCTGCTGTGAACCTGAGTTGGAGAAACCAGTTGTTCCTGGATATTACAGGACGTAATGACTGGTCTTCCGGTTTGATCTATACCAACGGAACGGGTAACTACTCCTATTTCTATCCGTCTATCGGTGGATCATGGTTGATCAATGAAACATTCCGTGATCAAATGCCTGAATGGATTAACCTGGCTAAGATCCGTGGTTCATGGGCACAGGTAGGTAACGATGCCAGCCCGTATTCTATTTATTCTTATTATACATTAGGTTCTTTATTGCAGCCGGATGGTTCCAATATCTTTACGAACTATTGGAATGATGATAATAAGAAACTGTTCAGCCCGAACCTGAAACCTGAACGTAAAAATTCATGGGAAATCGGTTTGGACTGGCGTATATTCGACAGCCGTATCGCCTTGGATGCAACTTACTACAAGGAAAATACGACTGATCAGATTATGACAATTGCTATCCCGTCCGAATCAGGTATCAGCAAACAGTTGATCAATGCAGGTAATATCCAGAACTCCGGTGTTGAAATAGCCTTGAATACGATTCCTTTCAAGAACAAAGACTGGGAATGGACATTGGACTTCACATTTACAAAGAACTCGAACAAGATCGTTGAACTTCACCCGAACGTAGCAAACTATATTGCCTTGGAAGGTGATGTGGCTTACGGTAACTATCGTGTAGGTTCTGTTGCGATTGTTGGTGGTTCTTATGGTATGTTGATGTCTGATGCAATGCCTAAAAAGAATGAAAATGGTGAAACCGTATTGACATGGCGTGATTCTTATCGTTCTGCATTTGCTCAACGTAGCGGCACTGCTGAAGAAGTAGGTAGCCTGGTTCCGAAGTTTATGGGTTCTATTGCTACAGGCGTAACCTGGAAAGACCTGAGTTTGCGTGTTGCCCTGGATGCCCGTATCGGTGGAAAGGTTGCTTCTTATTCTAATAAATACGGACAGGCTTATGGATTTACCCAATCTTCTTTAGACTTCCGTGATGAAGAACATGGTGGTATTACCTGGACTTCAAACTACGGAGATTCTAAGGGTATGACATTCCATGACGGTGTGATTCCTGAAGGTGTATTCGAAGCTGGTACAATGGCTACTTGTGTAGACGGTGTTAAACGCGACCTGGGCGGCATGAGTTTTGCTGATGCTGTGAATAAGGGATATTTGGAACCGGTACATGCTTCTGATTATCACTATTGGAGTAACCAGTGGGGTACTGGTACTGTAAACGATTACTGGGTACATGACCTGAGTTATATCGCATTACGCGAAATCACATTAGGATACCGCGTACCGAAGACCATCGCCTCTAAAATAGGTGCAAAGGGACTGAACCTGTCATTCAGTGCAAGAAATCTGGGTTACCTGTATAACTCATTACCAAACAATATTAATCCGGAAAGTGTGCGTAGTAACAAATCGGCTGAGTTCCGTGAACGTTCAAACAGCCCGATCACATCCAGCTATATGTTCACTATCAATTTGGATTTCTAATTAATAAATGAAGCAAATTATGAGATATAAATCTTTTTTAGCAGCAACCCTGTTAGGAACTTCTCTGATGGTAGCTCCGGGGTGCCAGGACGATTTCGCTAAAACAAATACCAACCAGTCTGCTATCACGAAAGCAGATGTGCGCTATTTGTTTACACAGATGTTAAGTGAATTCGAACCGTCGAAATACCAGCAATGGTTTTATAATAATCTGGCTTATACATTGCGTTGGACGCAAGCTAATGTGCCTGATGGCGGTAATACTTCTTCTTTGAACCTGATGGGTGCTTTTGAAGGATCGCAGAGCCAGGTTATTAATGTGAAGTTATATGCTGAAGAAATCAAGCATGTATTATCGTTAATGGATGAAAACGAAAAGGCTACCTATGAAAATATCAATGTCCTCGCAAATCCGTTATTGGTATATCTGGGTATCTTCGGTACGGATATGTATGGTTCAATCGCCTATACGGAAGCAGGCAGAGGATTGCATGAAGAGATCCTGACTCCGGCTTATCAAAGTCAGGAAGAATTGTTCCCTATCTGGTTGGATCAGCTGAATGAAACGATCGATGTGCTGTTGGCTGACAAACCCAATCAGGTGAAGCTGGATGCACAGGATTTCGTTTACAAAGGAGACACCAAGTTATGGGCTAAATTCGCCAACTCCCTGAAGTTGAAGATTGCCGTTCGTATGTTGCATGTTGATAAGGCAAAGGCACTGGCTATTGCTGAAGAAGCTGTGAATAATAAGGCTGGCATCATGTCTGGTTTGGATGATGATTTCATCTATTGCAAAGGTTCTCAGGAATATCACTTCGGAGATGATGTACTGGATGGGCAGAGTAAAGGTATCGGTTCTAAACAACTGATCAACTTCCTGGTTGACAATAAAGACCCGCGTGTTCGTTTTATTTTCCAGAAGAATGACTTTAACTCTAAAGTGGTACAGGCTTTCTTGGATAATAAGAAAGAACTGCCTCCTTATATTAAAGAAGTGGCTGAGATCAAAGACGGTAAATTTGAAGGTTGGAAAGCTCCGGGTGAACCTTGGGTTCGTTACTTCGGTAGTCCGGTGCAGACTTCTGCCAGAGAAAATGCTGAAATAAACAACGCTTATTTCAATTACGACAAATTTAAACTGCCTACAGAAGACGGTGGTGAAAAGCAGTATTATCCGTTGGCTCGTATGAACCGTGAAATGTTGCAGGGTCAGAAAGACTATACTTTCCCTGATGCTCCGGGTGTTTCTGCTACGATCGACGATCAGGACCGTGCATGGTATGGTTTACATTACTCTTCTGCAGAAGTAGCTTTGTATCTGGCCGAATTGAAATTGCTGGGTGCTAACTTGCCTGGTTCGGCTGAAAGCTATTATCAGGAAGGTATCCGTCTGTCTGTTCAGGAATATGACAAACTGGCTTCTTTGAATCAGATTCCGTATTATTCTAGTGTATATGACAAAGAGTTTGAAAAGACTATCAAACTGGAAGATGGTGAAATCGATGCTTTGCTTGCAAACGAGAAATACAAACTGTCCGGTTCTACAAAGGAACAGTTGGAAAAAGTATATATCCAGCAGTATGTTCACTTCCTGTTGTTCCCGAATGAACAGTTCGTACAGGTTCGTCGTTCAGGTGTTCCTATGAAAGATAGTAAAGTATTGGCATGGGAAAACTTTACAGATGACGATGCAAACTTCCAGATCCCGCGTCGTTGGACTATCAATACTCCGCTTCAGAGTGATTTGATGTATACTATCAAGAAGACTGCTTATGAAGCACAAGGATTTACGACTGGTACACAAGATCCGGCTACATTGAACCGTGAACGTATATGGTATGATAAGGGAGCACCTAACTTTGGTGAAGGTCCTAATTTTTAAAGGTATATCTTTGTAAATAGATTAAATAATAAAGAAGAGGGAAGGATTGTCAATATTCTTCCCTCTTTGTCTTTAAATCATACAAATAAATATGAAATATCAGATCACATTCATCATTTTATTGATCTCGCTTATCACTGAGACCGGTTATGCACAAAAAAAGTCTATTTATCTGCTGGATGATTTCACCCAGGGAGTCGTATTAATGAAAAACGGAGCAAAGACAAATGCCCTGTTGAATTATGACGGAAGTAACAGGAAAATGAAATTTAAACAACAAGATGAGATCATGATCCTGACAAATACACAGGCGATCGATACCGTCTTTATTGCTTCTCATAAGTTTATCCCATACAGCCGGAATTTTCTGGAAGTGGTAGAAATGCCTAATGGCAATTTGTATATCAATTGGTCACTGAGAGAACTTTATAAAGGCAGGCAAGGAGCTTACGGCTATGCAAACCAGAGCACGACGACAACTTCTATTAATACCAGTTTTTATAACAAGGGCTATTATAAGGTAGAAAATCCGGATATAATGGAAGAAATCAATGACAATGATTACTGGTTTTTCCGTACCGATAAGCCTGTTAAGTTCCGCAATGAGAAGTCGCTGTTAAAGCTTTTTCCCGGTAAAGAGGAACTAATCAGGATTTATATAAAAGAACATAATATAAATATGAAAAATCCGGAGCAAGTGATAGAATTATCTAATTATTGCATGGGCTTATAGAGTGTATGTTTTTCTACATTAATATGTAAGTATATCTAAAAAAATATTATTTCATGATTCAGGGGATGTAGAGAAGGACAGTTCTACATCCCCTGAATTGTTTCCTATTTATTGATTTAGTAAAAGAATGAGGAAGAGATATCAACCTTCTTCCCCAATGTTAATCTTGCAACAACTCTTGTTTCTTTCTGTTTATATTACCAAATGACATTGGTTGACGCCAAATGCATAGATCTAATAAATTAAACAAAAAACATCAGTATGTTGAAAAGATTCAAATCTGTCAGCATGATTCTCCTGGCGGGCGCGTTGGGCTTTACCGGAAACGCCGTTGCCAATCCGAATACCGGGAATCCTGCTATTGACATTTCCCAACAGGATACGAAGATTACGGGAACAGTGGAAGACGAGTTCGGACCCGTCGCAGGGGCTTCTGTTGTAATTAAAGGTACCACAAACGGGACAATGACCGATATGGACGGCCATTTCACGCTGGAAGGTGTAAAGAAGGGAGACATTATCCAAATATCCTTCATTGGCTTTGCCACACAAGATATTCCTTACACCGGACAAACCGCTCTCAATGTTAAACTCGAAGAAGATGCTCAGAAACTGGACGAAGTCGTTGTTACTGCCTTAGGTATGAAACGTGACAAGAAAGCACTGGGTTACGCCATGCAGGAACTAAAAGGTGACGAACTGCTTTCTTCACGCGAACCTAACCTGGCCAACTCTTTGTCGGGTAAAGTCTCCGGCTTACAGATCGTACGCTCCAGCAATGGGGTGGGAGGGTCTTCGAAGATTGTGCTCCGTGGTAATAACTCGCTGACCGGTAGTAACCAGCCACTGATCGTTGTCGACGGTACGCCGATGGATAACTTCACAGGCGGGGTCGATGATGTATGGGGTAACTCCGGTGCCGATATGGGTAACGGTCTTTCCGACATCAATCCCGAAGATATCGAGTCGATGACTGTGCTGAAAGGTGCTTCGGCTGCGGCTTTATACGGTTCAAGGGCCGGTAACGGGGTGATACTTATTACGACCAAGTCGGGAAAGAAGAATGAAGGGCTGGGTATTACGGTCAATGCCGGTATCACAACCGAGTCGATTTTCCTGAAACCGGATATGCAGAACAGTTTCGGACAAGGATCGGTCGGTGCTTACGATAACCAGTCACGATTGAGCTGGGGACCGAAGGCGGAAGGATAGACGGTTACCGACTGGATGGGACGCCAGGTTCCTTTGAGGACGTACGATAATATAGATGCTTTCTTTAATACCGGTACTTCTTTTAATGAAGGTATCAGCTTCCAGCAGAATATAAAAGGGACGTCGGTCTTTTCTTCCATCAACCGTTCGGATGATGCAGGTATTACTCCGGAGTCGAAGCTGAACAAAACGAATATCACCTTGCGTGCCACCACTTTCCTCGACGAAGCCGAAAAGTGGAAGGTAGATGCCAAAGTGAACTATATCAATCTGAATGCCCACAACCGCCCGATCCAGGGTGTCAACCCTTCCAATGCTTTCAACACGATCTACAACCTGCCCCGTTCGCTGAATGTGGCTGACTTTAAGAATAGTGTGGACGAAGATGGAAACATGATCTGGTGGGATGCTTCGAAGAACCCGCAGGAAAACCCGTACTGGGTGACCAAATACCGCCAGAACAACGATACCCGTAACCGTTTACTGGGTAACATCGCATTGAAATACGCTCCCACCAACTGGTTCAATATCGAATTGAGAGGCGGTACAGACTATTATACAACGACTAAGAACGAAAAAGTATATGCCGGAGGTAATACAACCCCCAGCGGTTTATACAGCGAAGGTTCCGAGACATTTTACGAAAACAACTACAGCTTCCTGGCTACCGCCAATAAAGATAACCTGATCGACCGCCTGGGTGGTTTCGTTACTTTCGGTGGTAACCTAATGATACAGAGGCGAACGAAGATGAATGCCTCGGCCGGTGAATTGCTCGTGCCAAACCTCTTCTCCCTGAACAATGGTATTAATAAACCGACAGTAACCTCCGAGCTAATCCGCCGAAAGATGAATTCGCTTTACGGATCGTTGCAATTGAACTGGGACGGCTATCTGTTCCTGGATATTACGGCACGTAACGACTGGTCGTCTACCATGTCGAAAGCCAACCGTTCTTATTTTTATCCCTCGGTCAGCCTGTCCGGAGTGATCTCCGACATGGTGCCTAAACTAGGCGGACAGATGCCTGAATGGTTTACCTTTGCCAAGGTAAGAGCTTCGTATGCCGAAGTAGGTAACGACCTCGATCCGTATCAGTTATACAATAACTTCACCGTCGGTAAGGATGAGAACGGGAATACGACAGCCGCTCCCGGAAACGTACTTTACGATTCCAGCGTACGCAGCGAGTTGATCAAATCATGGGAAGCCGGTTTCGATATCCGCTTTTTCAACAACCGCCTCGGACTGGATGCCGCCTGGTATAAAACAAACGCCACCCGCCAGCTGCTAAACTTGCCGATGGACCCCTTCTCCGGTTATAGTTCCCGCAAGGTAAATGCCGGTAATATTCAGAATGAAGGCGTTGAAATCTCTCTGAACGGCTTAATTCTCGACAATCCCAAAGGACTAAGCTGGAACTCGACAGCACAGTTCTCCCTGAACCGAAACAAGATCATCGACCTCTATCCGGGTGTTACCCTCTATGATATAAAAACGCTGGATGCCATCCAGATCGTAGCCGTGCAAGGCAGTTATTATGGTGATATCTACGGGCAAACCTTCCAACGTGTGGAAGACAAGAATGATCCTAACTACGGCAAGATCATTGTCGGTGAAGACGGACTCCCATTGATCACGACCGGCAAATCGAAAGTCGGCAACCAGAGTCCCGACTGGATGCTGGGATGGACGAACAGCTTTTCATACAAAGGCTTCAACCTGAGTTTCCTGGTGGACTTCCGTATTGGTGGCGACCTTTATTCGGCAACCGCTTCCAACCTGTACACCCGTGGTAATGCGGCCGGGACAGTAGTAAACGGCGAACGACAGGACTTCATTGTCCCTAATTCGGTTGTCCAGACTCCTAACGGCTATACAGAAAATAAAGTACCCGTCACCCATCAGAATTATTGGGAACGTATCGGATCGACCGGTAATTACGGTTTGCCGGAAATGTACACATACGATGCAACGAATATCCGTTTACGTAATATTACGTTAGGATATGATTTCAATAAAGCGATGCTAAAGAATACTCCGTTCCAGCGCTTGCGTTTGTCTGCGACATGCAATAACGTCTGGATGATCCATTATAACCTGCCGGGAATCGACCCTGAATCTGTTTCAGCAACCAATACAAATGCTACCGGATTCGAGAATGGGGCAGCTCCGACAAGCCGTTCATTTACGTTTAATGTAACGGTAGGTTTCTGACGGGATTTGCACAAGGTCGTTGTGCCGCCCGTCACAAGGTCGTTGTGCCGCCCGTCACAAGGTCGTTGTGCCGCCCATCACAAGATGCTTGTGCCGCCCGTCACAAGATGCCTTTGCCGCCCGTCACAAGGTGCTTGTGAAGAACTTCTCCTAAAAAGAATAAAGAACATTAAAGAAATAAAGTAAGATGAATACAAAGAATATATTACTGGCCGGGCTATTTTCAGTAGCCGCTTTGTTCTCTTCCTGTAATGATTTTCAGGAAATAAACGAAGATCCTAACCAGGTAGGTGAGGACAAAGTGAAGCCTGAATGGTTCCTGAACGCCTCTATTGTCGGAGCGCAGATGAATCCCGAGATTGCCGAACGTATCTTCATTGCCGAATGGAATCGTGCCGCTCGCTTTAACCGGGGCAGCGGATTCACGATCGGTACGGACAATAACGACTATATCACCCTCTACCTCAGCAACTCCTATGCCGTAGGCTGGCTCAACAAGGCTACCCAGGCTATCGAACTGGGAGAAAAGAAGATCGAGGCAGGCGAAGCCGAACAATATCCTTATTATAAAAATGTGGTTCAGATGGCCCGTATCTGGCGTGCTTATCTGAACGCTGAAGTATCCGATGGCTTCGGACCTATCCCGGCTTTGTCGGCTTTTACCGGCGTACCCGGCGAATACGACAGTGTAGAAGCTATCTATGGTTTCATCCTCAAAGAGTTGAAAGAAGCTGAAGCCTCTCTCGATCCTTCTATCAATATGGAGCCGATGGCAGGCGAAGATGCTTTCTATGCCGGAAATGTCAATGAGTGGAAAAAATATGCCAACTCCCTGCGTATGCGTTATGCCATGCGTATCTCGGCCGTATCGCCCGAACTGGCAAAGACCGAATTTGAAGATGCGGCAAGCAAAACCTTTATCTCGTCACTGGATGATCTGGCAGGCGTACAGGAGAAAGATGGTTGGAACGATCTGACAGGCGTCATGTCGCGTACCTGGAATGCACAGCCTATGTCTGTGACTTTCAAGAACCTGGCCGAAGGACTTGGAGGCATTGAATTTCCTCTTCCCGATTCCCTGAAGAGCCATCTGAAAGATCCCCACACCTATATGGGACTCTATCTGAACAAGCATTTCCCGTTGAATACCAACGATCCGTGTGCCGGATTCTATTTTGATGCCATTCCGCAGTATGTAGATCCCCGCGCACCGAAACTATTCAGCGTAGTAGGCTGGAACGACGGTGTGGTTTATTCCGACTATATCGGTGCAGCCAGCGAAGTGCACCCCGTTGAATTGATGGACCCGAACGATAACTCCAAACCGATGCTCACGATCGACCCGCGTTATACCTGGGGTACCTGGGTAGCCGGTGAATGGAACAACCTGTCCGGCCTTGTCAGCGCCTTGACCGGTAAGAACTACAACTATCCTTCCATGGCAAAACAATACCGTATGAATACGCAGAAGCGCGTCTTCTTCGGCCCGTGGGAAAGCTATTTCCTGATGGCAGAAGCCGCCCTAAAAGGATGGACGGTTCCGGGTACTGCCCAGTCGAATTATGAAAGTGGCATCACAGCCAGCTTCGAATATCATGGCCTGCAAAGCCAGGTTTCTCAATACCTGTCCTCTACGGATTATAACCGGGTAGGTACCTCCGTCAGCTTCACCCATACAACGGAAGCGAAGCCTTATACCATCAATTATGTCGATCCTTATACAAAGGAAAATAAGACAATGACCTATAACTTCCCGAAGAACTCAATCTATCGCGGCGGTGCTTACAACAACGATGCATTGACAAAGATTCTTACCCAGAAATATATCGCACAGGTACCCTGGTTACCCGAAGAAGCATGGAGCGATCATCGTCGCCTCGGTCTCCCGTTCTTTGAAAATCAGGCTGTAGAAAAAGACTACAACCCATTGAACCAGGTTCCCCTGACAATGGCAACAGCCAAGGAATGTCGCCTCGATTTCTACCCGAAACGCTACCGTTATCCGGCCAATATCCAGACCAATAACCTGGAAGGATACCAAAAAGCCTTAGAGCTATTGGGCGGCCCCGACGTAGTGACAACGCCGCTTTGGTGGAATCAGAAGTGAGACCTGCATTTCTCTTGATAGAAAAGTAGGCAAAAGATCAAGATTACATCTGTTTCGCTACTTTGATCTTTTGTTACTTTTCTATCAAGGGAAAAGTAAAGAAAACAAACTAAACAAAAACACAATTATGGTACGTAAACTATTAATCCGCGACCTCACCCTCCGTGACGGTCAGCAGTCAGCTTGTGCAACGCGCATGTCGCAGAAACAAATCGACCGTGTACTACCTTTCTATAAAGAAGTTGGTTTCTATGCGATGGAAGTATGGGGTGGGGCAGTGCCCGACGCCGCTATGCGCTACCTGAACGAAGATCCCTGGGAAAGAGTGGAAAAGATCAAAGCCGCAGTAGGTACAACCACCAAACTGGCAGCCTTATGCCGCGGACGCGACCTGTTCGGCTACAATCCTTACCCGGATAATGTTGTCAAAGGCGTATGCCGCAACACCGTCGAGTCAGGAATTGATATCATGCGTATCTTCGATGCCATGAACGATATAGACAATATGAAGCCGGCCATCAAATACACTGACCGTTACGGTGGAATGGCCGATTGTGCCGTCTGCTACGCCATCGACCCTCACCATTCTGCCCTCGAACGGATCGAAGCCGCCTTCCACGGACGTCCCCTTCATAAGCCGGTCTTCAAGAACGATTATTTCCTGGACAAAGCCCAGCAGTTGGAGAACTTCCGGGCCGATATCATCACCCTCGAAGATGCCAACGGACTCATCACTCCTGCAAGGACTGCCGAACTGATACGCCTTTTCAAGAAGAACCTGAAATCTCCCGTCGACTTCCACACCCGCTGTACTGCCGGATACGGTCTGGCTTCTATGCTTGCCGCCATTGTCAACGGTGTCGACATTGTCGATACGAATATCTGGTATTTTGCCGGAGGCTGTTGTGCTCCCGCCATCGAGCTGGTCTACGTCTTCTGCAAGAAGATGGGTATCGAACTGGAAATTGATATGGAAGCTGTCGCCCGCATCAACGCCGAACTCTTGAAAATACGAAAAGAACTGAAAGCCTACGATACCTCCCGCGAGTTGCCCAATCCTTTCAATCCCCTGACCGATAAGTTACCTACCGAGATCGACCGCTTTTTCAATGATGCTATCGAAGCCGCCCGCAAAGACAAGGAAGACGACCTGATCATCTTCTGCCGTGCCATCGAAGAATACTTCAACTTCCCCGAACCCAACGAAATGGTCCAGAAATCGCAGATTCCGGCCAACATGTACAATCAGATAGTCGCCTTGCTGAAGCAGCAGAATCATCCCGAGCTATTGGAGAAAGCGATGTCATTAATTCCCCGGGTACGGATGGATGCCGGCCTGCCCCCCTTGGTGACGCCGGTCAGCCAGGTGATAGCCTCGCAGGCAGTTTCCTGTGCCCTCGACGAACTGAACGGTCGCCCGTTATATAGCAAACCCGTTTACCCCTTTATCTCCCTGATCCGCGGAGATTATGGGAAAACCCCGTTGCCTGTCGACCCTGACTTCCGCCAGCAAATAACCGGCAAGCGGGAAGAGCAACTTTATGATGCCTCAGATTATGAGATGCAGGAGAACCCTGTCATTGATGAAGTCGGTATTCTGGTAGCCGAAAATGAAAAGGAGATGCTTCTTCTCGAACTCTTCCCGATGTCTGCCCGTCATTTCCTGACAAAACAGAAGAAGGATAAGTTCAGAAACGATCTGATGGTTTGATGTTTACCCTCTTATATTTATAAGACTGTTTTAAATAAAAAATCCCGTTGTTTTTACAACGGGATTTTGTTTATTCTTCGTATATGTCGACCGCCTTCGAACGGAGTGTTTAAAAAGGCTTCGACGGTGCGAGTAGCTTCCTCCTGACTGATAAACCGACCGGGCATGACAAGTATGTTGGCATCATTGTGTTCACGAGCCAGTCGTGCAATTTCTTCCTGCCAGCATAAAGCGGCCCGTATTCCCTGGTGTTTATTTAAAGTCATTGCAATACCGTTTCCTGAGCCGCAGATCGCTATTCCGGGATATACTTCTCCGGCTTCTACTGCATAGGCCAATGGATGGGCGAAATCGGGATAATCGCAACTTTCTGCAGAGCAGGTTCCGAAATCCTTATAGGATAATCCTTTGGAGTCCAGTATTTGTTTCACATACTCTTTTAGTTCGTAACCTGCGTGGTCACAACATAAACCTAGTGTTTTCATCTTTATCTGTTAGAGGTAGACAAGTAACCCTATGGTTCCGCCGGATGCAACCATCTTGGTTCCCGTTGCAGCAACCGTAGAGGTTCCTGCCGATGCAACCGAGGCTTCGCTGTAGTAGGAACGCCGGGGTTCCGCCTTCGGGAACCGTCCGGTTCCTTCCGGTGCAACCATAGGGCTTACTTTATCTTATGTTTTCTTATGCTAATAGTTCTTTTACCTGATTGTATACATTCTGTCCTGTGAAGCCCAGCTTTTCGTCGAGCACCTTGTAA
>OGZA01001916.1_pt1 | contig 13438 bp, 9 predicted proteins | sample 1576591 | NCBI WGS metagenome assembly OGZA01 (sample SAMEA3541565, study PRJEB24748) | human gut metagenome | biome: human gut; feature: human-associated habitat; material: faeces | place: China | collected 2012
CCGCCATGTGCGGACGCGCGGCCCCGTTGCCGTTCTGCGTGGTTCAATGTTTCCAAAGCTGCGCGCATGCGCATCGGTTTATGCCCGGCACACAGCCGCACAAGCTGCTGGCTTGAAACCATTATAGCACACCGCCGCTGGAATGCATCCGGCTTTTACCAAAATGTCACATTTTTTATGCGCGTGTCTCCCGGTGCTTTTTCCAAGCCAGCACAGCCAGCAGGACCACACAAGCCGCTGCGGCTACGGTGACCCAGACCAGCGGGAACGCATCCCCTGTCCGGGGCATTCCCGGCGCAGGTGCGGCCGTACCGGAAGACGCGCCCCCCGCGCCGCCGGAAGGCGTACCGGAAGAGGAAGATGTGTCTGCAGAAGAACTGCTCGTCCCGCCCGAAGGAGCGGAAGAAGATGAGCCGCCGCTTTCGGCGCCCGCCTTCGGCTGTGCCAATACATACAGGCTCAGATGTGTCAGCTCCGCATTCAGCAGGCCGTCTGCTGTTTTTGCCGTCAGCAGTTCTTTTTCGCCCTCAGGGCTTACGTGATACAGCTGCGTTTTGGCTGCGTCAAAGCCCTGGGGAAGTGGGAACGCCACATTCAGCACGCCGCGCGGCTGCACCGTGCCGCCATCCAGCAGCAAAGAAATATCAAATGCCGCAAGGTCAACATTTTCATTGCGGAAAGCGCGCGCCACAGAAGCATATGCCGCGTCGCCCGCATCCACCGGCTTCACCTTGAGATGCGCGCCGGCCGGCACTGTGTCCAGCCCTGCCGCAACACGGATCCCTGTTGCACTGTCCACCTCGTTGAACACGGGAGCGGGCTGTTCCGAAGTGAGCGCGCCCTCCACGGTGAATTCATCAAAAGCCACCCAGCCGAATTTGGTATTTTTGTCCGTGTTGAAGCCGCGCTCAAACTCGGCCTTCAGGTATTTCACACGCACCGGAGCACCAGTCTCCAGTACAAAGTGGTAGGCGTCCATACCCGTGGCGATGGCTTCATAGCGGCGAGCGTCCGCCTGCGCCACGGTGCCGAGCTCCGTCCAGCTCTTGCCGTCCAGCGACGCGGAATATGTCACCTTATCCGGCGCGCCGATGCCCGCGGATACCCAGGCAAGATAGTCTACTCCCAAAGCCTGCACCTCAGCGACAGTGTCAAAGGAGATCTGCAGCGTAAAAGGCTCCGTAGCCACGGTCTGCAGTACGCCGATATAATCACCGTTCAGCGTATTCTGGTTCGCCCAGCTTCCTGTTTGAAGGACGCCGTTGTTCAGCAGTACAGAAGCCACATTCTGAAGGTTTGCAAAGCTTTCACTGTTCAGGACATTTCCGCTTTCCAACGTTATGGTACCCATGGAGGCGATGCCCTCGCCCGAAGCCAGCGGCGCCGTGCCGTTTACCGTGAATTCGTCCACGCCCAGCCATGTATAGGGCGCAGCCGGGTCTTTGGAGGCGTCCAGGCCGTGGCCGAACTCCGCGCGGATATAACGGGCCTTTTCGGCGGCATCCAGCTTGAGCACATACTCGACCGTCTCGAAGCCGTTGGCCGATCCCGGGCTTATCTCCGCCTGCGCATAAGTTACAGTGCCCAGCTCTTTCCATGTCTGGCCGTCCTGTGAAACACTGTATGCAACACTGTCCGGCGCGCCGATGCCCCATCCCGGATTGGAAACGGAGCCCAGCGCCACACGCTCCACCTGCCCGATACCGCCCAGATCCGCTGTCAGCGTAAACGGCCCCTGCGCGTGATTGGCATTGATCTTCACATAGCTGTCGTTCCAGGCGCCGGCCTTTTCATTGCCGTCCACCAGTTTCGGAAGCGCCTGCAGCAGCTTGTTGAATTCTTCGGTATTTTTTACATTTTCCGCTTCCAGTGTAAGCGTGCCCGCCGCCGCAAGATTCTTGACAGGCTTCTCCATCTCCGTGGGGATGCCGCTGAAGAAATCATGCATCGCGTCGTAGATATACCGCGTGCCCGAGACGTTCTGGCTCGTCTCTGCAATGCCCCATGTGCCCGTGTACCAGGCAATCAGGCTGTTGTTCTGATAGGCAAGCTTGTCGTCCGCCCCTTGCGTGAGGTAAGAGCGGAACTGGCTGATGTATTTGTCGTTGATGCCGCCGAATTCCATCTCGATGCCCAGGCCGTACTTTTTGCACAGCGCAGCGGTATCCGCAATGCGCTGTTCGGAGGCATTGGCGTCGAACGCATAGTTGGGCTGCATGATGGCGTAGTCAAAGCCGAAGGTCTTCCAGGCGCGGAACCCGGAGGACTGGTAGAAGGGGATCCAGTAAATTTGATACGCGCCGTTCTCCAGGCTGTGGACGTAATCCGTTACACCCTGCACCGTTTCCAGAACCAACGGGTCCACGTCGTAGTGCATCACTTCATCGTACCAATAGAAGCCGTCCAGACGCAGGTTCTCGTAACCCTTGGCCTTGAATTCCCGAATCACGGTGTCCAGATACCACCTGGAGGCCTCCATGCGGTCCGCCAGAGCCTGCTGCGCCGGATTGGTATCCGAGACCGCGAAATTCAGCGAATGGGTGCCGCCGGGCAGCGTGCCGAAGGCATCCTGGCACAGAATGGGCGGATAAAACGCAATCTTCACGCCCACTTTGTAATCCGCGTCGCCTGTGGCCTCTTTCACCAGGGCCACAGCCTCGTTCAGCGCGTCCAGGTTATAAGCCGTGCCTGTACCCTCGCCGTAGTGGAACAGAAAATCAAGATAGGTCTGCCAGTCCTCCGCGGTGGCACACATCTGTGCCGCATCGGGGTTGGAGGTCATCGTACTGCTCACATAGATGAGGTTATGGTAATCCGTATCGTCATCCGGCGTATCCAGATTTGGTGTATAGCCGTGGGACAGGAAGGTAACGGATTCAAAAAACTTATCCGTAATATTGCCCTCCTCGTCCACATAGCCCACCATGGGAAGAAGCTCCTCCACGGTTTTCTGGCTGGTCTGCAGCGCGCCGCCCGCGGAAGAGAACCAGTGTCCGGCATAGGCCAGCGCCTCGTGCTGGATGCCGCGTGCCTGGTCTGTCCAGGCATATTTGTTCACAACTTCATAATCCGTGCCCGGAGTATCCGGCAGCGTTTCGGCGGTATCCGAAGGCGCCGCTGTGCCCCGTACCTCCAGCTCGTCGGCAAAGGCCCAGGTGCCTGTCAGCTCAAACGCGACCTTTACATAACGCGCATTGTAGTTCAGGCCGTCCAGCGTAAAATAGTAGCTCTGGCAATTCACCTCTTTGCCGTTTTCCACCACGGAATAATAATGGTCCGGGTCCTCGTCCTTCACGGCGTCGAAGCGGGAAACACGGCCCACGCGGTGGAACGTTACGCCGTCCTCCGACAGGAAGTAGGTGACCATCGACGGCGCAGAAATCCCCCATCCCAGGCCCTCCTGCATGTGGAAGGAAAGCGATTCAATATGGCTCAGCTGCCCCAGATCCAGCGTGATGGCGCGGTCGATCTGCCGGTATGCCTCATAATAATGAGAGCGCATGCCGCTGCCATTCCAATTGCCGTCCAATATCTCGCCGCTGCCGTAATAGCCGTCTGTCAGGCGGTTGAGGATGCTCTCCTCTTTTTCGCGGATCGTTGTATCCTTGGTGGCAGGGTCAAGGTCCGTACCGGCGCCTTCCATTTCCAGTGTGAAGGCATCATTGCCCTTTCCCTGCGCCAGGTTTACAGTATCTGCCGCCGTTGCGGCGCTGGCTGTATCCGCAGAACCGGAAGAATATGAGACATCCGAAGACACCGTCTCGGAGGAAGACGAAGCGCCGGAAGAGGACGCCGCCCCAGAGGAGGACGAAACGTCCGGAGAGGACGCCGCCCCGGAGGAGGACGAAACGTTCGGAGAGGACGCCGCCCCGGAGGAGAACGAAACGTCTGGGGAGAACGCCGCCCCGGAGGAGGACGAAACGTCTGGGGAGGACGCCGCCCCGGAGGAGGACGAAACGTCCGGAGAGGACGCCGCCCCGGAGGAGGACGAAGCATCCGGGAAGGACTCTGTCCCGGTGGAGGATGAAACAGCGGAAGACGGCGCCGCGTCAGAGGAAGACGACACGCTTTCCGCATAGGCGGTTGTGAGCGGCATCGCCAGCATGGATATTGCAAGGACCGCCGCCAGGAAAAAACGCATGATTTTTTCTTTACGCATTCGTATAACTCCTTCTCAATGATACCAATGGGCTTGTTCTGAGTCTTCTTTCTTGTTTTCTGTTTGTTTTTGAGCGCACCAAAACAAGGGTGCCGCAAAATGGGTACTCTGTGCTCTGTCTGTTCTGTTTCACAAAAAACGCCCATACGCCAAAACGCACGGGCGCAGGATTTCAGCTCACCGGCTTTTATTTTAAGCCGGAAGTCGTGGAAATGCCGCTTATAAACTGTTTTTGTGCAAGGAAGAAGATGATGATGAGCGGCAGGGTGAACATCACGCCTGCGGCCATCAGCAGGTCCCATTCCTGACGCGCAGTGGTCAGGAACATCTGCAGGCCGATGGACAGCGTATACTTTGCGCTGTCCTGCAAATAAAGCAGCGGGCCGTTCAAATCGTTCCAGCCGCCGATGAATACAAGCACCATGATCGTCGTCAGCACGGGCTTGCACATCGGGTAGACCACACGGTACAGAATGACGAACTCGTTCGCACCGTCGATGCGCGCGGCCTCAATGACGCTGTCGGGCAGGCCCTTTACGAACTGCCGCATAAGATAGATGTAATACGGCGTACCGAAAAATGCGGGCAGCACCAGGGGTACGAAGGTATTCACCAGCCCTAGCTTCGACCATGTGATGAACAGCGGGATCTGCGTGACCTGCCAGGGAATCATCATTGTGGCGAGAATGAGCGGGAAAATATATTTCGCACCCTTCCAGGGGATCTTCGTCAGGGAATAGGCGATCATCGGCGCGGCGAAGATTTGGCCGAGAACCGGCAGAATCGCGACCACCAGCGTGTTCTTCGTATACGCGAACAGCGGCATACGCTTAAAGATCGTCGCAAAATTTTCCCACTTAATGGGGTCCGGAATCCACTTGGGCGGATTCAGAAATATCTGGTTCGTAGGCTTTACCGCGGTGGAAAGCATCCACAGGAACGGCATGAAAAAGATGCAGGCAAAAAAGATCAGCAGAATATAAGAGCAGACCTTGCCCACGGTGCGCGAGGTTTTTGCAGAGATGATCCATTTTTTCACAGCTGTTCCCCCCTTACTCTACGTCGTAGGTAACGCGTTTTTCCATCAGGTACATGGCCACGAACGAAACCACCAGCACAATCAGGAACAGCACGATGGCCATAGCCGAGGCGTAGCCCATCTTCATGTAGCTGAAGCCGTTCATATACAGATACATCGAATAGAACAAAAGCGAGTTCTGCGGCCCGCCGGTGATGCTCTGCCCCACCTGGGAAACACTGGCAAACACATACGCCTGCGTGAAATACTGAAAGGACGAAATAAGCCCCATCACCACCAGGAACTGAATGGTGGGCGAAATGTACGGCAGAGTGATCTTAAAGAAACGCTTGACAGGACCCGCGCCGTCCAGCTCTGCCGCCTCGTAGAATGACTTTGGCACCGCCTTCAGCGCCGAAAGGAAAATGACGGTGTTCTGCCCGCAACGCCACACGTCCATAATCATCAGCGAGATCTTGGTGAACTTCGGGTCGCTCAGCCAGCTTGGGCCTCGGATGCCGAACCAGGACAAAAAGTTGTTCAGCAGGCCGTATTCCGGGTTGAGCACCCACAAAAACAGCATGGCGCTGGCCACAATGGGCACCACTGTGGGCAGATAATAGATGGTGCGGAACGCGGGCATGCCCTTGACCTCCTTCGACAGCAGCACGGCCAGCGCCAGAGCGACCACAAGGCCGATGGGCATGCCGATGAAGGACATGACGGCGGTGTTCTTGATCGACACCGGAAAATATTTGTCGTTGAACAGCGTGACATAGTTGTCCAGCCCTGTGAACTCTGCCGGCTGGAAGATGTTAAAATCCGTAAAACTATAATACAGCGCGGAGAGGATCGGATAAAGCTGGAAGCACAAAAACCCGATGAGCCACGGCGAGACAAACAGCAGGCCAAGGAGGAAGAACCTCCGCTCTTGTTTCGATTTTCGTTTTTTGATCCCGTTTCCTTCCTTTTTGGCGGCCGATGCATTTCTCATGCCAAAACCTCGCTTTCGTAGAGATGGCCCGCGGCACGGGCTTTGGGAATACAGGCGCGATACAAAAAAGGAAAGCGCCGACCGGGCCGGGTAACCGCACAGCCGGCGCTTTCCTCTATTCTTTACTGTTTCTTTTGTCTGTTCAGCCGGCGGCCTCGTCCGCCATGGGCTGCACCGCTTCCACAACGGCCTTGGCCGCGTCTTCTACGGTCATATTGCCGGCGAGCGCCTCGGTCATGTAAGTGCTGATCTCAGTCAGATACTCGTTGACATAGGAGCTCATGGGGAACGCACGGAACTCGCCGTCGCGCAGCATCTCCGCCACCTGTTTGGCCTCTTCGGAAACGCCGTCCATCGCGATGACCGCGTCCAGAGCGCTCTTGCGCGGCATGAACGCGCCGTTGCCATAGTCGCCCTCAGCCATGAAGGCCATGTTCTCGGCGCTGGTCAGGCTCTTGAGCACCTTCAGCGTGGCTTCGGCGTTCGCCGTTTTGGCGTTCACTTCCCACACGCCGCAGCTCAGCATGCCCTGGCCTTCGCCGCCCTCGGCGGGAGCCGGCATCGGGGCGATGCCCATGTTGGTGCCGGTCTCCTTCGCAGCATCCACCATGGAAGCCAGCGCGGAGTCCGCCTGCCAGCGGATGGCCAGCTTTCCAGTGAACAGCGGGTCCTCGGTTGTGGCGCGGGCACCCAGAGAATCGATGAAGCGCTTCACGTTGTCATAGCCGTACTTGCTGTAAATGTCGGCCTGGAACTGATAAGCCTTGAGCATCTCGGGAGAATCGAAGGTGATGGTGTTGGTCTCTTCGTCGATGAACTGCGCACCGAACGCCACAGGCCACAGAACGTTGTCCAGCCAGGGATAATCGGGGATCAGGCCCATCTGCTCAATGGAACCGTCAGCGCCAACCTTCGTGCAGTCGTCAATGCACTGGATCAGCTCGTCCATCGTTTTGGGGAATTCTTCCCAGCCGGCCTCGGCCAGCATGTCCTTGTTGTAGAACAGGAACGTAGAGCTGTACGTGAAGGGGATGGAATATACCTTATCCTCGTAGGTGCACACATCCCATGCGGCGTCGATGAAATCGTCCTTGTTCCACTCGGCGTCGCCGCCGTTGACAAACTCGGTAAGGTCGTACAAAGCGCCGTTGTTCGCCCAGGTGGGCGCGTTGTTCCAGTAGTTCTGGAAGATGTCCGGCGTAGAGCCGGAAGCGATCGTCGTCATGATGACGTCCGCCGTTTTGGCGCCGGACACAACGACTTCGATGTTATCGGTGTTGGTGGCGTTGTAATTCTCGGCCCACTGCAGCAGACGCTGATGGGGCTTGGTTACTTCCTCATCCTCGGCATACATGTGCCAGACGGTGACCACCGTCTTTTCGCCGGAGGGCGCGGCGGATGCCGGGGCGGAACCAGATGTGCTGCCGGCTGCGGAAGAAGATGCTCCGCCGCAGGCGGTGAGCGCCGAAACAGCCAGCGCAAGAGAAAGGATCAAAGCGAGTGCCTTTTTCATAAGTGACCTCCTGATGAAACATTATTTCCGAACGGGCCGGACGACCGGTCAGCCCGGCCCGTACATGGCATCAATTCCGGGCGTGCACACGGGTCTCTTTTAAAAGAATATCCTGGAGCCGTTGGCTCCAGGCACCGGCGCTTTTGCGCAAAAGCGCGCGTCGATGTGCCCCGGGTGCTTTTTTGCCCTCCTATACTATACCAAATCTGCAAAAATTCTTCTTGGCAAATCTTCCATTTTCGGCCGCCGCCTTCCGGGCGGCCTTTTTTGCACTTTTTTTGAGGCGCCGCGGGCAGTTCCGCCTAAAAACGGCTTTGCTGCGTCCTTCGCCTCGTAAAAACAATTTACACAAAATTAAATTTCAAAACGCCGCATTTGGCAGGCAAACTTGATAAATCGTTCAATCCTGACCCACCGAATTTGAAAAAACATCCAAAACAGAACCGTCGCCGAGCAGTTTTACTGGTAAAAGCGTCACAGAACTACGGGCTTCCCCTCGGCCGCGGAGCGGTAAGCAGCCAGCACCAGCGCCAGTGCCTTGCGGCCTTCGGCCTCGTCCACCAGCAGCGTCCCCTCGCCGCGCACCGCGTCGATAAAGTTGCGCAGCTGTGCCACATGCCCCGAAGGGTCAATCGCGCCCGCCTCACTGTGGGAGCGCACCTCCGGCGCGGGTTCCTGCTCATAAATATGGTAAGCGGAGTCTCCCGCCACCTCCCATTTAACGATGCGGTCTTCTTCCAAAATGATCGTTCCTGACTCGCCGTTCAGCTCGATGCGGCGCGGAAAGCCGGGGTAATCCCCCACCGACGCCTGAATGACGCCCTGCGCGCCGCAGTGCCAGGCCACTACAGCTGTGAGTGTATCCTCCACCTCAATATCCCGCACCAGCGTGCCGCTCAGCGCATAGATGCTGTCTGCCGGCCCCATCAGATACCGCACAAGGTCCACACCGTGGATCCCCTGGTTCATCAGCGCCCCGCCGCCGTCCATCGCCTGTGTGCCCCGCCAGGTACCCGAATCATAATAGCTCTGGGGGCGGAAATATTTCATATACAAATCGCAGCGTGTGATGCGCCCCAACGCCCCGCTCTCCAAGGCGCGCTTTACGCGCGCCACGGCCGGGCCGTAACGCAGCTGGGAGACTACCCCCACCTGAACACCGGCGGCGCGTGCTGCGGCGGCCACGGCGTCGCAGTCCTCCAACGTCAGCGCCACGGGCTTTTCAATGAGCACATGCTTGCCCGCGGCCACAGCCTGCAGTGCCAGCGGCGCATGCAGGTGGCTGGGCGTGCAGATACACACCGCGTCCACCTGCGGGTCTGCCAGAAGCGCGTCGTAATCCGGATACGCCCGGGTGCCGTAAGCCTGTGCCGCGGCACGGGCGCTTGCTTCTACAGGGTCATACACGCCGCACAGCGCCGCGTCCTCGATGGAGCGGATCGCGTCCAGATGGAACCGGGAGATCACGCCGCAGCCCGCCACGGCAAAATGCACTTTCAAATCCAAAGGTTCAACATTCCTTTCCGGGCACGGCCCTCCTGTTCAAACCGGGCGCAGCGTGTCCGCATAAGCGGGCAGCGGCGCAAAAATGCCGCTTTCCCCATAAAAACCTCCGTCAAGCCGGTACACGCCGTTCTGCGGTGTGCGCCAGGCGGCTCCGGGCGCGGCGCACATAGCGTCCAGACGGCGCCAATCGGTATAATTCTGCGGGCCGTTGCTCTCCACAACACCCACGCGCAGACCCGGTACACGCGGCAGCCGCGCCGCCAGAGACATATTCCAGTCCAAAAGCGCAGGCGGCACCGTCAGGTCCGCGCAGAAGCACGCCGCGCCGCTTTTCTGCGCCGCGCGCACCATCTCCAGCGTGACGGACAGCGTTTTTGCAATGGGTTTGCAGGCGATGGCCGAATAGCCGTATTCCCAGGTCAGGCGGGCAACGTCCTGTGCGCTGTGGGCACTTTCGTCGCCCGCTACGCGCACCGGCAGGCCATGCACGGGTTCCGGCCGGTCCCCCGCAAACGGCTCCTCCAGCAGCACGATGCGCTCCAGCGCGTCCATCTTGTCCGCAGCATCCAGAAAGCGCAGCAGAAATTCCCTGTCCGGATAACGGCCGTTGGCGTCCAGATAATAGACGGGGCGGCCACACTCCGTATACGGCGTGGTAAAGCCGGCGGCTGCCGTGTGGACGGTGCGCAGGCGCCCGATGTCCCACGCAAGCATGGCCTCCGGGTCTCCGTTCTTCTCCGGGTCGGAACCGATCTTTACCTTTAATAAAAAGGCGCCGTCCTCCAGCAGGGCGTGCAGCTCGTCCTCCGGCGTATGGTAAGTGATGAGCGGGATGCTCCCCAACTCTTTTTCCCGGTTCGTCAGCTCCGGGCAGAAGGACGCGCACAGCGCGTCGAAGGTGCCGTTCCCCCGTTTTGCGTTCCAAAGCTGCCACAGCGCAAAATCCACGGGTACCAGCGCGTTGAGTACAAAGGTTTGCGGCACGTCTGCCCGTCCCAGAAGTCTGCGGGCGAACGCCAGAAGCTCCGGCATCAGGCCCGCAGTCATACCGGGCGGGTCTGTGAAAGCCTGTCCCTGCAAAAGCTCCAGCGCGCGGCGCGTGACCGCCAGCATTCTTTCGTTGCCGCCCGCTTCGTCACAGGCGCAGAAGGTGACGGGGTCGGACCAGAGCACGCTCTGTACGCCCACACCCATGCCGCTCGCTCCGCTGTCCAGCGTCAGGCGCACGGCCGTCTGCCACAGCTCGCTCAGCGTGCCTCCCTTGAAGCCGAAAGGTGCGCGCAGCGGTTCCCGTATGACGCCGAGCTCTGTGTTAACGATACGTTCCATGGCGCTTACGCGATGGTGGCCAGCATGGCCTGCGTGATCTCAGACACCAGCGCCCCACCTGTAAGGAACCGTCCGATCTCGTCGGCCACGTGCGCGCCGATTTTCAGCTTGCCGTTGTTGGCAAGGCCCGCCAGATGCGGCGTCATGATGCAGTTGGGGATGCCGCGCAGAGAGCTGTCCGCGGCAGGCGGCTCGGGGTCCGTCACATCCAGGCAGGCATATTTCAGCTTGCCGCCGCGCAGCGCTTGCGCAAGCGCTTCCTCGTCTACCAGGGCGCCCCGGGCGGTGTTGATGAGGATGGCTCGGTCCTTCATCAAAGAAAGCGCGCGGCCGTTGATCATATGGCGGGTGGAATCCAGCGCGGGCGCGTGCAGCGAAACCACATCGCTTTCGGCCAGCAGCGTATCCAAATCTGCCTTTTTCGCGCCCATGGCGGCGATGGCGGCTTCGTCCAGCAGCGGGTCATAGGCCAGCACATTTACGCCGAACGCCTGCAGCAGCTCGATGTAGTGGGAGCCTGCAAAGCCACAGCCTACCACGCCCACGGTGATGTCGAACAGCTCGGTGATGACGCTGTAATCCTCCACCCAGCCGCCGTTGCGGATCTCCTCGTTGAAAGCAAACACGTTTTTGCAGGCGCAGATGGTAAGGCCCAGCGCCGTTTCCGACACACCGTAGCTGAGGATGCGCGCGCTGCTGACAACGCGGATGCCGCGGGCATACAGCTCGTCGCTGACGATACCCTTCACGCTGCCTGCGGCGTGGGCCACAAAGCGCAGGTTGGGTGCGCAGTCCAAAATTTCCTTATCCAGCTGCGGCACGCCCCAGGATGTAATGGCGATATCCGCCCCGGCAATGATCTGCTTGACGGTCTCTTTTTCGGCCTTGTCCGTTTCGTTCACGGCCACCTCGCCCCATTCGGCCAGGCGGGCCATTGTTTTTTCGGAAAGCAGCGTCGCGCGCAGCGGCGCGTCCATCAGCACGGCAATTTTCATCGTTCGGTAAGCTCCTTTTCCGCCGCCCGTTGTCCGGCCGGCCCTCTTGCCCACATTATACCGTCGCCTCCCGCCGGTGTCTTTACACTTTTTTTAGGAATATTGTACTATTTTTTCGCAGGTGTTCCCTTTGCGCATGGCGTTGCTGTATACTGATATTGTAGAAAAGCAGTGAAAGGAAGGGGAACACGGATGAACGAATGCAGCATCCTCTGGTGCGGCAAGTACCACCAAAACTGGGAAAACGAGCTGCACTGCCACAACTATTTCCAAATGGTAGGCATTCTGAGCGGCAGCGGCACCGTGTATGTGGACGACCAGCCTTATGAGATTGAAAAGGAGCAGGTGTTTCTGCTGTGCCCCCAGCAGCTGCACGCCATCCACTGCGGTGAAAAAAACGCTGCGCCGCTGAAAATGCTGGATGTAAAATTCACCGTGGCGGATCCCGCGCTGTTCGAGGATCTGGTGCGCGTGGGCGATATGTTCCATTTGCAGGATTTCGGATGGTTCGTGCGCTTTTTTGACAAGATCATCGCAGAGAGCGCCCAGCAGCGCCCCTATTATTACTCCATCATCAGCGGCTATTTGCTGGAAATGCTGGTACGTATCGTGCGGGAACGGCTGGGCCAGCCCGCCGCAGCGCCCGAGGAGGAGGCGCCCCGCGTCGCCACGTTCAAGGGTGTGGACGTTGCCGCACTGATGCAGTATATCGATTTCAACTATTCCCGCATCATCAGCCTGGAGGATCTTTCCACCCTGGCGGGCGTCAACAAAACAACGCTCATCAGCATCTTCAAGGAGGTGTACGGCACCACGCCCATCCGCTACATCAACCGTATCCGCCTGCGCAAGGCCAAGGAGCTTCTGGTGAACACCGACACCAGCGTCAGCGAGATCGCAGACCTTGTGGGCTTCCAGAGCATCCACTATTTCAGCCGCTTTTTCAAAATCAAAGGTGAGAAGTACTTCTGTACCTTTATCAGGCTCACTTTGTATATCAATGCTTCCTTCCATTGCGTCCACAATGTACTTTGTAATCGCCATTCCCAAACCAGTGCCTTGCGTTTTACTAACCCTGACTCCATCAGCACGGCTATAGGGTTCATATATTCTTTTCAGAAAATCTGGCGACATACCAATTCCATTATCCTTGACCTTGATATGGATTCGGATATAGTTTTCTCCTTTCGGAGATTTTTCTTCAGAGAGGGATAGTTGTATCGAACCCCCCTCCGGTGTATACTTCGTTGCATTCGATAAGAGATTAAGTAAAACCTGATTTAAGCGTATGCCGTCACACCACACATTTTCTGTTAATATATTTTCAACGTGTATGTCAAAGGTCTGCTTTTTAGTCTTAACCTGTGGCTGCATGATGTTAACAATGCCTTCAACGACTTCCTTTAATGAAATTTGTTCTGTTGTTAAAGTTAATTTCCCACTTTCAATTTTAGACATATCCAAAACATCGTTGATCAGCCCTAATAGATGTTTACTTGATAATGTAATTTTTCTAAGGCAATTCTGTACCTGTTTCTGGTCATCTATGTGGGCTGTGGCAATCGCGGTCATGCCGACAATTGCATTCATGGGTGTACGAATATCATGGCTCATATTTGCTAAAAATTCGCTCTTTGCTTTACTTGATTCAACCGCTTTTTGGCGGGCATCCTTTAACTCAAGCAGCTGAGAACGGGTTATGGAGAAATACCGAAGAAAAATTAATGTAAGAATGGTCAAAATAGAAGCACAAGATAACAATGTCATAAATATACGCTGGTTGCTCAGATTATTTATGGTATCATCCAATATACTATAAGGCATTACCGATACCAAATACCACTCAGAATAAGGTAATGGTATACCGTATATCTGATGCTCTTCACCATTTACGTCAACCGTTGTAACATATTCTTCATGTTTT
>OGZA01001918.1_pt1 | contig 13427 bp, 9 predicted proteins | sample 1576591 | NCBI WGS metagenome assembly OGZA01 (sample SAMEA3541565, study PRJEB24748) | human gut metagenome | biome: human gut; feature: human-associated habitat; material: faeces | place: China | collected 2012
CATAACGAAATGAAAATTCTGCCATATATTTGGAATCATAATTATAAGTAGCACGTCCAATCCAAGAAAGATGCGAACCTAAATTTTCGGATTCATTAACAGAGACTGTCCGTCTTTCTGGATCTGTAGAAAATACAAACCACTGATCATAATCTGTCAAAGGATCATTAGCTGTAGCATAGATCGCTTCACCTTGACTTTCTGCTTGTTCAAAAGTAATCATTCCACCGACTTCATGTTTTCCGAATGAATTTTTGTAGTTTAATGTCCAGTCAAATTGTTCATTCCAAAACTGACGAGCACCATACGTTAAGTTCTCATAGTTAGAACCAAATGTATAAATATTATATTTATTCAAATCTAATGGTCCCGGTATAAATCTGTTATCAGGATCTCCAGACTGAAAATTATATGCTTTTTGATGAGACATATACTTCTTACGAGCATAGTCGTTTATAATGTAATTTCCCGTGATTTTAGTTGACAATCCCGGCAAAATTTTACCTAAATCAATATTTAAAGATAAAATTCCATTCACATTACGCCTACGTGTCTTAATATAACGGTCACCTAACACAACATCAGCAACATTCCAACCTTTAAAGTTGCTTACATCCGGATAAATTGGATAATCTGTTTTTTCATTCGCAGGAGTACCATCTAAATAAGTATAAGAAGGAACTGTTCTCAAACAATTAAATGTAGTCCGATAAAAATCAAATATATCTTCACTATCATCTCCACTTCCTGGCCAATTAAATCGTCTATCATCTTTTTGATATCCAGATATATTTGCATTCAAAGATATATATTTAGACAAATTCACTGTTAAGTTTGAACGGAAAGAGTATTTATTATTTTCCAAGTTTTTATAAGAGCCTTCTTCTCTGATAAAGTTGCCTAACACATAATATTTTACCTTTTCTGTTCCTCCTGTAGCACTAATAGAATGCTTCGTATTCCACGGATTCTGCCAAATCAAATCATTGACATTATAATCATGTGTTTTTGCATATTCCATCTCTTCTTCATTATTCGGTAAAGGCAACCCGTTTGCTTCAGCAACCAAATTCTGATACACCAATTCTTTATAAGCACTCATTTCATCCGAAAAAAGCTTACGCGTTGGCCTATTAAATGTGTAAGATCCTTGATATTCAAATTTAGGTTTACCCATTGCATCTGCACCAGACTTCGTTGTCACCAACACAACCCCATTTCCAGCTTTAGACCCATAAACAGAAGCTGTAGCAGCATCTTTCAAAAAACTAAGTTGGTCTATTTCATTTGGCTCAAGAGCATCAAATGCGGCCTTATCCCTAATAATCCCATCAATAACAAACAACGGATCTCCGAAGCCACCACGCATACGGATTTCAGAACTAGCCCCCATAAAGCCAGAACTTCCAACAATAGTCAACCCAGGAGCACGTCCAGCTAACGTATTTGATAAATTAGTTGTTGAAATCGTTGAGAGCTCTTCCGTTTTCACATTCGTTATTGCACCAGTTAAATTAACCTTTTTTTCAACACCATATCCAATTACAATAACTTCATCCAATTTCTGAGTATCCTCAAGCAGTGTTATCTGATAAGAATTTTGTCCTCCATCTATCTTAATTTTTTGATCTATATAACCAATATATGAAATAAGTAGAATTGCCCCATTCGATATTCCATTCAGAACGAATTTTCCATCTACATCTGTTATTGTACCAATTCCTTTGTTATCTTCAAGCGTAACATTCGCACCGATTATCGCTAAACCTTCTTTATCGACAATCCTTCCTGATATTGTGTGTTTTTCTTGCTGTACTCCATTTTGTGCAAACTCTGACCTCTTTATTTTTTTTACACTATCATCCTTCAGAAATACACGATTATTTACTATTTTATAAGAGATCCCTGTATTCTTAAATACCTCTTTCAGAACATTTTCTATATGTTCATTTTTAAGATTAACAGAGACTTTGGAGATTTTCTTATTTAATAAAGTCTCATCATAAGAAAATTCATACCCAGTTTGTTCACTAATACTTCGTATGACGGTACCGACTGTCGTTTGATTCAAGGCCAGTTCCAGATTCACATACAAAGAATGCGCATCGCTTGTCGCCATAGCGGGCGATGCAGCTGACAAAAACATTGCTAATGTAGCAATTGATGCATTTTTAATCATACATGTGATTCAATAATGTTAGTACTAAGTTTTTAAGTTTATAGTTTTCTTTTGTTGTGTGTGTTACTTTTCTAATCTGTCATTTCATCATAGGCATTCATTTTTTATTATTCATATATAAAGATTTCTTTCCCCTCTATCCGATATTGGATGGGAGCTAAATATTTCAAGAGTTTCAAGACGTCAGGCAAGCTTTCATCCTCATTGATCACACATCGGAACTTACGCTGGGCAAGCTTCGTTGATTCTAAATTTATGTTTACATTAAATTTTACGGAGAGTTGGTTAACTATTTCCCTCAACGTGACATTTTCGAAGACAAACTGGTTCAGTCGCCACGCCGTACATACATTCACATCCACAACCTCTGTGGCATATTCGTTCTTATTGTTGTCATATGTCACCTTTTCTCCCGGTGACATATCTAAAATGGGGTTCCACTGCTTATCGAGTAAAGCAACTTTACCTCTTGCTAAAACGGTTTCTACGTTTTGGTGTTTCTCGTCTGTTTTTACATTGAAAGCGGTTCCAAGAACCTTAATATTCACATAATTGGTCGAAACATATAGTGGGTACTGAGCATTCTTTGCAACGTCAAAGAATGCTTCTCCTTGCAAGGAGAGCTTTCGGTTATTTTCGGCAAAAACCTCAGGTATCCTCAAAGAAGACCCCTCCTTTAACCAAACAGCCGATCCATCCGCAAGCACGATTTTTTTCACATCTTCCCCTTGTTCCACCCTGATCGTTACACAATTGTCCGGTTTCAGATAGCCCCATCCCACATAAGAAAAAGAGACAAATAACAAGATTACGGCTGCGTATCTCATCACAGAGCGAAGTATTTGAAATCGCCTTCTACTATTTATCTTGGCATTCAATCCATTCAATGCCTCTTCGATATGCTCAGGCGTATTATATTGAGTGAACTTCCACGAAACGCGAAGTTTCATCAATTCAGAGAAAACCTCCTCATTATCAATTGATAATTTACGCCATTCTTCTACCTGTTTCATTTCTTCAGGAGAAAGCATGTCTGTCAAATATTTTGCTAAAAGCCTATAATCAAAATCCATTTTTATTTCCTATTACTTATACTAAACGAACAACTTCAGAAAAATACGGAGCAAAAAAGCATTTTTTTCATACAACTAATGGATAATCATTCAGCAGGCAAATAAGATATTAATAACTAACCACTTACAACAAAAACAAAAGTTTCAATCTCAGGCAACCGGACAAACTAACTCGTTTCCTGTCGCAAACTAAGTCAAATCACCCGAAGAACTAAATGAAAACATATAGTAAAGTAGCCGTTAGCAGTTACTATCTATTATCCTTATGTAGTACTACCTATTGTCGATTGGTAGTACTATATAAGGACGATAGGTAGTACTACATATCAATAATATATTATATGCTTTGAGTTAGTTTACTATGACTTTCGAATTAGTTTCCGGCATGTTCCGTATTAATTGCTCCGTGAAAACGAGGAAACTCCGGACAAACCGCCGGAAACAAAAAGGTGTCGGTTCTATGCCGGTTACAAAGTTCAACCGACATCCTTTAATTAAATGTTTATTAGAGAGATACGAGCAAAAATGTCAGATATCAGTTTCCTGTGTGTTTTTATTTATATTTTTACGCAAAATGAGACAAGTGCGATTACCCGGATCTCTGTCAGAGTAATCTCACTTATGCGAAGTGTAACATTGAATGATGAAGATTACTTTGCCGTATATGACTTCTTTGTAACGACTTTACCATCCAAATCAAGAACCTCCAGATTCATCTGATCACCATTAGTCTCCACAGAAACCACACTGTTATTTGAATTTACCAATACCGGAAATTTGATACCGGCACTCGGTTCCTCATATTTGTTTCGATGGAGATGTCCGCATAGCATCAGATCCACTCCGAGTTCATTCAGGATAGGTACGAATTTCTTCAAGACGTCTTTCTGTCCATGCCAGATATTGAGGTCAGCAGAAGGAGGCATATGTGCAATGACAACTTTAAATTTAGCCTGCTTGAAATCTTCATTTTTATATAGTTCCTTCATCCATTCCACCTGATCCGTACGATAACCGTCATAATCGGTAATACCGCTGTACTCGATATCGGAATCCGGTTTGTCTTCCCCCGTATCCAACATTATGAAACATACAGGTCCTTGTCTGAAAAGATAATACAGGAACGGTTCTTTCGGAGAGAAATATTTCTGGAACGAAGTGGCGAACTCACCACGGGTTTCATGATTTCCGCGAGCGTAATACATAGGTTTCTCCGAAGCGAACAAATCGATGCTTTCTTTCATGAATCCATTAAAGATTGTTTGTTCGTCCTTAAATTCCGAAACCATATCCCCATTGAAAATAATCAAGTCTTTATCCTTGTAGTTCGCATTATTCAACAGTTTCGTAATGATGTTTTCACGTCCGTGAATATCATTGATCATGACAAAAGATGTTTCTTTTTTATTTGAATCGCACGTTGTAAACGTCAAAGCATTCTTTTTGTATACATCCGATGCTGCCACACGTCCGTATATGACATTAATCCCTTCATGCGACAACACTTCCTGAGAATAAATACGATAACGATAGGTTGTTCCGGGAGTCAACGCTTTTACCTTCACGGCATGCAGCAAGGAGGTATTTTTAACCCCATTAGTCGTATCGAAATACTTAGGCCGTTCTTCTCCATAATAATGAGTTCCGTCATTCGGAGCCAACTCTACCCAGCCGATAGACGGTTTATCCGCTACCCAGACAATAGTTGCCTCATTCTCTTTTACATTCTGCAGATAAGGCCCGTAAAGGATCTTTATCTGCGCAGTTGCCACCTGAGTGGCAACTGTGAGTAAAAGGACATATATCAATTTTTTAATATACTTCATTGTAAATAAGTTTTATTGCATCTATTAATAACCATCGTTCTGAACCAATTGAGGGTTCGCATCCATTTCCGCCTGCATAATAGGCAAATGGAATTGCTTCTTGTCAAAATAACGAACTTCAACCAAACGGTCTTCACGAGAAGCATTCACATCGATCACGGCACGACGGTCCGGATCCGGTTCATCATAGTCGACAGTACCACACAAACGATACAAGTCACCCGGCATAACAGTCTCTGCCACTTTCTTTCCAGTTTTGGCTCCGCTCTGGTCATACTCGTCCCAGCGAACGATATCTTCAAAACGGAAACCTTCACCAGCCAATTCTATCGTACGTTCCCTCCTTACCAGTTCACGTACTTTGGCCTGTGTATCATATTTAGAACGGTCAACAGCGATATGACCTCCGCGCAAACGTAGCCGGTCGATGATGTTCATAGCTTCCTGCAAATCCTGATTCAGTTCGACCAAACATTCGGCTTTTGTCAACAATATTTCTGCATACCGGAAGATAATCGGGCACAAGGCATCGTCATTCATTGCAGCTGAATATTGTCCCTGGTTGGGATACAAATACTTAGCCCACAACATACCGGTATGGGAAGCATTATCCGCCGCCGTATAATAATCTTTATTCGAAGAGCCGTTCGGCAGCGTCTTGTCGAGCGTATTGAAAACCCGGGGCTTGCAGAGCGTAAAAAGAGAATATAACACACTGACAGCCCCACCCAATCCAATCCGGAATAAATAACCGTATTTTTCAATCGTGGATCACGATTGAAAAACGGATGGACCGGGTCATAACCGGAACCAGCTTCATCGATCAACTTGCCATCTGCCATTTCAAACATATCAACCATGTTTTGAGTCGGCACAAAAGAAGCCCAGCCACCATCCGAATTATTATAGAAACGGATCACATCACCATAAGCATAAGTCGTTTGGACATGTTCATAAGTACAAATAATTTCTTTTGAATTCTGTCCGGCCATAGAAAACATATTCAGAAAATCAGGATCTAATTCATACTGATTCAGAGCTATTACTTTATTGGCAGCATCCAAAGCCTCCGTATAGTTGCCCCACAACAAATTGAAGCGGGCGATCATCGAGAGGACCGTTCCTTTGGCAATGCGTCCTTTTTCTGCCGGTTTCTCCGCTATATGTTCGGCACTCCACATCAAGTCGTTCATAGCATGCTCCTTCACCTTTGCTTCTGGTTCACGCGGCAGTTTAGCATCATCAGCCGTTGCTGGTACAAAATCCATAATAACAGCATCCCCATACCAAGTTGCCAAATAAGCATGACTATATCCCCTAATTGCCCGTACTTGCGCCAGAAAATCATTCTTCTCCGTTTCTGTCATGGCTGAAGCCGGAACCAAATCGATATTTTCAATTACGAAATTACAACGACGTATCGTTTCATACTGCCTCCAATAATTCGGAGCCGCAGTAGGAGAAACGCTACCTCTGCCCATGTTTCTCATGTTAGAAGCATTCGTATAATTGAAGCCGATATCCGAATAGCTGTCTTCGTAGAAGATAAACTTCGATCCAACATAGTTATTGACCCACCAATTGTAGGCAGCGGTTACTGCTGCATCGACATCCTCGGACGTGTTCCAGAATGTGTTTGTCGTCAACTGATCTTTCGGATTCAAATCAAAAAAATCATCACAAGAAGTAAAGATACCTGTCCCGACCAAGCAAACAGCAAGACCTAATATATTTTTCAGTTTCATATATAATTCATTTAAAAAGTTACATTAATACCGAATGAATGGCTTCTGCTAATAGGATAAACATCCAAGTTTCCCGACGGCGACTCCGGATCAGCATTGAACGGCAAACTGTCGAATGTAAACAGATTTTCGCCTGTATAATAAATCTTCGCATTGGCTATTCCTAACTTATTCGTCCAACTCTTCGGCAACGTATAACCCAAATTGACGTTCTTAATACGCAGGTAATTCGTGTTCATACACCAAAAAGATGAATTCACGCGCTGAGGAGAACTGATCGAGTTTTCCTCTAGGAACAGACGCGGCCATTCCGCATTTGTATTTTCAGGAGTCCAGGCATCCAACCAATTCGTACTCGGATGTGAAGTATCCCCGATAAATGAACCGACGACATCTCTTGAGAAATAACGGTTTGTTCCAGTCACACCCTGCATAAATACCGACAAGTCAAAATTTTTCCAACCAGCACTCAGTGTCAAACCAAAAGTCGTTTTAGGCTGTTGCGTGCCTTTCACCACCCGGTCTTTATCTGTCAACTTTCCATCTCCATCCGCATCTTTAATCCGAAAATCGCCGCCTTTGAAAGGCAAAGACCATGGATTGCCATACTGTTTTTCGTAAGCGGCAGCCTCCTCGTCGCTTTTGAACAACCCATCTACTTCATATACATAAAAAGATTGATAGGGCTCTCCGATTCGATTAATCATATAGCCATCGATAATCTCATTGACCCCAGCCAAATCCAACAACTCATTCTTATTATAGGAGAAATTTGCATTGATTCCCATTCTCCAATCCTTATTGAAGGAATGATTCCAAGCAAAGCTTGCTTCCACACCACTGTTCCGTAAAGAGCCTTTATTGTCCTGATACGTCCCCGATATACCAAACGTATCAGAAACAGGAATATCCATAATGATGTCAGAGGTCTTACGATTATAATATTCGGCACTCAGCATAAACTCGTTCAAGAAATTTGCATCAAAGCCGATTCCCCAGTTTGTCGAATTTTCCCAGGAAATAGTCGTCACCTTATGGCTTACAACCGTAATACCTTGATGAACAGAGCCGCCAAACGGGAAATTCTTTCCTATATATAACGTAGGTAAATAAGGATAATATTCATCCGATACGGCATCCTGGTTTCCGAGCAACCCCCAAGATCCTCTAAGTTTCAGTGACTGCAACCAGCCATGCGTGTTTTCCATAAAATCTTCTTCGGAAATGCGCCATCCAGCAGAGAAAGAAGGAAAATATCCCCAACGATAGCCTTTTGCAAAGCGAGAAGAAGCATCGGCGCGGAAATTGGCTTCCAAAAGATACTTGCCTTTATAGTCATAATTGAGACGTCCGAAATAAGATAACAAAGCCAGTTCACGGGAATAACCACTGTTCGTTTGTGTCGAAGAATCGCCACCGTTCAAATCGGTCACTTCACTATTCGGGAAACTTTTGCGGAAAGCATATAAATTCCGATAATCATACTTCTCGATCTTATAACCAACCATTGCCTTGAAATGATGATCTTGGTTAAAAGTCTTGTCATAATTCAACAATGCATCCAACGTATAACGGCTCCATCTCGAAATCGTTTCACCCAATTGATCAGGTCCATGATAATTCACATCGTCATACCAACATTCCTTACGATAATCTTTTGTTTCCTTTATATTCGTTACATAAGCACCTTGTAATGTGAATGTCAGCCCATCTATAATATGATAGTCAAAGGCCAGTATTCCAGAGAAATTTTGCAACAAATGATATTTCCGACTATTAATATCGACCCAAGCGGCAGGATTTCCATCTGAGATCGAACCGTAAGAACCATCTTCCTTCTTATACGGAATCCAAGGGGCTATACGGTCTGCTTGACGTATCAATTGAGTAGAACCGCCTCCATAAGACGCATTCGGTTCGGAATAGTCGTTATGAATAAAAGCCATGTTAGTCCTCATGGTAAATTTATCCGACAATTTGATATCCAGATTCGTTCGCAAATTAAATTGTTGACGATCCGAATTCCTCAATGTGCCTTCCTGCCCTAAGAAACCTGCAGAAGCCATATATTTCACATCTTCCGACCCACCACTGACATTGAGGCTATGTTTATGCATAAAACCGGTCCGATAAATATAGTCTGTCCAAACTGTATTCGGATGCCCATAAGGATCCGTTCCATCCTGAAATAAACGGAGATCTTCGTCTGTAAAACGAGGAGACGCCCCATCCTGTGTCAATAACTGATTATAAAGACGGGCATAATCATAAGAACTTAAGCGATCAATCAAAGTCGATACATTCGAAAAACTAACATTACCATTATAAGAGACTGTTGCTTTTCCGGCTTTCCCTCGCTTGGTCGTAACCAAGATTACCCCATTGGCAGCTTTAGAACCATAAATAGCGGCCGAAGCGGCATCTTTCAAAACCGAAATCGATTCGATATCATTCGGATCGATCGAATCGAAAGTTCCAGTTTCTATCCCATCCACCAGAATATAAGGGTTAGCATTGTTCAAGGTTCCGACTCCACGAACACGTATAGTTGACCCGTCACTACCAGGCTGCCCTGTTCCAGATGTTATCGTAACCCCCGGAGTCAATCCCTGGAGAGCAGAAGATACATTCGTCACCGGCCGGTTGATCAATTCATCTTTGCCAATTGTGCTTACCGCTCCTGTCAGGTTTACTTTCGTTTGTGTTCCATAACCGACAACAACCACCTCATCTAAATTCTGTGTATCTTCGTGAATTGTGATTTTATAATCGTTTTTTCCTTTCGCTACGGCAACCTCCTGATCTACATAACCAATATAGGAAATCATCAATGTCGCACCGTCTTCAATTCCCTCCAATGTAAAATCACCGTCGACATTTGTCACCGTACCAACACCAGCACTTCCTTTCACTATGACATTTGCCCCGATAACAGGAAGACCGGTATTATCGACAACCGTACCTCTGATCGTTCTCTTGACTTGTTGAACACTTGCAAAAGACACATTTTCTGTCTTTGCGTTATCTTGTAGGAAAATCCGATTATCGACTATCCGATAAGAAATATCCGTATTCTTAAAGACTTTCTTTAAAACACTTTCGATGTGTTCATTTTTTACACGGACGGATACTTTTGAAATTTCTTTACTTAAAATAGATTCATCATAAGAAAATTCATAGCCCGTTTGCTCGCTGATACTTTGTATGATCATACCTACAGTTGTCCTGTTCAAAGACAATTCCAGATTCACATACAAAGTATTCGCTTCATTTACCGCCATCGCAGGCGATGTTGCGACTAAAAATGCTGATAATGTCGCAATAGATACTTTTTTATTCATACCATGTGATTCGTTTTTGTTAGTACTATAAAAAACAGTTAACTTTTTACCGGATACACCCGTACCCGCCAATAACACTTCCCATACCGGACAGCATTTTTTTAATTAACCGCTGCAAAGGAATATCCCCGATATTACGGAACTGTTTACCTCAGATTACATTTCAATTTCCCATAGACATTCATTTTTTTGTTTGTTTTTCAGATATATAAATTTCGGAACTCTCAATTCGATAGGTAATCGGCGCCAAATAGCAAAGCTGCTCCAAAACATCCGGCAAGCGCTCGTCTTCATTGATCACGCAACGAAACCTGCGTTGAGCCAGCCTCGACGACTCGATGTTTACATTTACATTATATTTGATTGATAATTGATTGGCGATTTCACGAAGTGTAGTATTCTCAAAAACCAGTTGGTTAAACCGCCATACAGCACAGACATTCACATCGACATGATCCGTAAAACAGGTATTTTCATCCCAGGAATAGGCAACACGTTCTCCCGGATTCATTTCTAAGATTTTCTTTCCGTTCAAGGCATGCAAGCTGATACGCCCTCTTACTAAAACGGTTTCTACAGACTTATTTCCAGCGTTAACATTAACATGAAAAGAAGTTCCATGTACCTCTACTTTCACATAATCGGTAGCAACGATAAATAGTGAATTAGCATTCTTTGCGATGTCAAAGAATGCTTCTCCTTGCAAGGAGACCGTCCGGTTGACGGCACTGAATGACTGCGGTATTTTCAATACGGAATTTCCCCTTAACCAAACTACCGAACCATCATCCAGCGTTACTTTTTTTACGCCTTCACTATCTCCTAAAGCGATAGTCATATAAGTTTCCGGCTTAAAATAATTCCATCCGACAGCTGAAAACGAAACAAGCAGCAAGATAACAGCTGCATATTTCAACAAAGACCGGGCAATCCGGTAACGCCTTGCCCGGTTAATCCGGACATTTACCTTTTTCAAAGCCATATCTATCCGCTCGTTATCCGCATACTTTGCTGTATTCCACGAAAGACGCAAACGTAACACTTCAGAAAAAACAGTTTCATTCTCAGCCGACAAATCACGCCACCTCATCACTTCCTCCATTTCTTCCGAGGAAAGGCTGCCAATCAAATATTTTACTAAAAGTGCGTAATTAAACTCCATTTTCACCTTGTTATATTAGGCAAAACGACCAACAACGAAAAACTACTGAGCCAAAATGATTTTTTCGTTCATCTTAATTTATCAAGCGTATGTGCCATGCGAAAGAAAAACGGCACAAAGCATATAATAATCATTTCTGGACATATGTCCCTTTAAAAACCGGAGCGCCAAATACAAATGACTCTCCACCGTGCGTTGCGGCATCTGGGTCTGCTCCGCAACTTCTTTAGCCGTCAGCCCTTTTATATAAGTAAGGATGAAAACTTCACGACGCTGCGCTGGCAGGTGCTCCAGTAATTCATACAAATGGCGATAAAAATCCTTAACGGAAAGCTCCTCTATAACAGAATCATCACCTTTCAATAGATTTTGATAATCTTCCAAATACTTCTCGTAAGTATGAGAATGGTATTTTTCAATCGAGAGGTTTTTCTTGAAATAGTCCAGACAACGAGTATAAGCGGATTGAAAAAGATAAGAATGGAAACCATCACTGACATATAGCTTTTCACGGTTTTCCCAAACATACAGAAAAACATCCTGAACAATATCCTCCGCTGCTTTTTGCTCAACCATAGAAGCAGTATAAGCCATTATCCGGGGATAATAGTAACGGAAAACACCATTAAAGGCTTCTCTATTCCCTTTCTTCAGTTCATACAATAAAGAAATATCGAACATACTACCAGCGATTTAAGACCATTCAATTAACATTTCACCCACAAAAATAATAATATTTTTACAAACTTTGCTTGTTTACAGACATTCTCCTTTAATAAAATGCAAGACAATGGTATTTTTTATACTTTTGTAGATAATACTTTAAAAACATGAATAATTTCACAAAATATATCTGTGCCGGATTGGCTATCGCCTTACTCATAATACAAGCGATTATGATTTGGGGATTATATGGAAACTTCAGCGGTTCTCTGAACGAATTATCCGACTGCACAAGAAAGCAGCTACCGCAGCTAATCGACCTGTTCACGACAATGATTGTCACGAATTGGGTTATCATTGCAGCCCTGCTTTTCACCCTGTTCCGCCCGAACAGAAAACAGAATAACTGTTAACTACTAGAATTTCTTTATCAGGAAAGACGGGGTTACCCTCAGATAAATACCGGCAGAGAAACTGGTTTTGGCAAATGATTTATAGCCATTCTGCTCCGTACCGCGAAACACGACAGGCAAATGCTCATAGATATCCAAATCAATGCCAAGCGAAAAACCTTTTGCCAATTCACGCGAATACTCTAAGCCAAAGTAAACACAAGAAGGATCATCGAAGGTAAGACCTTCATCGGATGTCGAGACAGCTCCATAAAACGGACTGCCGAACATGGAAATAAACTGATGACACCTCCAATAGGAAGTCTTCACACGGAAATCGTAAATATCGGCAGATGCACGTGCATACACACCATAGCCGTTATCGAAAGACCACAACTTACCGGCCTGCTGATAATAGCCGGCAGCATCCAGTTCCACATTTACACTCTTGAATATCTTATGCCCCGTGTTCCACACTCCCCCAATTCCGACAGCACCGTTCATCAATGTCTGGACAGAATTGGTCAGGATCGTATCAATCTCTCCTCCTCTGTGCTGGGCCAAAACTTGCAAAGGAGCATAAAAATGAAAACGCGAATCCGGATCGTTAAACTTGAAACGGGTAGACAAACCAACCGTAAAAGCCTCCTGATGGATATCTTCCCTGAAGATAAAACTTTCCCAATTCATAACGATGTCCGCCTCCCGGCACACGTCTGCGGGAGTCTGCTTCCGCCGGGCGTGGGCCTTGGCGCGCTTGGCTTCCAGCTTTTCGGTAAAACGGGGGTCATTCTGCATGGCGTCGAAGCAGATCAGATTTTCTGCCCCTTCCTCATGCAGGCCCTCTGCAATGGCTGCGGCGGCTTCGCCGAAGCCCACAAATCCAATGATCATAGTCTTACTCCTGTAAATAGTCCCCGTTGACCAGATGGGGCTTTTCCAGCTTCTTCCCGTCCCTTACGGCGGTGATCTGCTGGGCAATGCGCCGGGCCATCTGTACTGCGTTGTCCGTGGTGTTGCCCCCCATGTGCTGGGTCAGGACCACG
>OGZA01001927.1_pt1 | contig 13383 bp, 7 predicted proteins | sample 1576591 | NCBI WGS metagenome assembly OGZA01 (sample SAMEA3541565, study PRJEB24748) | human gut metagenome | biome: human gut; feature: human-associated habitat; material: faeces | place: China | collected 2012
AGATCGCGTACCTGACACTTCATCTTGCACGCTTGTCGATGCCGACTCCGGCTAAGTGACGATGCTACGAAGCTGAGGCGACGTATTCTGCGCTAGTCGTCACGAGGTACTGAGTGGAAGGGGGGGCCGAACCGTTACGGTTCGGACCCCCCTTCCTTCAGCTGAGAGAACTGAATCAGGCGTCAGCCTTCTGAGCTTCAATCTGGCGACGGGCAACGTCAACGCGCTCGCGGATGATGCGAACCAGAGCAGCGGAGACCTCGGTGTGCGAAGCGATCCACTCTTGCCCGGCAGCAACGATGTCCACGCCTTCAGCGTAGCCAGCAATGTCGGTCGGGAACATGAGGATCGCGATGTCCTCAGCGGTGTGGAATGTGTTCTCTGCCCACACGCGTTCGATCAGGTTGAAGTAGTCGGCAACGAACTGAGTGTACAGAGCCGGGTTCGTGCGAGCCTGCGTCCAGAAGCCGGAAACCATAGCCCAGCGAGTGTCATTTGGGATCGACAGATCCGTCATGACCGCGTCGAAGACGTTGCGCTTGACGGTTGCGTCTTCCACGGCTGCGCGAGCACATGCTGCGTTCTGGTGGCCGGTCATCGTGCCATCTTCAGCTTCGAGAGCCGCGATTTCTGCTTCGCCGGCAAGACCCAGGCGAACCAGCGCGATCAGCAGTTCCCAACGGCAATCAAGGTCAAGATCGAGGCCTTCAAGAACCTTTTCACCTGCGAAGATTGCTCGGAGCTGCTCGCCTTGCTCGGCGGTGGTAGCACCGTGAGCGGCTGCGCGGATCAGTATGTTCTGTTCGTCCGATGCCGGAGCAGCTGCAACAGCGAGGTCCAGAAGCGCGCCACCAACTTTTTCGAGGGCAGCCTGACGCTCGGCCGGAGCAACAAAGGTACGAACTGCTTCTTCGATGTGACGGATTGTCAGCTGGAGCATCGACATATTCGTCTCACCCGGGATCGCCGCAAGAGCAAGATCCAAGTAGGAGCGTGCCGACATCTCACCATCGCGGGTCATATCCCATGCGGATGCCATGATGACGCCACGGGTCAGCGAATCGGTGATCGACGCAATGTTCTTTGTTGCGAACTCGAGGGATTCGGTGTCCATGCGGATCTTCGCGTATGCCAGATCGCCGTCGTTCAGCAGAATCAGCTGGGGACGAGCAAGGCCAGAGGCAGCAGGAACAACGGTGCGTGCGCCGTCAACATCGAGCTCTTGCCGGAAGACCTGCTTCAAAGAACCATCTTCAGTGGCCGAGTAGCCGGCGACGGCCATGCGGTGCGGGCGTAACGAGGAACCTTCAGAGAAGGATTCCTGCAGAACAGCGAGTTCGGAGATTACGCCGTTGTCGTCGACGTTAATTTCGGGGCGGAGCAGGGTAACTCCTGCTTCTTCCAGCCAGACTTTCGACCATGCCTTGAGGTCGCGGCCTGAAGCCTTCTCGAGTTCACCCAGAAGGTCGGTGAGCGTCGCGTTCGCGTAGGAATGAGCGGTCAGGTATTCGTGCAGGCCGGTGAAGAATCCTTCGCGACCAACGTAGGACACTAGCTGACGCAGAACGGATGCGCCCTTTGCGTAGGTAATACCATCGAAGTTCACCTCAACGTCTGCGAGGTCACGGATTTCAGCTTTAATCGGGTGAGTCGTGGGCAGCTGATCCTGCTTCAAGCCCCAGTCTTTGCGGAGCATGAAGCCTGTCCATGCATCGGTGAACTCGGTGCCCTCAGCGAGAGCCAGGTGGCTCATGAACTCAGCGAAGGATTCGTTCAGCCAGAGGTCGTTCCACCATTTCATCGTCACTAGGTCGCCGAACCACATGTGGGCGAGCTCGTGAAGAATCGTGTTGGCTCGGGTCTCAAGCTGAGCGGCAGTCGGGCGAGTACGGAATACGTAGGAATCGCGGAAGGTTACGCAGCCTGCGTTCTCCATTGCGCCAGCGTTGTATTCAGGAACGAAGATCTGATCGTACTTTGTGAAGGGGTAGGCGATGCCGTACTGCTTCTCGAAGAAAGCGAAGCCCTTGCGGGTCGTGTCGATGATGCGATCAGTGTCGAGGTGCTCGACCAGCGACGCGCGAGAGTACACACCCAGATCAATCGTGCGACCGTCAGAGGACACCAGTGAATCGGTAACGCCTTTGTAGGGGCCAGCAATAATCGCGGTGATGTACGTCGACATCTTTTCAGTCTCAGCGAAACGGTAGATCCACGTCGTGCCATCAACCTCGGGCTGAGGAGTCGGAGCATTCGAGAACACCAGCCAGCCAGCGGGAGCGCTGACGGTCAGAGTGAAGGTTGCCTTCAGATCAGGCTGCTCGAAGGTCGTGTAGACGCGGCGAGCATCCGGAACCTCAAACTGGGAGTAGCAGTAGTCTTCGCCGTCAGCCGGATCGGTGAAACGGTGCAGGCCTTCGCCGGTGTGCATGTACTGGCAGTCAGCTTCAACTTCCAGAACGTTGTGCTGAGCCAAACCGTCCAGCGCGATGCGGTGGTCAGCGTGAGCCTCGGTGGGGATTTCCTGACCATTCAGGCGAATCGAACGGACGTTGTTTGAAACCAAGTCAGCGAAGGTCGAGGCGCCAGCGGTCGCATCGAACTCGATGCGCGTCGTGGAACCAAAATCAGTGGCGCCACGTGTCAGATCCAGCGTGATGTCGTAGTGGTGAACGGACAGGATCTCCGCGCGTGCAGCTGCTTCTTCGCGGGTGAGGTTCAATCCCGGCATGATGCCCTTTCAATTCAGAGGAACGTAAACAAAGTAATGCTTGAGCCTATCTTTTCACTGAACGACCTTTGACGCACATTTGGCAATGAAACAAGCAAGCATGACCTGCCAGAGTGATCGGTCGTGAACGGGGAATAGTCCCAGGCCGATGGCTGTTCGCCACGGTAGAAATGCAGCGGAGTTTTACCAGATGTGAACACGCTGTGAGGGATCAAGCCACATGTGATCGCCTTGACATACATTGAAGGCCTCGTGGAATTGATCCATATTGCGTGCAATCTGATTGCATCTAAACTCTGCGGGCGAGTGAGGATCGATCGCCAGCATCTGCAGAGCAAACTCTGGGCGTGATGCGGTCCGCCACGCCCGTGCCCACGCGTAGAAGAATCGTTGTGCTCCGCTCAGACCATCAATTACCGGGGCAGAATCAATACTCAAGCCTTGCTCACTCAACGTGGCAACCCACGCATTCCATGCGATCGTCAGACCAGCAAGGTCACCAATATTCTCGCCCAGGGTCAGTGCGCCATTCACCGTTGGAACAGGTGAAGACTCTTCCTCCACCTGCGTATCTTCGCCGGCATCCAGGTCATAGACAGCAGGTTGAGCCAAATCTAGGGGAGTGAGATTGTCGTACTGTTCGACCAGTTTGCCCGTGATCTGCTCGAAGAGCTCGCGGTCGGTGTCACTCCACCAGTTTTCAAGGTTGCCCTGAGCGTCATACCGTGAGCCCTGGTCATCGAAGCCGTGCCCGATCTCGTGTCCGATAACTGCGCCGATTGCACCGAAGTTCACTGCATCGTCAGCTTCGGGATCGAAGAACGGTGGTTGCAGGATAGCGGCGGGGAAGACGATTTCATTCATCGCAGGGTGGTAATAAGCGTTCACCGTCTGCGGAGTCATCAGCCACTCGTCGCGGTCGACTGGCTCATCGAGCTTACGTAGTTCTCGCGCGGTCTCGAATTGGTAGGCCTTTGTCACGGCGTCAACCAGAGAATCACCCTGTTCAATGACGAGCCCCGACATGTCGCGCCACTTCGGCGGATACCCAATCTTCGGGCGGAAGGTTGCGAGCTTCTCAAGCGCCCGCTTTTTTGTCTCTTCGCCCATCCAGTCACATGCAGTGATTGCTTCGCCGTAGGCATTCAATAGCCCTTCGACCAACTGATCCATGCGCTCCTTGGACTGCGGCGGGAAGTGTCGTGACAGCCAGATGCGCCCCAGCGATTCGCCGGCAACAGATTCAACGAGGCCGAGTGCGCGCTTCCAACGCGGCCGCAGTTCCTGCGTGCCCGACAAGGTACGGCCATAGAAATCAAAGTTTTCTTCGACAAACTCCGAAGAGAGCAGACTAATCCGCGCATCCAGTACGGAGAGCTTTGACCAGATCTTCAGATCCTCGATCGGAGTCTGGCCCCAAATCTGCGCCGATCTGGCAAAGAAATCGGGTTGGGACACGCTGATCTGAACCTCGTCCTCGATCTGCCACCCCAGACCGCGCGCCCACGCATCCCAATTGAACCCAGGCGCACTGGCAGCAAATTCGCGCCACGTCATCTGGTTATCAGACAGGAGGGGATTGCGGTTATCCACGGCACTGCGGTGATGTGAAGCAAAACGCGTTTCGAGGTCCATAATCAGGCGCGCAACCCGGGCAGAGTTTTCACCAATACCGGCCAACGATGCGAGTTTCTCGAGGTGAGAAACGTAGGCATCGCGGATTGGCGCATATGAATCTTCGCGATAGTAGGCCTCGTCCGGAAGACCAATTCCGCCTTGGACAAAGATCATAATGCGTGCATCGGAATTATGCGGATGCGTACCGCTGTAGGCCCCAAAGAAGGAATCGGCGCCGCCGGACATCAAGGTGCCAGTCAATTCATCAAGTTCTTCGCGAGTAGTGACGTGATCGATGGCCTCGAAGAAGGGGAACAGGGGAGTAATGCCTGCTTCCTCGATCGCGTTTTCATCCATAAATGCACCCCAGAGGGTCGCGATAAGAGTGGCGTCCGTGTCATCAAGAGTGCCGGCAACAGCATCGTTGCAAATATCCCGGCCACGTTCTTCGGAAAGATCGCGCAACGCGTGGAAAGCGCCGTCGATTGGCCGGTCAGCGGGGATTTCATGCGTTGCAATCCAGCGTCCATTGACGTGACGATAAAAATCGTCTTGCGCGCGGACGTTGGAATCGATGTTCGCGGTCTCTAGGACTCGCGCCAGAATCTTTTCGCTCATACGCCAACTTTATGACAGACCATGTAGATATCGCCGTGCAAAAACAGGGGAGCGGTCGGAGGGGCCATGCTCTCCTCAGCTCTTACCTGGCAGATCTGAGTGTGAATTCCGAATCATTCGTTATGTGAAAATCTGTCATTTCAAACCTGAAAAGCGCAGGTTTCCGGCGTTTCTCTACGAATGAAAAGTGAGGTACGCCTAAGTCGTGCACGTATGTGCACAGGGGTTGAACAATGCAATCAAATAGAGGGTGGCAAGGCAGTATTGAAGGGGCGAAGGGGCTAGCTGTGCGCAAGCCCAAAGCGAAAATGTGAAGGGAACGAATGGTGAAGACGATCAACACTGACGTTGTCGTCATTGGCGGTGGTTCCACCGGAGCCGGTGTCGTCCGTGACGTTGCAATGCGAGGGTTTAGAACCGTCCTCGTTGAACGATTCGACATCGCACAAGGTACCTCTGGCCGCTTCCACGGCCTACTCCACTCCGGTGGACGCTACATCGCGTCCGACCCTGAGTCAGCAACCGAGTGTGCAGAAGAAAACGAAATCGTTAAGCGCATCAACTCAAACGCAGTTGAAGCAACAGGCGGGCTGTTCGTGGTCACCTCGCAAGACGACGAAGAATACGCAGATAAGTTCCTCGAGCGCGCTGCCGCGGCAAAGGTGCCGGCACAGGAAATCAGCGTCGCCGAGGCGCTGAAGCGTGAGCCTCGTCTTGACCCCAAGCTCAAGCGTGCATTCGAGGTCCTCGACGGCTCCGTCGACGGCTGGCAGATGGTCTGGGGCGCAATCCGTTCCGCTCAGGCCTATGGCGCACAGGTGATGACCTACAACAAGGTCACAAAGATCGAACGCGAAGGTGAGCGCATCAGCGCAGTCATTGTCCACAACGTTCGCACCGGCGAAGACACTCGCATCGAATGTCAGTTCGTTTTGAACTGTGGTGGCCCCTGGGCCGGTCAGATTGCCGCGATGGCTGACTGCCACGGCGTTGACGTCGTCCCCGGCGCCGGAATCATGATCGCAATGAACTTCCGCCTGACCCAGACGGTGCTCAACCGTTGCATCTGGCCAGCCGACGGCGACATCATCGTTCCTGACCACCCGGTGTGCATCATCGGCACGACGGACCTCAAGGCAGATGACCCGGACAAGCTGACGATCCCCGCCGATCAGGTTCAGCAGATGTTCGACGCTGGCGAAGCAATGGTTCCCGGCTTCCGCAAGGCTCGCGCGGTTCACGCGTGGGCAGGCGCCCGACCGCTGGTCAAGGATTCGCGCGTTGCAGCAACCGACACGCGCCACATGGCTCGTGGCATGTCGGTCATCGACCACAACTCGCGCGACGGCGTTTACGGCATGCTCACCATCGCCGGTGGCAAGCTCACAACCTACCGTCTGATGGCAGAGCGCATCGTCGACATCATGTGTGAAGAAATGGGCGAGAAACGCGAGTGCAAGACCGCCGGTGAAGCGGTCCCGACCGCATCGCCGAAGCTCTACACCATCGGCCACCGCCTGCACGACATCGAGCACAAGAACGTGGCTCCCAGCCACGATCAGATCATCTGCGAATGCGAACTGGTCACCCGCAAGATGCTCGAAGACACAATGGATGTTTTGCCGGGCGGTCAGCTTGATGACGTTCGTCGTCAGGTTCGCCTCGGCATGGGCCCCTGCCAGGGAGGTTTCTGCTCCCAGCGTGCAACCGGTATTGCTCACGAACGTGGGGATATCGATTCCGAGAAGGCAAACGAACTGTTCAAGACCTTCTTGAAGAACCGTTGGATTGGTCTATGGCCGATCACCTACGGCAAGCAGTTGCGTCAGGCGGCGCTTGATAACTGGATTCATGAAGGCATGCTCGATGTCGAGCACCTGCCGATGGCGCAAGGCGAGCCTGGCGAGGAGTTCGTCTTTCCTGCATCAGCTTCCGAGAATAAGGAGGACGCACGATGAGAGACGCCGTTGTTATTGGCGCTGGCCTTGCCGGTCTTACCGCAGCTCTTTATCTTGCTCGCGGTAGCGCTTCGGTCACGGTCGTAACGAAGGGGCTTGGCGGTTTGCAGCTTGGCCAGGGCACCGTCGATATTCTCGGATACTCCGAGTCTCGCGTGAATGCTCCGATCGCTCAGATCTCCGAACACATTTCCTCGCGTCCGACGCACCCGTACACGCACTTCACTCCCGAGTTCGTTGCCCAAAGCGCGAACTGGTTGAAGGATGTCCTAGGTCCTGACCTTTTGATTGGCGATCCCGAAAAGAACGTTGTGCTTCCGACCGCAATCGGTGCGCTCCGTCCGACGAGCCTGTACCAACCCTCGATGGAAGCGGGTATTCCTGCAGACGGAGCCTCGTACCTGATCGTCGGTCTGCGCCGACTGAAGGATTTCTACCCGACTCTCGCTGCCGAAAACCTCTCGCGCCAGACCACACCGAATGGCGAACCGATCAAGGCGCGTTCGTTGATCGTTGACGTTGAGATGCGTGCAGACGAGGTCGACACGACCGGTACGAACCATGCGCGCACATTGGATCGAGCCGAGATGCGCACCAAGCTGGTTGAGGCAATCAAGCCTCACGTTCGCGAAGGCGAAATCATCGGCCTTCCCGCCGTGCTTGGTCTCGATGACCTGAACGCCTGGAAGGACATTGCTGACCAGCTCGGACACAAAGTCTTCGAGATCCCGATGCAACCGCCATCAATTCCCGGCATGCGTATGAACCAGGTCCTGACCGCTTTAGTGAAGGCTGAAGCGCGCTTCATCCTCGGGTCTGCCGTGAAGGGCATCGAAACTGACGGCCAGAATGTCACCGCCGTGACGATCGGGACCGCCGGTCACTCGACGCGCATCGAAACGAAGAACGTCATCCTCGCTGGTGGCGGTTTCGAATCCGGCGCACTCGATATGGATTCCTACGGGAAGGTCACCGAAACGATCCTCGGCCTGCCGGTTCTCGGCGCTGAGGGCCAGCTTCTCCACGGTGACTTCTGGGGGGCCGACCAGCCGATCTTCCTCGCCGGCCTTGACGTTGACGATGAGATGCACCCGCTGGATGCAGCCAAGAAGCCCGTCTACACCAACGTTTACGCAGCCGGCGGAAACCTCGCCGGAGCAACCCGTTGGCGCGAAAAGTCAGGTGAAGGCATTGCCCTTGCCTCCGCACTCCGCGCAGCCGATTCGATCCTTGGGAGCCTGAAGTGACCATCGAAGAAATGAACGTACTGTCCCTGACCGACGAAGACTTCGGTCTGCGCTCCACCCTCGACGCCTGCGTCAAATGCACGATCTGCGAAACCCAGTGCCCGGTCATGCGCGTGACCGATCTGTTCCCGGGCCCGAAATACTCCGGCCCGCAGGCAGAGCGCTACCGCAAGACAGGACAGATCGTCGATTCGTCGATCGATTACTGCTCGTCATGTGGCACCTGCACGCTGGTCTGCCCGCAGGGCGTGAAGGTCACCGAGATGATCCACCACGCTCGCACCGACATGAAGAAGGAAAAGGGCATTCCGCTTCGCGATCACCTGATTGGTCGTACCGGCTTCATCGGTACCGTTATGACCCCGGTTGCTCCTATCGCGAACTGGGCGCTCGATGTTAAGCCGATCCGTGTTGCCATGGAAAAAGTCATCGGCGTTCACCGCAGCGCACCGATGCCGAAGGCGGCCGGTCGCACCTTCGAAGGCTGGTTCAATAAGCACACGCCGCTGGAAGGTTCTGGTCGCAAGGGCCAGGTCATCTTCTTCCACGGCTGCGCAGGCCAGTACTTCGAGGTCGAAACGTCGATCCACTCGGTCCAGGTTCTCGAGTACCTCGGGTACGAGGTTCTGGTTCCACCACACGGCTGCTGTGGTCTGGCATTGCAATCGAACGGCCTATACGACGAGTCCCGCAAGTATGTCTCGAAGCTGACACACGATCTGCGCAAGGCCAACCGCAACGCGCCGATTATCTCCGCTTCCGGTTCGTGCGCGGGTATGCTCCGCCATGAGGCAAACGAGATCCTCGAGATGGATACTCCGGAGCTGAAGGACGTGGGCTCGCGTATGTGGGACATTTGCGAATTCCTCATGCACCTGCACGAAAAGGGCGAGTTGGATCTGAACTTCCAACCGATGGATATCACCATCCCTTACCACGCACCGTGCCAGTTGAAGTCTCAGGGTCTCGGTCTTCCGGCTGTCGAACTGATGGAACTGATCCCTGGCGTGAAGGTTAAGGAATCGAACCAGCCTTGCTGCGGCATTGCGGGCACTTACGGCATGAAGAAGGAAAAGTACGACATTGCCCAGGCAGTCGGAAAACCTGTCTTCGACTTCATCAAGCAGGTCAACGTTGAACTGGCCGCGTGCGACACGGAAACGTGCCGTTGGCAGTTGCGCACCGCAACGGGTGCGAACGTTGTTCACCCGATCTGGCTGATCCACAAGGCGTACGGCTTGCATAGTTGAACGTTGCATACAGGCGAGTGAGGCGGTGTGAACCCACGTGGTTCGCACCGCCTCACTGCAATCAAGGCTCAATTTACTTCAGATACGACACCGTTTCTTCGTAGTGACGATACGATGAAAGACCACGCGACTTTAAGGAGGAGTCATGAACCCCCGTTGTGTCCGATCCTCGCAGACAGCGCAAAAGCCACTGGTCGCAACCGCCCTTGTAGCGATAACTTGTCTGCTTTTAGCCGGTTGCTCAAGCTCAACAACGAGTTCTGACTCAGTATCCCGGCTTCATTCATACTTTCATTCATAGCCATCGACGCCATAATCTTCCGGTCTACCATCAGTTTATCCAGAAAACCGGTCCCGTTCGCATTGTTCAGCATATTAACCGCCACAGCCAACGCCACCTGGTCTTCATGATTGGCCGGAACGCCACGGAACCCCATTCCCATCGCTTTCACTAGAGGTACGGGGAATTTTATTTTCATTTTCTCCTTTCCTTTAAAGGGCGGAAGGGCCACAATATCGTGTTTGGGAGCTTCTCCCGGACGGATACGGGAAAAAGTTTTTTCCAGAACCGGCAATACAGCCTCTGTATCAAAATCACCGCTTAATATCAGCCCCATGTTGGAGGCCACATAATATTCTTCAAAGAACTTCCGCATCTCTGTCAGGCGTGGGTTCTTCAGGTTCTTCGTACTGCCGATTATCGGATAAGCATACGGATGCGGGGCAAAATAACGGGCAAGCAACCGGTCCATAACAGGCCCGCCGATGAAATCGCCATACATGTTTTTCTCTTCATAAACAGTTTCCAGTTCGCTCTGGAACAGGCGGAAGACCGGATTCAGCAGGCGTTCGCTGTTGATTTCCGCCCACTGGGACATATATTGCGGGGAAAAGGTATTGAAATAGATAGTTGCATCATAAGACGTTGCGGCATTCAAACCCGAACCGCCATATTTGGAAATCAAACGGTTGAACTCATTGGGAATTACATAGTCGGAAGAACGGATGCTTAATTCGTTTATCTCTTTCTGTATCTGGGAGCGGGCCGCTTCATCTTCCGTAGCCGCCAGTTCGTCATATTTCAGTGCGATAGAATCCAGCAACGTTTTCTCCGCATCGTAATCGACAGTTCCGATTTTGTCGGTTCCTTTGAACATCATATGTTCAAAATAATGGGCAATTCCGGTATCCGGACAATCCTTCGCTCCTGCCTTTACGACAACGGCACCGAATACTTTCGGCTGGCTATGGTCTTCATTCAGCCAGACTGTCAATCCGTTTTTTAGTTTATGTTCTTTTACTTCCAGCGCTTTTGTATTCTGAGCCGCAAACAGATTCGAACAACTTGCAAATAACATCATCATTAATAATGTTTTCATGGATATATTACCATACATCTTTATATTATGGTCTACAAAGATACCGGATTCCTTTTTGTTATCAGGGGTTGATTAGACTTTTTTATTATTTAAACCAAATGCAGTTGTAAATGTTATCATTATAAAAGAGAGATAACAACATGAACAAAATCCTCGTCGGCTGGGGCGTGGATGCGAAAATCGCAAATACATTCGATGAAATGATTATTGCCGTACTACTGATCGCGGTAGCTGTAGGAGTCGATTACTTATGTCAGTACATTTTTGTCGGCAGTGTACGGAAGTTATCGGAGAAAAGTCATTATTTCTGGGATACTTTGTTGATTAAGAGGAGAGTTATACATAATCTGGTGCATGCCATTCCCGGAATTTTGGTCTATACTTTATTGCCGATGGCTTTTATCCGGGGAAAAGAATTGTTGTTGATTTCGCAAAAAGTTTGCGCCGTTTATATTGTATTTGTTCTGTTGCTGGCCATCAACGGATTTATCCTGGTGGCAATGGATATATATAATCATAGGGAGGTCAGTAAGAACCGTTCGATAAAAGGATTCGTGCAGGTACTTCAGGTGCTGGCTTTCTTCATTGGAGGGATTGTGATTATTGCCATTCTTGTCAACAAATCACCAGCCACATTGTTTGCCGGACTGGGCGCTTCGGCCGCCATCCTGATGTTGGTATTCAAAGATACGATACTCGGATTCGTTGCGGGCATACAGTTATCAGCCAATGATATGTTACGCCCGGGCGACTGGATTACAGTCCCGGGGTCCAACGCAAACGGGATTGTACAGGAAATCACTTTGAACACCGTTAAAATACAGAACTTCGACAATACAATCTCCACTATCCCACCCTATACACTGGTCAACAACTCTTTCCAGAACTGGCGGGGAATGGTTGAATCGGGCGGGCGGCGTGTCATGAAATCCATCTTTCTCGACCTGAACACAATCAAATTCTGTACACCTGAAATGCTGGATAACATGCGGAAAGAGATTCCCCTGCTGGCCGACTATAAGCCGGACGAAGGTGTGACACCGACTAACTCGCAGATGTTTCGTGTCTATGTAGAGCGTTACCTGACCAGTCTGCCGGTTGTAAACACCGACCTCGACCTGATCATCAGCCAGTTGCAATCGACAGAATACGGTGTGCCTATCCAGATCTATTTCTTTTCCCGCAATAAAGTATGGAAAGAATACGAACGCATCCAGTCGGTATATTTTCATCATTTCTTTGCGATGATTCCTCTGTTTGAACTGAAAGTGTATCAATACTCTGATTAATGTAAACTTGGGCAGCAATGATTTTTTCCCTACATTTGTGTTCACAACTTTAAATACAAATATATGAGTGAATTACAACAATGGATTAACAGTTACCTGATTAAATGGGGATTAGTACACGACTCTGCAAATATTTGGGACAACCTGGTCGTATTGCTGCTTCTAATAGTGATAACTGTCGGTATCGATTACACTTGCCGCTATATCTTCCTCGAATTATTTAAGCGTTTTGCTCAAAAAACCAAAAACCAGTGGGACGACCTGATCGTAGAACGGAAGATCATCAATAAGCTGATGCACCTGATCCCCGCGATCCTGGTTTATATCATGCTTCCGCTGGCACTACCCAAAGAGGAAATGCCTACTTTGCTCGGTGTCCTTCAGATGGTATGCAGTGTTTACATTGTGGCCGTTGTACTACGATTCATCAACGCTTCACTGAACTTATTATTAGAGATATACAACCGGAAAGAATCGATGAAGAACAAACCGTTGAAAGGGTTTGTACAAATCATTCAGGTGATTGTGTTCTTTGTCGGTGGAATAATCATTATCAGTATCCTGATCGGCAAATCGCCCGCTACGTTATTTGCCGGACTGGGTGCTTCGGCTGCCATCCTAATGCTGGTGTTCAAGGATACGATACTTGGCTTTGTGGCCGGTATTCAGCTATCAGCCAATGATATGCTACGTCCGGGCGACTGGATAACGATGTCAAAATACGGGGCTGACGGAACAGTGATTGAAGTGACGCTGAATGCTATTAAAGTTCGCAATTTCGACAACACAATTACCACCATACCGCCTTATGCACTGGTCAGCGATTCTTTCCAGAACTGGCGGGGGATGAAAGAATCGGGAGGGCGCCGTGTGAAGCGTTCCATCAATATCGACATGAACAGCGTACATTTCTGTACACCGGAAATGTTGGCTAAATTCCGTAAAATATCATTACTCACCGATTATATCGATACGAAGCAGGAAGAGTTGGAGGCCTATAATAAAGAACACAGCATCGACGCTTCTATTTGGGTAAACGGACGACGCCAGACAAATATAGGTATCTTCCGCGCTTATCTGGTGAATTATCTGAAAAGCAATCCCAATGTAAGCCAGAACATGACCTGCATGGTTCGCCAACTGCAACCGACAGAACAGGGTATTCCCATGGAGCTATACTTCTTCGCATCCACCACAGACTGGATTCCATATGAAGACATCCAGGCCGATGTGTTCGACCATATCCTGGCTGTCATTCCGGAATTCGGTTTACAGGTGTTCCAGGGCGTATCAG
>OGZA01001929.1_pt1 | contig 13376 bp, 7 predicted proteins | sample 1576591 | NCBI WGS metagenome assembly OGZA01 (sample SAMEA3541565, study PRJEB24748) | human gut metagenome | biome: human gut; feature: human-associated habitat; material: faeces | place: China | collected 2012
TAGAAAAATATCGCGCCGAAGGTTCACGCACCAACACCACCTGGCTGGGCGAAGACAAAGCGGCCAACGAAAAATTCCAGCGCATCAATGATGCTAAGGCAAAAATTTATAAAGCCCGGGGAATGAATTGATTTTTTTAATCGTATTTTTGCACACTGTTAGGATAATTGTATAATTAATAAAGTATCTATGTCACACGAAGCAATCGCCTGCATCCTGCAACAGGAGGCTGAAGCAGTACTGAATATCCCAGTAACCTCCGGCTATGAAGAAGCAGTAACTCTTATTGTCAAATATGTTCACGAACTGGGAGGAAAACTGATTACCAGCGGAATGGGAAAAGCCGGCCAGATTGCCATGAACATTGCTACCACCTTCAGTTCGACCGGTACGCCGGCCTTTTTCCTGCATCCCAGCGAAGCACAACATGGCGACCTGGGTATCGTGCGTGACAATGATATCATGTTACTGATCTCCAATTCCGGAAAGACACGCGAATTGCTGGAACTGGTAGAACTGACACGCGGTCTGGTGCCCGACATGAAATTTATCGTTATCACCAGCAATTCGGAAAGTTCGCTGGCAAAAGATGCCGACGTATGCCTGCTTACGGGAGCTCCGAAAGAAGTGTGTCCGCTGGGACTCACTCCGACCACTTCAACGACGGTGATGACCGTTATCGGGGATATTTTGGTGGTAGGTACGATGAAAAGGATCAATTTCAACAATAAAGACTATGCCAAACGGCATCACGGCGGTTACCTCGGATCGAAAAGTCGCGAACAGAGCAAGAACGAATAGACTATAAACAGCCCATTATATGAGAAAAGTTATTGGCATCGGAGAGACGATTCTCGACATTATCTTTAAGAACGACCAGCCGCACACAGCCGTGCCGGGCGGATCAGTCTTCAACGGATTGGTGTCGCTGGGGCGTCTGGGAGTCCCGGTTTCTTTCATCAGCGAAGTCGGCAACGACCATGTAGGTGAGATCATCCGTAGATTCATGGAAGAGAATCATATCTCGACAGAATTTGTAGACCGTTTCCCGGACGGGAAGAGTCCGATATCGCTGGCTTTCCTCGACAATGAAAACAATGCCAATTACACTTTTTATAAAGATTATCCCAAACAACGGCTGGAAGTACCGCTACCGGTCATCAATGAGGACGATATCTTTATTTTCGGCTCCTATTACTCCCTGAATCCGGCTCTGAGAGAACGGATGGTTGAATTTCTGGAATATGCGAAAGAACGGAAAGCGATCATTTATTATGATCCGAACTTCCGGAAAGCGCACGCCCATGAAGCGATATACCTCACTCCCACCATCCTCGAAAATCTGGAATATGCAGATATCGTACGTGGTTCGGACGAAGACTTCTTCAATATTTTCAGAAAGACAGAGGTAGAACGGGTCTATGCCGACCATATCAAATTTTACTGTGAACGGTTCATCTCCACACACGGGGCAAACGGGGTGAATCTGTACACAGGCAAATTGTCCGAACATTTCGATACCGACATGATCAATCCGGTCAGTACTATCGGTGCCGGAGATAATTTCAATGCCGGTATCATTTACGGATTATTGAAATATAATATCGGATATCATGATCTTTCGACCATGAGCAAAGAAACCTGGGAAAAGATTATCCGCTGCGGCATGGACCTTGCGTCTGAAGTATGCCAAAGCTATGATAATTACATTTCTAAAGAATTTGCAACCTCATACCGCCAGTAGTCTTAAATATCATTAACTCCGGTACGAAAAAGGGCAGGAATTATTATCTTTGTAATGTATGTATGCTAGAAAGACGATGTTAGTAAAGATTTTTTCTCTGTTTGCTTGTGTTACGTTGATAACGGGTTGTTCCTCCAACAATCCGGAAATACGGGCGCTCTGCCTGCGCGATGATATAGGGAATTATATTCTGAAATGGGAAACCGAACCGCAAATGGAAGGTATACTTAAGATGTATGTTTCCGACGATCCCGAATCGTTCAACAGATCTCTTCCCGCAGGATATGCCAACATAAAAGACGGTGTCACGACTTATATCACCAACGATAATATGTCGCGTAAATATTTCCTGTTGTCTTTCAACGATAAATATTTCAAGACGATCGGTGCTCGCTCCGTATCGATGGACAGCCTCCAGAATCTACGGGAAATCGGTGGTTACGGGACTGCCCACAACCATAAAACGACCCGCTGGGGACAGGTATTCCGTTCCGGACAACTCAGTTCCCTGAGCGAATGGGATTCGATCCGTCTGAACAATCTGCATATCAAAACGGTTATAGACCTGCGCGGGAATGATGAAGTAGCAGCCAGTCCACTACGTTATTCCAATGCAAACATCGTACACATCCCTATTCCCATAAAGAATATGGATCACGTAGTTGCCCGCATACAGGAAGACCGGATGCGTAAAGGAGACGGAATCCTGTTCATGCAGGATACTTATTTGCAGTACGTTACTGATTACAGCGAACAATACGCCAAGGCGCTCGATGTTTTTCTGGACAAGGATAATTATCCGATCCTGATTAACTGCTCGATGGGAAAAGACCGTACGGGTTACCTGACCGCCATACTGCTGTTTGCTCTCGGAATACCGGAAGAAACGATCATTAAAGATTACATGGCTTCCAACGAGAACATCAATATCGGACATCTGGCCTATATGGCACGCGACCTGAGTACAAATGCACAGGAAACGATCACCACGCTGGTCACTGTCAACGAAGGGTTGATCGACCTGGTCCTGAAACGGATCCGGAAAGATTACGGTTCGGTAGACAAATATCTGTCAAAAGGATTACATCTGACAGATAAGAAGCGGGATACATTAAAAGATATTTTACTATATTAATGTGAATCCGAATTATTTATCTACCTTTGTACCCTCTGAATTTATTATATACACATATATCACATTTTGAAAACATTTGAAGAATTAGGAGTTGCCGCCCCCATATTGAAGGCAATTCAAGAAATGGGTTACGAATCGCCCATGCCGGTACAGGAAGAAGTGATTCCTTTCTTGCTGGGAGAAGACAACGACGTAATTGCATTGGCACAAACAGGAACAGGAAAAACAGCCGCTTTCGGTCTGCCCATCCTGCAGAAGATCGATGTGACAAGATATCAGCCTCAAGCACTCATACTTTGTCCCACCAGGGAACTTTGTCTGCAAATTGCCGACGACCTGAATGATTACTCCAAATATATCGACAACCTGAAGGTGCTGCCGGTATACGGAGGTTCCAGCATTGAAAGTCAGATCAAGACGTTGAAACGTGGCGTACATGTAGTGGTAGCGACACCGGGACGCCTGCTCGACCTGATGAACCGTAAGACAGTCGATCTGGGTACGATCCGGAACGTTATTATGGACGAAGCGGACGAAATGCTGAACATGGGATTCACCGACAGCATCAATGCGATTCTGGCTGAGGTTCCGCCCGCACGTAACATGTTACTTTTCTCCGCTACAATGCCGCAGGGTATTGCCAGCATCATGAAGAAGTACATGAAGAACCCGAAAGAGATCGTTATCGGGAACAAAAACGAAGGTAACAAGAACATCAAGGATATCTACTATATGGTTCGTGCACAGGATAAATACCTGGCATTGAAGCGTATTGCCGACTTCTATCCGAACATCTACGGTATCGTTTTTTGCCGTACCCGTAAGGAAACACAGGAAATTGCCGACAAACTGATACAGGACGGTTACAACGCCGATTCGCTGCATGGCGAACTGAGCCAGGCGCAGCGCGACTATGTGATGCAGAAGTTCCGTGTTAAAAACATTCAGTTGTTGGTTGCTACCGATGTCGCTGCCCGCGGACTGGACGTGGATGACCTGACTCACGTAATTAACTACGGTTTACCTGATGAAGTAGAATCTTATACGCACCGCCGTGGCCGTACAGGTCGTGCCGGCAAGACTGGTATTTCTATTTCCATCTGCCACGTAAAGGAAAAAGGTAAGATCCGTCAGATCGAGAATATCATCAAGAAGAAATTCGAAAAAGGTGAAATGCCGACCGGACACGACATCTGTGAAAAGCAGCTTTTCAACCTCGTCGACCAGATTGAAAAGGTGAAGGTGAACGAGGAGGAGATCGCCTCCCTGATGCCCCAAATCTACCGCAAGTTGGAATGGCTGGACAAGGAAGACATCATCAAACGTGTCGTTTCGCTCGAATTCAACCGTATGATCGATTACTACAAGGATGCCGACGAGATCCAGCAGGTAGACGAACGTTCCTCTCGCAGCGAACGGGGCGAACGCCGTGCACATGCGGCCGAAGAGGGCTATTCGCGTTTCTTCCTCAACTTCGGCAAGGCCGACGGCCTCTATCCGAACCAGCTGATCGAACTGGTCAACAAATGTGTGCCGGGCAAGGTGCGCATCGGCAAGATCGACCTGCGCGAAAACTTCTCTTTCTTCGAAGTGGAAGAGGGTGAAGCCCAGCGCGTGATGGACAGCATGAACGGGTTCGAAGTAGACGGACGGCGCATCTCCGTCGAACCTGCACAGGGCAAAAAAGAAGAAGGCGGACGCGGTGGCAAACGCAGTTACGGCGGACGGCGCAGCGATGACGGCTACAAAGGCAAACGGGGTTCCAAAGACAGTGGACGCCGAGGTGGAGACCGTTCGGACCGCACCTTCCGCAAAGACGAACGCGACAGCGACCGCCCATGGAAACGGACTGCCGCCGCACGCGACGCTCGTAAGAAAAGACGTTTCTAATCCTCCTCCCTCACGCTAACAGAAACAGGAGACCGCAGCATACATCAGCAACCCCCAGCCGGCAACGACGGGGAGTTGCTGTTTTTGTTTCCGCTTCCCGTCATGTCTCCTCCGTATCCCCGTACCCCGAGAGTGTCAACAGGGCTCCCAAACACCCCAACACAACCTCCGAACGGCCCTCCCACAAAGCCAGCAGGCCCAATACCATCAGGTACAAGCGAAGGCAATGCGGGTTGCACAATCGCTGATGACTGATGATTTGATGATTCATTACTTCTTTCCCTTGCCGGGGGATGCCCCCGGCAAGGGAAAGACATCATTTGTATCTTCATGCCACCATCTTCGTCAATACGCAAATCGCAGAGGAACGGCGCAATTATCATCCGTTACCGGAATTGTTGCGTAAGTTGTCAGTAACTCACTATATAATAGTGTATTTCGCTATTCTTCCCAAGCTCCGATACCACCAATTATGCAGGGTAACGAATCGGTAACGTAGCGAAGTCCTAACTTGGTTCAGACTTGGCTTTTTCCGTCATCCGGTTACAGAAGCTATTTTCTTAAAAAGCCTATTTCTCAATAACTTTGCTCTACTTTTCCATATCTCGCCGATTATTGCTAACTTTGTTATATAATTATGACGAATTTAAACGTACGTTTTTTTTGTCATTTTGAAAAAGCCTCCTATCTTATTTATTCCCAATAATATACAAGCAAAAGCAGGACAAAAGCTACCCCTAAAAACAGGGCAGAAAATGCACTTTCCACCAGTAGATAAAAGACTTTACTATATATATTGTAATCAATTGTTTAGAGACATTTTCCGGCAAGCCCCGACCTGTCCCTTTTTTGCACTTTTTCCAAAAAGGAGGGTAAACCCCACAGAGGAACCGGCAAAGCCGGATATTTATTCATCCGTCTGCTGAAGCAGACAGCAAAAGACAGTGCTTTATATCTTATCCATTCTTCAACACATCGTCCTTGTCCGGTGCACTGGGTTCGGGTGTAGATTCGGGGTTGAAGGGGTTGAAGTAGTAGATGCCTTTTTCACCGAGGAATTGCAGGAAGTAAGGGAGCTTCTGCATAAAGAGGCTGCATTCCTTCGACTTGGCAGGAGTCCAGGCGGATTCGGCGACAGCTACCAGGCGGGGGAAAGTCATATAGTCCAGACGCTTGGCATCAGCGACCCGTTCCGTCCAAAGGGAGAACTGGAGGCCCATCACCTGGTCTTCATAATCGCGTGTCAGATGGATGATCGGTTCAGGGAAACGGTAGATGTCCTCTATCGTGTTGTAACCGCCCCACACACGGCCCACCTTATGGCCGCCGTACTGGATGAAATCGGCATACAACGGACGGCGCGGGGTCATAATCACCCGGTAGCCATTTTCGAGCGCTTTCACCAACTGGTGTTTGCGGTCGTGACGCCACCACATGATGACAGCCTTGTCGGGAGAGACACCGGCATCGATCATCTCGTCCCAGCCGATCATGGTCTTGCCCTTGGAGGCGACAATATCGGCGGCACGGCGGATGAAATACTGTTCAAGGCCCGTTTCGTTACCTAAGTTCTTATCTTTGATGAACTGCTGGATTTCGGGATCGGTGAACCAGCTCTGGTTGCCGTAGTGCACCTCGTCACCTCCGATATGGATATAGGGAGACGGGAACAGGGCGACGATCTCGTCGAGCACGTTGCTAATAAACTCAAACGTCTCTTCCTTGCAGGGATGGAACGTGAAATGTTGCCATTTGCCCTCGCCTCCACCGGAGATTTCAGGATAGGAACGGCAGACAGCAGTAGCATGGCCCGGCATGTCGAATTCGGGAACGACCATGATGTGGCGATCGGCTGCATAGGCAACGATCTCCTTGATCTCTTCCTGGGTGTAGAACGTAGCGGGCACTTTCGGGTCGTGCCAGTTGCCGACAGCCCCTTCGGTGGTCAGCTTCGGATAACGCTTGATCTCGATGCGCCAGCCCGGTTCGTCGGTCAGGTGCCAGTGGAAGACGTTTAGGCGAAGGGACGCCATGATATCCAGATATTGTTTTACCTTCTCTTTGCCGAAGAAGTGGCGGCTCTCGTCGAGCATGAAACCGCGCCAGCCGTAGCGGGGCTGATCTTGTATCTTACAGGCACGCACGTTACCTTTGCCGAAACGGGAAAGTTGCAGAAGGGCTTCCTTCGCATAGAACAGGCCGGCTTCGGAAGAGGCTTGCAGCAGGATGCTGTTCGGTTCGACGACAAGCGTATAGGCTTCATCGGCCATCTTGCAATCGTTTGTCAGTTCCAGACGGATGGTTCCGCTGGCGGGTGACGATTGCAAACCGGCTTCTTTCAACTCGGCCGGCAGGGCGGCGGCTAACTTGTCGGCATACCCGCCATTGCCTTGTACCTGGAGATTCTTTCCGATAACGAAAGAGCCTTTCCTGTTCTGCACTTTTGCGGGTGTCGGGAACAAAGGTTGTTGTGCCATCATCGGCAACACGAATAGAAATAGTAATGTGCTTAAATAAATTAGTTTCTTCATGGCATATTTATATTTAATCATTTCCTTACAGGGATATTCCTCTTTTACCGGGGGATTAATCCCCCGGCAAGGGGTAGCAAATATATGAAAATTTCATATCTTTAGCCACAAAATTAAAGACAATGCCATGAATAGACTAATTATCCTTCTTATTGTACTTATCTGTTACGGGAACAGCCTTCGGGCCCAGGAAATCGAATACTCCCGACCGGTCAACACTCCTGAAAGTTGTACAAGCATCCTGGTCGGCAAGAAAGCATCGGCCGACGGTTCGGTCATGACCAGTCACACCTGCGACGGGAACTATCGCACTTGGATGGAGATCGTCCCGGCAGCACGCTACGAGCGCGACACGACAGTCGCCATCTATAACGGCCGCATGCACACCGAATATCCTGCCGATCGCACGAATATGGAATTGAAAGGGACAATACCGGAAGCCCGCTCGACCTACCAGTTCCTGAACACCGCCTACCCTTGCCTCAACGAAAAACAGTTGGGTATCGGCGAAACGACCATCTCCGGGCGCAAAGAGTTGCAGAACAAGAAAGGTATGTTCATGATCGAGGAGTTGGAAAAGATAGCCTTGCAGCGTTGCACGACGGCACGCGAAGCGATCCGGCTGATCGGGCAATTGGTTGCCGAATACGGATACGGGGATTCGGGCGAATGCCTGACGATCGCCGACCCGAACGAGGTCTGGCATTTCGAGGTGTTCGGCGAGGGGCCGGACAAGATCGGGGGTGTATGGGCGGCTGTCCGCATCCCGGACGATCATGTGGGGGTGTCGGCCAATATCTCGCGTATCTCGACGCTCGACCTGAAGGACAGGGATAACTATATGGCTTCCGAAAACGTATTTTCTGTTGCTAAGAAGATGGGCTTTTGGGACGGCAAGGAGCCGTTCAAGTTCTGGAAAGCCTACAGTGGGGGTAACTATTTCGGCGAACCGAAGGCATTCAGCATCCGCGAGTATTTCATTCTGAATGCGCTTGCCCCTTCCCTCCAACTGTCGTACGACTCGGAAGAGCTGCCGATCAGCGTGAAGCCGGACAAGCCGGTTGCCATAACGGATGTGATGGCATTGCTACGCCAGACGTATGAAGGGACGGAATGGGACATGACGAAGAATCTGAAAGTGGCTGTCAAGAACAAGGAGACGAAGGAAACGGATACGATCACAAGTCCGGCGGCTAACCCCTGGATGGGAACAGATATGCTGAATATGCTGAACGGCGTGAAGGAAGGGACGGTGACACGCAATCGCTTAGTGGCGGTTCCGCAATGTTCCTACTCGCACGTGATACAGCTTCGCAGTTGGTTGCCGGATGCAGTGGGCGGCGTTGCCTGGCTGTCGTTCGACAATCCGGGGCAGAGCCCGCGTATCCCGATCTTCTCCGGAACGACCGACCTGCCGGCTGCTTTCGGTATCTGCGGACAACACCGCCACCGTGAAGATGCCATCGTCTGGAAATACCGGACGGCAAACAAACTGGCTACGGTCCGCTGGGGATTGACCAAAGAGAAGATCAACGGCGCGGTCGCCCATTTCGAGGAAAAGGGCTTATCCGAAATGCCTTTCGTGGAAAACCGCTACAAAGAGTTGCAGGACAGCAAAGGGGAAGAGACCGCACGGGCTTTCCTGACCGGTTACACGGCCGACTTCGCAGGAGCGACAATCCTGCGCTGGCAGGAGATGGCGGACGAGTTCTGGAAGATGTTCGCGAGGGGATTCTGAACAATTGACCGATATTCATATAATAGATAATAGTTGCTTTTCAAGACACGATAATTAATAATTTAATCTTTATATACATGAAATCACTTATTCTATCTTGCATGCTGGCTTTCTCTGCTTCGGCAACGTTCGGTCAGGGGTACCAGTTTACGGAAGTGGTAACGGTTCCCGCTACCCCGGTTAAGAACCAAGCGGCAACAGGGACTTGCTGGTGCTTTGCCACTACGTCGTTTATGGAATCCGAACTGCTTCGTATGGGGAAAGGCACGTATGACCTTTCGGAGATGTTCATCGTCCGCCAGAAATACATGAACCAGTTGCAGGACAACTACCTGCGTCGCGGGGACGGTAATATCGGGCAGGGCAGCCTTTCGCATACTTTCATGAATGCGTACCGCCAGGTAGGGATCGTCCCGGAAGAGGTATATACGGGTATCAACTACGACTCCGAGAAGCATAACCACAGCGAGATGGTTCGCTACATGCACGCTATCGCCGATGTGGCAGTGAAGGCGAAACAACGCAGTCCGGAATATGACAAGCTGATTGCTAACCTGTTCGACACCTACCTGGGAAAGCTGCCGGAGAAGTTCACGTATAAAGGAAAGGAATATACGCCGAAGTCGTTCGCCGAGTCTTTAGGGCTGAATATGGACGACTATATCGAACTGACCAGCTTCACGCACCATCCGTATTATGTGAAGTTCGATGTGGAAGTGCCGGACAACTGGGAACATTCCCTGATGTATAACCTGCCGCTCGACGAGATGATGCAAACGGTGGATTATGCCCTGACGAACGGCTATACGGTCTGCTGGGACGGAGACGTGAGCGAGAAGGGATTCTCCTTTACGAACGGCGTCGCCATCAACCCGGAAGTGAAGAAAGTGGAAGACCTGTCGAATACGGACCGTGCCCGCTTCGAGAAATTAGGGGAGAAGGAACGCTTAGAAGAGGTCTTCAAGTTCGAACGTCCCTACCCGGAAATCAACGTGACCCCGGAAGTGCGCCAAGCCGGATTCGAATCATTCGTGACCACCGACGACCACCTGATGCACCTGACCGGCATCGCCAAAGACCAGAACGGCACGAAATACTACATCACCAAGAACTCATGGGGAACCGACCGCAACAAGTTCGGCGGCTACCTGAACATGTCCGAGAGCTTCGTCCGCGCCAAAACCATCTATGTGATGGTCCATAAGGACGCGATACCGAAGGCGATCAAGGGGAAACTCCATCTTTAAACAATACGTGGAGCTGTGTCAAAACTGCCCCGTTCCCGCGCTTGACGCGGGATCGCATTAGAACTGACCCTATAAATATCTGATTAATAAGGCCTGTTCTTTTGCGGCCCCGCGTCAAGCGCAGGGACAAGGCAGTTTTGACACAGTTCCATGCTATCTTCTCTTATTAATTTAATCAGAACCGTATCTTCATCTCGCCATAGCAAGGCACCGCCTCCAACGTCTTGCAATAGTTGCCCCAGGCAATCTCCGGGTAATCCCAACGATTATTAATGTAAAGCATCAACTGCCCGTCTCCTCTTTTGGAGGTGCGGCAAGCCAGGGATGCGTCCAGTGAACAAACCGTAAGCCCTGCTCCTCCCCCTGCAGCGGAAAGGGTATAGCGATAGATGTTCTCCTTCATACCCTTTGCCATTTGCGTCAACGGACGGTCACAGTTTGCACCGGCATCCGCCCAATAGTAATAGTTGTGCGTATCGGCCGACCAAAGCTGAGCAGGGTTCTCGCCATATCGCACTTGCTTCGGGTTATAAAGGAAAGTCTCGCCCGTGTTTCCGGCAAAAGCGCCTTCGGGGTAACAACTCCACATACCTTTACGCTCCCATTGCAGATTGTCCAGACGTTCGGGCAGGTAGAAAGACAAGCCCGTCTCACGCAGATATCCGTTCGGCTGTCCCGCAACGACATAGCTGACATTCATTTCCCCGGCGGGAGATATCCGGATCAGGATATCCGTTTGCACATCCTGATAGAAGCCGGAGAGGGCGACTTCCACCGCTCCCTCTTTGCGGGTATAGGTCAAGCTCTGCTTCTTCCAATCGCTGTCGGAGGTCAGGAACTTCCGGGCGCTCTTACGCACTTCGGCTCCAGTCAGATGGTTCAGGTTGATGTCGAGATGGAGGAACGGGCCTTTCTCGATGATGACCTGCCCCTTGGAGGTCGCGTTGCAGATCAGGCCGGTTTCTTTGGAGAAAGGGATCTCGAAACCGTCTCCTTTAATCGTCATCATACCGGCGGTTTCCTCTACCAACAACACACCGTTTACCGGAGATGCTTCCGAATCGGCAAGGCGAACGTGGTAATCGCTGCCCAATGAAACTTGTTCGGCATCCAATAACTCACCCGTAGCTGTATAGAAACAAATTGACAACAGTTCGCCTTCCTCCCAAGCCTCGGCAGGGATTACCAACAGTCCTTTTTGGTGAGGAGCGATGGAAGGAGCGGGAAGTTCCTTCTCCACACCTTTGTAGGTATAACGTATCTTGATCTCATCCAGGTCAGTATGGTCGAAGCGGTTGTACAACGGAAGCAACAAACGTTGTCCGGACAGGAAGGAAGCCACCTCGGTCGTCATCAGGCGGACGGGCGAATAGGCTTTCTTGGTAGCCCAGAACTCCGGTTTCTCACGGCGCCAGACATCGACGATCCCCCACTCTCCGTAGCCGACGCATTTACCCTGATAATCCTCCGGCTTGGCGGTACGGGCAAACTCTTTCCAGAAGGCAGTCCCTACTTTCGGTTCGGGCAGCATAAACGTTTCATCCACATATCCCCAGATCGCACCACCCAAGCCGCCGGGAGCATCAAAGAGGCCACTCCACATCCTTTCGATCGAATGCCCCCAGAACTCGCGGATATTCGGATCTTCCTGCAAGGTAGCGTAGGTGTAGCACGCCGGATGCGCCCATTCGTCGAACAGGGCAGGTATCCCCTCTCCCTGGAAACCACGGGTAGAACGGTTCCATTGGTTCAGGTTTCCGTTTACATCCTGGTAGTGCATGCTCAGGATATCGTAGACCGGTTTCTTTTCGCCGACCGATCCAGGATAGCTGAATATAACCGGGCGAGTCTTGTCGGTTGCCTTCACCCAATCCCAGCATTGCTGGAAGTTCGTGCCGTACACGCTTTCATTGCCAATCGACCAGAACAGGATGGAGGGATGGGAACGGAACGACTTCACCATCTCGCGGCATTGCGAGAGATAGCGGGGCGTAAACTCGGCACTGTCCTGGGTCTTGCCCGGCGCATAGTTCTTCTGCCGGTAGGTATCGACAAAGCAGACAGCCGTCTCGCTCTCCACATAGATGCCGTAGCGGTCGCAATACTCCAGGAAACGTTCCGTGGGAGGATAATGCGAGGTACGGACAAAGTTCATATTGGAACGTTTGAAGAGGATCACATCGAGGCTGTCCAGTTCGGCAGTCGTCGTGCGGCCGAGTGTCGGGTGGATGTCATGGCGGCAGGCCCCGCGCAACTTCACCGGCATGCCGTTCACCAACATGCGGTCTTTCTCGATCTTCACGTCACGGAAACCGATACGGCGGTCGAAACGGCCGATCTCCTTTCCGTCCTTGCTGAGGGTGACCGTCAGCGTATAGAGGTTCGGATGTTCGGCATCCCACTTCAAGGGGTTCTTCACAGGCAGTTCATTCATGTTCCCGCCCTCTTCCAGGGGGAACCGGGATTGCGCCAACAGATAGTGTCTGCCGGACGGCTCGGTCAGCGTATAGGCGACTTCCGCACCTCCGGCGACCGGGCTGCTGTAGCCGATCTTCAGGACGGCATCCTCGTAAGCGGCATCCAGATGTGTCTCGGCGTAGAAGTCATACAAGCAGGTTTCGGGTAATGCGAACAAGGTTACATCGCGCAGGATTCCCCCGATCGGATGATGGGCATAGCCGGAGGCATAGGAAATATCGTCCAGGCGATCCGTCACTTCGAGGCGAATCTCGTTTTTCTTTCCGGGACGGACGAAGGGGGTGACATCCGTCTCCCAACGGGTAAAGCCGCCATGATGTTCGCGGACGAACGTGCCGTTCACAAACAGGCGGGCATGGCTGTAGACGCCGTCGAAACGCAGGATCGTATGCTTGCCGGCGTAATCGACCGGGACGGTGAACGACTTCCGGTAGGTAAACGGCTTGTCGTGCTCGATGGCATAGCCCTGCATAGCAGGCTCGCCGGGAACCTGTATCTTGTCCCACTTGCTATCCGGAGAATACCGGAACTGCCAGGTTCCACTCAGCAGGACGGCAGGCGTTTCGACACCGGCCAATTCCTGCAAGACAGGATAGGAGGCTTCATCGGGAAG
>OGZA01001932.1_pt1 | contig 13359 bp, 11 predicted proteins | sample 1576591 | NCBI WGS metagenome assembly OGZA01 (sample SAMEA3541565, study PRJEB24748) | human gut metagenome | biome: human gut; feature: human-associated habitat; material: faeces | place: China | collected 2012
CCCGTCTGGTGCTTTTCGTTTCGTTCGTTGTTTAATTTACAAGGTACACGTCCCACAACCGCGGAACAGTTGATATATTACTACGTCTTACCGGATTTGTCAACTATTATTTTTCGATTTCTTCAATTTTTTGCAAGTCGGTTCAGGATGACATTTTTCTCCGCCCGTGGTATAATCATCTCACCTATATTATGGGAGGAAAACTCCGTGGATATTCTGCACCTTACCGGCGTCTTCGGCCGTCTCGACCGCAGCCGTCTTGACCTGTCCCCCGGTCTGAATCTGCTGTACGCCCCCAACGAATCCGGCAAGTCCACCTGGGGTGCTTTCATCCGCACCATGCTGTATGGTCTGTCCACCCGCGAGCGCGGCCCCATGGCCGACAAGAACCGCTACGCGCCCTGGAACGGCGCGCCCCTCTGGGGACGGATGGAGCTGCGCACCGGGGACGGCGATTACACCCTCCTGCGGGAGACGCGCCGCGCCGCCGCGCCCATGGGCGAATTCTCCTGCGTCTACACCGGCACCGCCATGCCCGTCCCCGGCATCACCGGCCAGAACGCCGGCGATGTGCTGCTGGGCGTGCCCCGGGAGGTGTTCGAGCGCAGCGCCTTCATCGGTCAGAACGCCCTGACCGTGGAGCAGGACGCCGAGCTGGAGCGCCGCATTGCCGCCCTCATCACCACCGGCGAGGAGGACACCTCCTACACCGAATCCTACGACCGCCTGAAGCGGCAGCTGAACCGCCGCCGCCACAACAAGACCGGCCTGATCCCCGCGCTGGAGCGGGACATCGACCAGCTGCGCGCCGCCCTGCGGGAGGTGGACGCCCTGAACGATCAGGCGCAGCAGTCCCGCCGGGAGGTGGACGCGCTGGAACGCCGCGCCGCGGAGCTTCAGCAGCAGGCCGCCCAGTCCCAGGCGCAGGCGCGGCAGGAGCGGCTGAATGCCTATCGCAGCGCGGAGCGGGCCGCCCTCGCCGCCCAGTCCCGCGCCGATGCACTGGCCGTCGATACCGCCACCCTGCCGGACAGCGCCTCGCTGACTCTGCTGGAGGGGCAGGCCGCCGCCCTGCCCGGCGAGCTGTCCGCCCTGACGGAGAAGCGCCGCGCCGCGGAGGACGCCGAAGCCGTCTCCGCCCGCGCGCAGGAAGCCCTGACGCAGCACTCTCTCTACCCCGCCGCCGAGCCGGAGCTGCGGCAGCGCGCCGCCGCCATCGTGCCGGAAAAAGCGCCCTCCCTGTTCCTGCCCATTTTCTCCGGTCTGCTGATCCCTCTGTGCGTCACGCTGGCCTTCCTGCTGCGGAGCAAGGGCGCGCTCCCCTTCTGGCTGTTCATGGGCATGGCCGCTCTGGGCGCTGTCGCCACAGTCTTTGCCGTCCGCGTCCGGCAGCAGGCCATCCGGGAGCGCCAGCGCTTCGCCGAAACCCAGCGCGCCGCGCTGGAGGAGCAGATCGCCGAATACCTCCCCCTGCGGCAGCAGGCGGCGGACGCCGAGGACGGCGCCCGGCGCGCCCGGCTTGCCGCCGAGGAGAGCGAAAACTCCTGCCGCCGCCGTCTGCGGGAGCTGCTGGCACAGGTCTGCACCTTTGCCCCCGCCGTCACCGACCTGTCCGGTGTGCAGCTGGCGCTGGCCGATGCCCGCCGCCGCCAGACGGCGCTGGCCGATGCCCGCCAGCAGGCGCGGGAAGCCGCTCTGTACCGGGACGCCCTCCGCGCCCAGCTGACGGAGCAGGAGCTGTCCGCCCCCGCCGTTTCCGTCTCCGCGCCGCTCCCCTCCGGTGCAGAACTGTCCGCCGAGCTTGCCCGCGTGCAGACGATGCTGACGCAGGAGCGCACCCGGTTCGACACCCTCACCGGCCGCATCCGCGCGCTGGATCGTTCCAGCGATCTGGAGGCTCAGCTGGCGCAGAAGCAGGAGCAGCTCCAGACCCTGCAGGGGGAGTACGACGCCATCGCGCTGGCCATGGACGCCCTGTCACAGGCCAACACCGTGCTGCAGAACCGCTTCTCCCCGGCGCTGGGCGCACGAGCGGCGGAGATCTTCTCCCACATCACCGGCGGGCGGTACGACCGCGTGCTGCTGAGCCGGGATTTCTCCCTGTCTGCCGAGCCTGCCGGTGACCCGGTGGGGCGCAGCGTCCGCCTGCTGAGCCAGGGCGCCGCCGACCAGCTGTATCTGGCGGTGCGGCTGGCTATATGTGACATGGTGCTGCCCGCCGACAAGCGTGTACCCCTCATTCTGGATGACGCGCTGGTGACCTTCGACGACGAGCGGCTTCACGCGGCGCTGGACTATCTGCTGGAGGAGAGCCAAAGGCGCCAGATATTGCTGTTCACCTGCCAGAAGCGGGAGATGGCCTATCTGCAGGGCAAGGGAAACGTTACCGTCACGGAGCTGTGAGGTCGGGATATGCATATTTGGACAATTACTGATTGGGAAAAGAACCTTCCAGATAATTCCCTCAGAAGAACCGGCTTGCGATTTCGATACGACAGGAATACGCACCCCGAAGTAAAACGTGCGTGCTTACAATTCGTGATTTGGCTGAGAACCCAATATCACTTTCCGCTAAGAGTCGTTGTTTATGTCAAAGGGACAAAAACCATTCGCACAAAAGATGGCGATCATGTAGTAGGAAGCTTTTTTGAGCCCTTTTCATACTTGGATGAACCATATATTCGTATTGCAACGGGTGATTATAATGAATTGGCGAACCATTTAGGGAAAGACAATGCACTGGCATCGATTCTTCTTTCCTTGGCTCATGAGTTGACGCATTACTATCAATGGATCAATAACATCCAATTAACACCTATGGGCAGAGAGCGGCAAGCCACCAAATACGCGAACTATATCATAGATGAATATGCGTCAACCAGAGAACATCCTTAAGGCACGCAGAGTGCGGCGTCCCGCATAAAAATGCGCAGGGGTAGGCGACCTGTCCGCCCCCCTACGAAAGGGCAAACGGATGCCCCCTACAACGCACTCAAGAAGGCACCGCACTCCGCCCCCCCTTGCAAATCCCCTCAAATCGTGCTATACCATATATAATACATCGAAAGGAGGCTGCCATGCCCCATTTTGACTGTCTCCGCTGCGGCACGGCCATGCAGTTCGTCGGCCAGCACAAGCTGCAGCTGGGCAAGACCAGCTGGCTGTTCGGCGACCTGCCCAACCTGATGGCCGGTGCGCTGGAGGTATCCATTATGGCGTGCCCCGCCTGCGGAAAGCTGGAATTCTTCACCGGCGGCGCAGTGCGCCACGGCGGTAATGACCCCGATCTGCACCAGCGGACGTGCCCCGACTGCGGCTTCCGCCACGACTTCGACTACCCCAAATGCCCCCTCTGCGGTCACACCTATACCGGGGCGGATGAATTGTAAAATTGTAAGTTATATATAACGCAAAAGGAGAACCTGTTATGAGCGATTGCACCCACGATTGCAGCACCTGCGGCGAAAGCTGCGGTGAGCGCAAGGAAGTAAACGTATTTGAGAAAAAGCCCCTCCGCCCCGGCTGCCGCGTAGGTAAGGTCTACGGTGTGGTGTCCGGCAAGGGCGGCGTCGGCAAGTCCATGGTCACCAGCCAGCTGGCGGTGGCGCTGCGGCGGGAGGGCTACCGTACCGCCATTCTGGACGCGGATATCACCGGCCCCTCCATCCCCAAGGCCTTCGGCATCCACGGCCGCGCCGTGGCGCAGGGCGACGCCATCGTGCCCGTGACCACCGCCACCGGCATCCAGCTGATGTCCGTGAATCTGCTGCTGGAGCATGAGACAGATCCCGTCATCTGGCGCGGCCCCGTCATCGGCGGCGTCGTCCAGCAGTTCTGGGGCGACGTGCTGTGGGACGACGTGGACTATATGTTCGTGGATATGCCTCCCGGCACCGGCGACGTGGCGCTGAACGTGTTCCAGTCCCTGCCGGTGGACGGCGTCATCATCGTGGCCTCTCCTCAGGAGCTGGTGTCCATGGTGGTGCAGAAGGCCGTGAAGATGGCGCAGATGATGAACATCCCCATCGTGGGTCTGGTGGAGAATATGAGCTACGTCCAGTGTCCCGACTGCGGCAAAAAGCTCTATATCTTCGGCGAGGGCAAGACCGAGGAGGCCGCCAAGGAATACCACATTCCTCTGCTGGCGAAGATGCCCATCGACCCGGCGCTGGCCAAGCTCACCGACGACGGCTGCATCGAGCAGTTCGACGGTCACTGGCTGGACGGCGTGGTGGAGACGCTCCTGCGGAAGTAAGCGGATATATCGGCAAAAGAGACGGCGAAAGCCGTCTCTTGCCTTTCCCGCCCGCCTGTGGTATGATAGCCGCGTTACACAGAAAGAGGTCGATACCATGAATGAAAAGAAGATCCATATCCTGTCGCTGCTAGCGGCGCTGACGTCGGCGGTGATCTTCGGCATGAGCTTCATGTTCTCCAAGCTGGCGCTGGAGGTGGCGCAGCCCACGGTGCTGCTGGCCTTCCGGTTCGCGGTGGCGGTGGCGGCCATGACGCTGGTCATCGCCGTGAACGCGCTGGTGGGAAAGCTGCGGGGGCGGAAGCTGTTCGCCTTCTCCCTGCGGGGCAAGCCGGTGTACAAGCTGATCCTGCTGGGCATCGTGCAGCCGGTGGCATACTTCATCTTCGAAAACTACGGCATCCTGTACACGTCCTCCGCCGTGGCGGGCACCATCATCGCGGTGGTGCCGGTGTGCTGCATCCTGATGGACGTGCTGGTGCTGCATGAAAAGGTCACCCGGCGGCAGGTACTGTGCGCCGTGGGCGCGGTGGGCGGCGTGGCGCTGATCTCCGCCGGAGGCGCGGTGATGATCTCGGCGCTGGGACTGCTGTTCCTGCTTCTGACCATGCTCAGCGACACGGTGTATTACGGCATCAGCCACAGCGCCGCCAAGGTGTTCACGCCCTTCGAGATGACGTATGTGATGTTCTTGGTGGGCATGGCGGCGTTTATCCCGGCGGCGCTGTTCCAGACCGGCGGTCTGCACAGTGAGCTGATCACCGTACCGGCGCAGAGCGGCCAATTCTGGCTGGCGGTGGTGTATCTGGGCGTGCTGTCCTCCGGCGTGGCCTACGGCCTGCTGAACTTCGCCAACAGCCACCTGACGGTGTCGGAGTCCTCCCTGTTCTCCAACGTGACCACGGTGGTGTCGGTGCTGGCGGGCGTGATCCTGCTGAAGGAGCCCTTCAGCCTGTGGCAGATACTGGGCGTGGCCGTCATTCTGGTGTGCGTGTTCATCGCCAACGTATCGGCAAGCAGCGATAAGAAATAAGCACAGCCCTGCGGCGATGCCGCAGGGCTGTTTTTTATCTTCGGATAATGCGTCCGTTCTTTACGCCGGTGGGACGGCCGTTCTCCACGGCCAATTGCCCGCCCACGAACACGGCGGTCATGCCCTCCGCCGTCCGGCAGGGCTGCTGGTAGGTGCCCCGCTCGGAAAGCGCCGCCGGGTCGAACACGCACAGATCGGCGTCCGCGCCCTCGGCGATAACGCCCTTGCCGGGCAAGCGCAGCGCCCGCGCCGGCTCCAGCGTCAGCTTGCGGATACCCTCCTCCAGAGAGAGAACGCCCTTCTCCCCCACGAAGTGCTGCAAAAGCCGCGTGCAGCTGCCGTACACCCGGGGATGGGGCATACCCTCGGTGGGGTAGGTGGCATCGGAGATCAGGCAGCTGAGCGGGCTGCGGAGAATGGCGGCAATGTCCTCCTCCGCGGCCATGAAGTCGATCATGGTCACCTGGCAGTGCTCCCGGATCAGCAGGTCGCAGCAGCTGTCCAGCGGTGACTTGTGCTCCATGGCGGCCTCCTCCGCAATGCTCTTGCCCAGAAATTGCTCGTCCTCCGGGCAGTGGAGGCTGCTGAGGAAGATGCCGTCCCAGCCGGCCAGCTTTGCGATGTCGTCGAAGCCGTCGCCGGTTTCGATGCGGTGCGCCAGCGTCTGCCGCCGGGCGGGGTCAGCCAAGCGGCGCACCACCGCGTCCATGCCGCCCTCCAGAAACTCCGGCGGCAGGATGTGCAGCAGCTGGGTGGAGCCGGCGGTGTAGGGGTACACGTCGCAGCCCACGTCCATGCCCTCGTCCTTGGCCCTTTGCAGCATGGACAGCGCCTGCGGGATCTTTTTGCCCCAGTTGTCCCGCCCCATGGCCTTCAGATGGCTGATGTGCAGGGGGATGCGCAGCTCCCGCGCCACAAGGAGCATCTCCTCCACGGACTGGCACACGCCGCCGCCCTCCTGCCGCATGTGGACGGTCAGAGGGATGTTCTGCCCCGCCAGGGGCTCCAGCGCGTGGATCAGCTCGCGGGTGGTGTAGAAGCACTCCGGGGCGTAGCCCAGCCCCAGCGACACGCCCAGCGCGCCGTCAGCCAGCGCCCGCTCCAGCTGCCGGTGCAGGGCGCGGTAGTGCCCGTCGGCCAAGTGCTCCAGCTCGTACCCGGCCACGTCTGCCCGGAGGACGCCGGCGCCGGCCAGCATGCCCACGTTCACCGGCAGGGCGGGCAGGCAGGCGAAATAGCCCGCCAGCGTGTCCGTCACCAGCTCCGGCGGGATGGCGCCGGTGATGGGGCGCAGATAGTCCCGGATGGCGTCCCTGTGCGCCCCACCGAAGGGCGCGGCGCTGAGACCGCAGTTGCCGTTGACGATGGTGGTCAGCCCCTGACACAGCTCCGCCGCGCCGAAGCCGGGGCGCAGCAGCGCCGCGTCCGCATGGCGGTGGATGTCGATAAAGCCGGGGGTGACGGTCTTGCCGGACGCGTCCCACACCTGCGCGGCGGACGCGCCCCGCAGGTCGCCCACGGCGGCGATCCTCCCGCCGGACAGGGCGACATCGGCGGCAAAGGCCGGGCGGCCTGTGCCGTCCGCCACAGAGCCGCCCCGGATAAGAATATCAAACATGGTCGGTGCCTCTTTCCTGTTTTCCCGCCGCCAGCGGCAGGGAGATGATAAACCGGGTGACGCCTCCGCCGCTTTCGCAGCGGATCGTGCCCCGGTGGGCGTCCACGATGGCCTTGGCAATGGCCAGCCCCAGGCCGAAGCTACTGCCGTCGGTGCGGGCCTCATCGGCGCGGTAAAAGCGATCGAAGATGTGGGGCAGCTTGTCCGCCGGGATGTCCTCGCCCCGGTTCGTCACAGTGAGCACGGCGCGGCTGCCCTGCCGCGCGGCGTCCAGTTGGATGGGCGTGCCGGGCGCGGCGTATTTTACGGCGTTGTCCAGCAGCACCGCCAGCGCCTGCCCCAGCTTGGCTCCATCGCCCCGAACGAACAGGCCGGGGGCGATGTCGTACTCCAGCAGATGCCCGGCTTCAAAGGCCACCGGCTCGAACCGCAGGGCGGCGGTAACAGCCGTCTCGGACACGTCCGCCGTGGTATCCGGCAGGGTGCCCGCGCTCTTCTGGGCGCGGAACAGGGTGAGCATGTCCTCCACCAGCGAGCGCATGCGGCGGCTCTCCGCCTGAATGTTGTCAATATACGCCTCCTGCTCCGGCGCGGCGCTGCGCCGCAGCAGATCCGCCGAGGACAGGATCACCGTCAGGGGCGTTTTCAGCTCGTGGCTGGCGTCGGACAGGAATTGCTCCTGCTGCGCCCACGCCGCTCCCACCGGCTTTGTCACCACGCCGGACAGCAGATAGCTGCACAGGAACAGCACCACCAGCGCCACGCTTCCCACCAGCGAGCAGGCGCTCAGCAGCGTCCGCAGGGACGTATACTCCAGATAAGTGTCGGTAAAGGCGATGGCGGTGGTGGCATAGCCCGTCTGCCGCAGGTAGCGCAGGTGGTATTCGTCCAGCGTGCCGGAATCCGCCGTCCGGTGCAGGGCGGCGGTGACGATGTCCGCCAGCCGCGTCTCGTCGCTGAGATCATAGTAGCTGTTGCCCGCCACGCGGACGGTGCCGCTGCCGTAGACCTCCGCCACGAAGCAGGGGATGCTGTCCACCCCCGGCTGGCTGATGCCGTAGTCCCCCTGCTCCAGCGCCTGATACAGCTGCTGCTGCACGTTCTTCCGGTAGTTGTCCCGGGAGATGAAGAACACGGCGGCGAACACCGCCAGCAGCACCAGCGAGATCAGCAGCATGTTGGTGGCCACCACCTTCCAGCGGAGATGGCGGATCATGACGCCACCTCCAGGCAGTAGCCCACCATCCGCAGCGTCTTGATGCGGACGGCGGATTGCAGGTGGGTCAGCTTGCGGCGCAGGAAGGAGATATAGACCTCCACGTTGTTGTCCTCGGCAGCGGAGTCGTAGCCCCAGACCTTGAGGATCAGCTGCTCCTTGGAGACGATTTGGCTGCCGTTTTTCATCAGCAGCTCCATCAGGTCGTACTCCCGGCGGCTGAGACGGACGCTGCGTCCGCCGCACTCCAGCAGAAACGTGCCCATGTGCAGCGTCAGGTCGCCGAATACGGTGGTATCCGGGTCGGCGGCCACGTCCTCCCCGCCCCGGCGCAGCAGCGACCGGATGCAGGCCAGCAGCTCCTCCGGCTCGAAGGGCTTGGTCAGGTAGTAGTCGGCGCCGGCGTCCAGACCGCGGACGCGGTCGTTCAGCTCGCTGCGGGCGGTGAGCATCAGCACCGGCAGACGGCTGCCGCCCTGCCGCAGCTGCCGCAGGAGCGTGAAGCCGTCCATGCCGGGCAGCATGGCGTCCAGCACCAGCAGGTCGTAGATATCACTGCGGGCGTTGTCCAGCCCGGATATGCCGTCATAGCACACGTCGGCGGTGTAGCCCTGCCGGTGCAGCAGCTCCTGCAGGGTACCGGCCAGCCGCTTTTCGTCCTCCACGATGAGTATGCGCATGGCGCGCCTCCTTTGTTGATGTGAGTTTACGGCGCGGCCTTACATCCCCGTCTCCGCGATGGTCAGCAGCTGCGCCAGAGACGCCTCCTCCATGCGGTAGATGGTCGTCTCGCCGTCCAGCGTCACATAGCGGCCGCCGTCGCCGGTGGGCAGACCCACGGCCAGCGTCAGCGCCTTGTCCGCGCCGGTATCGGAGAGATAATTCATGGCCAGCGTCAAGGCGGGCTCATCCAGCCCGCACACGGCGGCGGCGCCCTCCGCCGGGTCATAGTCCACGCAGGCGGTGACGGTCAGTGCGCCCAGTTCCTCCACCAGCGCGGCGGTCTGGGCGGTGACGTCCTGGCGGGCGCTGCGGCGGACGCCGTCTTCATCGGTGAGGAACGCCACGGTGCGCTCCGGCGTCAGGATGGTGACGCTGACCACCCGCTCCGGCGCGATCACCGGCAGCTGCGGCAGCACCGCCATATCGTAGATGCTGCGGCTGAGCAGCGCCTTGCTCTCAGCGGAGGCGTACAGCACCCGGCCGTCCGGCGTGAGGACGTACCAGCGGCCGTCGGTGGTCTCCTCGCCCACATAGTAGGTGGCGTCCTCCCCGTCGGCGGTGACGGTGATGTATTTGGCAGGCGTTTCCAGCCCGTAGACGGACAGCTCCTGCCCGTCGGTCACAGTCTCGCCGCCGTCCAGCGCCGCGGGCAGCGCCAGCAGCTCGTCCATGGCGCTCTGCTCCAGCGGGAAGGTGGGGTTGTCGTGCCAGATCCAGCTGCCCTCCTCGTTCTTCTCAAAGCGCAGCGTCACGTCGCCGTCGCACAGGGTCAGGCCGGTGATGCCCTCCACCGGCACCGTCTGGGTGGCGGCGTCCTTCCGCTCCGGCTCCGTATTCTTATGGCCGCAGGCGGACAGCAAAAGCGTCAGCCCCAGCGCCAGCGCCGTCAGGCGCAGCAGTCGTTTCATACGCATATCTCCTTTTCGGGTAGTTCCGTATAGAAGTATAGCAACTTCCGGCGGAAAAGGAAAGAACATTTCGTAAATCTTTCCTTTTCCGCCGCCGCGTGGTATACTGAGAAAAAATCACTTCCCAAGGAGGGACGCTATATGTCCGAGACTATCGCCGCCATCGCCACGGGGCAGCAGCCCTGCGCCATCGGGATCCTGCGGCTCAGCGGAGACGGTGTGTGCGCCGCGCTGGACGCGGTGTTCCGCGCCGGAAACGGCAATCCCGCCGCCCAGCAGATTCCCCGCGTCATGGTGCTGGGCGACCTGCTGGACGAGACGGGGCAGGTCATCGACAACGTGCTGTGCGTGCGCTTCCCCGCGCCCCACAGCTATACGGGCGAGGACTGCGCCGAGCTGCACTGCCACGGCAGCCCCATCGTGCTGGACGCGGGGCTGCGGGCGCTGCTGGCCGCCGGATGCCGGCAGGCCGGCGCCGGAGAGTTCACCAAGCGGGCGTTCCTCAACGGGCGGATGGATCTCATCCAGGCGGAAAGCGTGGTGGATCTCATCGACGCGGAGACGGCGGAGCAGGCACACAACGCCGTGTGCCTGCTGGATGGCGCACTGAGCCGAACGGTGGCGCGCATTTACGACGGTCTGATGGATATGGCCGCCCGGTTCTATGCGGTGGTGGACTATCCGGACGAGGACATCGAGGACGTGCAGCGCGAGCAGATGCTGGACACCCTGCGCACCGCGCAGAACGATCTGGAGACGCTGGTGGCGGGCTTCTCCCGTGGGCGGCTGATGAAGCTGGGCGTGCCCACGGTGCTGCTGGGCAAGCCCAACGCCGGGAAATCCTCCCTGCTGAACGCCCTGCTGGGCTACGACCGTGCCATCGTCACCGATATCGCCGGCACCACCCGGGACACGGTGGAGGAGAAGGTCAGCGTGGGCGGCGTGCTGCTGCGGCTCATCGACACGGCGGGCATCCGCTCCGACGGCGACGCGGTGGAGGCGCTGGGCGTGGAGCGCAGCCGCGAAGCGGCGAAGCGGGCATCGCTGGCGGTGCTGGTGCTGGACGGCTCCCGGTCGCTGACGGCGGAGGACGAGGAGGCCATGGCGCTGGCGGAGGCCGCGCCCCACCTGATCGTGGCCGTGAACAAGAGCGATCTTCCCCGGCGGCTGGATGTGGGCGCGCTGGCCGACCGGTTCGACAACGTGCTGTCCGTCTCCGCCGCCACCGGCGAGGGGCTGGACGCGCTGGCAGAGACCATCGCCGCCCAGTTCCCGGCGGGCGAGACGGTGGGCGGCGCACTGCTGACCAACGCGCGGCAGGCGGACGCCGCCAACCGCGCCCTCAGCGCCGTGGCGGAGGCCCGGAGCGCCCTGCGCATCGGCATGACGGCGGATGTGGTGCTCACCGACTGCGAGGCGGCGTTGGAGGCGCTGGGTGAGCTGAACGGCAAGCGGGTGCGGGACGATCTGGTGGAGACGATCTTCTCCCGGTTCTGCGTGGGGAAATAGGCAATACGGACGTATATTTCTGCTAATATTTCATATTATTTTCCATTTGGCTCTTTTCTTGCGCCCCGTTCCGTGATATGATAACGGAGAAAATCACTTCCAAGGAGGTTCTATTATGCGCGAATACGTTATTATGACCGACAGCTGCTGCGATCTCACCGACCACATGGCCAAGGAGCTTGGTCTGGCGGTGGTGCCCCTGACGGTACACATCGACGGGCACGACTACCCCAATATGCTGGACGGCAGCGCCATCAGCTTTGAGGATTTCTACGGCAAGATCCGCAGCGGCGTGCTGGCCACCACCTCCGCCGCCAACGTGGGTCAGTTTCAGGAGGCCATGCGCCCCATTCTGGCCGAGGGCAAGGACATCGTGAGCATCAACTTCTCCAGCGCCCTGTCCACCACGTACCAGAGCGCGTGCATCGCCGCCCAGGACATGAAGGAGGAGTTCCCGGACGCCAACATCTATGTGGTGGACTCCCTGTCCGCCTCGCTGGGACAGGGGCTGCTGCTGTATCTGGCGGCGCACAAGAAGCAGGAGGGTCTGTCCGCCCAGGAGCTGGTGCAGTGGGTGGAGGACAACAAGCTGCACATTGACCACTGGTTCACCGTGGACGACCTGAACTATCTGAAGATGGGCGGGCGGCTCAGCGCCGGCGCCGCGTTCTTCGGCTCCATGCTGTCCATCAAGCCGGTGATGCACACCTCCGACGAGGGCAAGCTGGTGCCCGTCAGCAAGGTGCGCGGCCGCAAGGCCAGCCTGAAGGCGCTGATCGACAAGATCGCGGAGTTGGGCATCGAGCCCAGCGAGCAGGTGATGTTCATCTGCCACGCCGACTGCGAGGTGGAGGCCCGTGCCGTGGCCGAGGAGATGAAGGCCCGCTACGGCGTGAAGGAGGTCTATATCAACTACATCGGGCCGGTGATCGGCAGCCACACGGGGCCGAACACCATGGGTCTGTTCTTCGTGGGCACCCAGAGATAACAACAACGCAGGAGGGCGCGGCATGGAATGGCTGGAGCTGAACATTGACACGAGCCACGCAGGGCTGGACGCGGTGACGGATATGCTGGAGCAGCAGGGCGTCACCGGCCTCATCATCGACGACGAGGCGGATTTCCAGAGCTTTCTGGAGAACAACCGGCAGTACTGGGACTATGTGGACGAGGAGCTGCTGGAGCAGAAAAAGGGCGTGTGCCGGGTGACGTTCTATCTGGAGCGGAACGAGGCGGCCTACGGCACGGTTGCCGCCGTGCGCATGGCCATGTCCGCCCTGAAAAAGGAGCACCCGGAGTATGCGCCGATGCTGCTGACCATGGAGGATGCGGCGGACGAGGACTGGGAGAACAACTGGAAGCAGTTCTACAAGCCCATGGAGATCGGCAGCCGCCTGCTGGTGGTGCCGGAGTGGGAGGAGGCCGCTGACCCGGAGCGGGTCAAGCTGGTGCTGAACCCTGGATTGACCTTCGGCACCGGCAGCCACGCCACCACGCGGCTTTGCCTACAGGCGCTGGACACCCACATTCACGGCGGTGAACGGGTGCTGGATCTGGGCTGCGGCAGCGGCATCCTGTCCATCGCGGCGCTGCGGCTGGGCGCGGCATACGCCTTCGCCTGCGACATCGACGAGAAGTGCGTGGACGTGGCCTATGAGAACGCCGCGCTGAACGGCATCGACCGGACGCGCTACGCCGTGCGGTGGGGCAACGTGCTCACTGACGACGCGCTGCGGCGGGAGATGGGCGGCGGCTACGATATCGTGGTGGCCAACATCGTGGCGGACGTGATCATGGGTCTGTCCGGCAGCGTGCGGGGCTTTTTGAAGCCCGAAGGACTGTTCCTGTGCTCCGGCATCATCGACGACCGGGCGCAGGAGGTGCTGGACAAGCTGAAGGCCGACGGCTGGGACGTGATCGAACAGCGCCAGAGTGAGGGCTGGTACAGCTTCCTGTGCCGGTGATAAAAAGAAAAACGCCGCTCTTAGGCCGCCTGGCATAAGAAAACATACGCCGTAAAAGGCGCGTTTGGCGCAGCCCCATCGTTGCGCCGCCTTGACAGACATCCAGTATGCCTGCGGCGACGCGCCTCGGCTC
>OGZA01001941.1_pt1 | contig 13297 bp, 9 predicted proteins | sample 1576591 | NCBI WGS metagenome assembly OGZA01 (sample SAMEA3541565, study PRJEB24748) | human gut metagenome | biome: human gut; feature: human-associated habitat; material: faeces | place: China | collected 2012
CCGCCAGAGCTGTCAATATAATAATCACTTTTCTCATAGTTTCATTTTTTACTTATTCTTAAAATGTCATATTCACTGAAAAAGAAACAGTTCTAGCGAACGGATAAGAAGTACCTCTTTCCGCCTTAATGGTCGAACAACGAAAAATGTCATTCATATTGGCACGAATAGTCATATTCTTTAAAAACACTTTTTTCAACCATTTCTGTTCCCCAAATTCATAAGCCAATGATATCGATTCACCACTAAGTGTATTTTCTTTCTGAACATACCGAGAAGTCATGGGAGCCGTTTCATTATCGCTGACAGTCTCTGTAATCTTTTTATATTGGGCTTGATCTCCAGGTTGCTGCCAACGATCGTACAATGCTCGCTTATCTTGATTATAACTAGTCATTTCCGTCGTTTTCAAATTTTCAATGCGATTATATAATTCTGTATTGAAATAGTCAGCATCTATCCGATAACGGAAATAAGCACTGAAAGAAAATCCTTTATAATAAAGATTCGTCCCAAACACCCCCTCCAATAAAGGTTCGGTATTGCCTACCACCATCTCGTCGTTAATATCATAATCGAAAGTATAACTTCCATCCTTTTTAATGTAAATCTCCTTACCCGTCATCGGGTCTATACCAGCAGAACGAACTGCCCATATATCTGTCGGACTTCCACCGTCCCGATATCTCGTCAAAGAAGTAGACTTCAACTCGTCATTCAGTAACTCCAGGCTTGACCCGATGTTACGGTAATTCTGCTTTTGATGCCGTCCATTCAAAGACAATGACCAATTAAGGCGATCCTCGGTGTTTTCCAAAATAGTCCCCACAACATTGAAACTAACCCCTTTCGTTCGCTGCGCTCCCAAATTCGTAATATAAGAATCACGTCCTGTTGAAGAAGCAATGGAAATGGTTACCAGCATCGGATCGGTATCTTTCCAATAAACATCAGTATTGAATTTCAAACGATTATTCAACACGGTCAAATCCAATCCCAAGTTATAATCCATCGTCTTCTGCCATTTCAGGTCGGGATTCCCGAATCCCGAAACATTGGCTCCCATTCCGAAAGCATTTTGCAAGTTCGTATTATACACATAAGTTGTGTAAGCTTTATAAGCAGAGAAATTCTGATTTCCCGGATTACCGACTGAAAAACGCAATTTAAACCAATCCACCCAATCTCCCATGAAAGCCTCATTATGAATATTCCAAGCAACTCCCACTGACCAGCTATCTGTAAATCGTTTGTTCGTTCCGAATACGGAAGATCCATCTTTACGGAAATTTACATCCAACAAATATCGATTATTATAAGCATAATTAAGATTCATATAAAAACTCGTACTACGTGTCGTGGATTCACTGTATGATGGTTTACTTTCCGTGGCATACTCGTTGGCAAAAGCGGGATTCGGGACATTATCATCCGGAAAACCGATAGCCGTAAACGCATCATTAATCAAGCGTGTAGACGAGAAATTCCAACCTAGCACGGCATTTACCTGATGCATATCAGCCAATAACTTTCCATACGTCACGGTTACATCCCCGTCATACCCCCAACGATCTGTCGTTGATTTCGAATAGGAACCCCGTTCTGTCTTTTCCGTCTCGTCAAAATCAGTATGGAATGGAGATTTGAACTTTTCTCCCTTGTTATTAGCTTTTGTTAAACTGATTCGTCCACGTGCCATGATACCATCCATCGGACGCCATTCCATTTGGAAATTATTCCGAAAAGAAATTTCTTTTGAACCATCCAAATAATTTAAACTAGCATTATACAAAGGATTTTCTACTTTATTCACCCAAAAACCACCATCTATAGAAGATTCTTCCAAATACTTTGGAACAGAACCTTCATAATCTTTCGGGTAATAAGGATTTGTCTGCACATACACGGAAAAACTTTGAGGAGCATTCTGACTTTCTGTATAATCCAAAGTAAATTTGTTGTCAAAACTGAATTTACCCTTCCTATAGCGCAAATCAATATTGAAACTCAAAACATCCCGTCCAGATTGCTTCATCACCCCTTGAGTACCGTTATAGCTTAGACCGACCCCATACAGCATAGCATCATCACCCCCTTCAACATACATATTGTGTTTATGAGAAAACCCCGTTCTAACCGGTTCACTTAACCAATAAGTATCCACTCCACTCTGCACATTTCTCAACCGTTGGTTATAAAGATTCATCCGATCAACCAAATATTCTGCATTCGAAGTTTTCGTGTAATATCCGGTCAACCACTCAAATTCCAATTTTTCAGCGGCATTCATCATATTGTAATCACTGAGATCTGGCATCTGCACCGTGAAGTCTCCATTATAAGATAATCGCAATGTCCCCGGAGCAGGACGCTTAGTTTCAACTACCACCACACCATTAGCAGCACGAGAACCATAGATTGCCGTAGATGCGGCATCTTTTAAAATGGTAACAGAAGCTACTCGTTCCATGTTCAAATCAACAATCGTCTGCAAATCTACCTCAAAACCATCTAAAATAAACAAAGGCTGGTTGGGATCAACAGCATAATCCTCTTTCAAATTAACAATACTCGTTTTACCACGAATATCAATGTCAGGTAATTTATTCGGATCAGAACCGAACTCATTATTCGGGGTAATATGAAAAGAAGGATCCAAAGTTCTCAGACTCTGTAATATATTTTGCGATCCCATCATTTTCAAATCCTCCTTCTTATATGTCGTCGCAGAACCGGTAAAACTTTCAGATTTACGCTCGAAGATTCCGGTCACAACCACCTCATCCATCTGGGTTGTTTCCTCTTCCAACACGATTTTCAGATTCGCCTGCCCGGAAAATGTAACTTCAGCCGTTTTCATACCGATAAATGAAAACTGTAAAACTGAACCTGCTGTATGGGGGAAAGAAAGAGTAAAGTTTCCATCCATATCTGTTGACGTTCCCAAAGTTGTACCTTTCAATAAAACAGTCACACCCGGCAGAGGCAATCCTTGAGCATCCACAACAACACCTTTGACGACCTGTTGTTTCACGGGATCTGGTTTCATTTTCTCGGGACGGATAATAACGGTATTATCAACGATTCGGAACGTGAAATTCTTTCCCAGAACTTGTCGCAAAGCCGCTTCCAATGAAACATTCCGACAACGCACAGAAACTTTACCCATGGCATTAATTTCCTGATTGTTGTAAAAAAAATCCAGATTAGTCTGTTTTTTTATCGCATCAAGCGCCTCTTTACAGGTCACATTACTTAGATCGAGACTAATGCTGTCTGCCTGAACATAAGTGCCCGCATTTAATCTCAAAATTCCAAAGAGGATTAAAAAAACGGTTAATTTCATAAACCTCCATGTTTTCAATAAAAAATTCATACATTTGTAGTTATGGGTTTAACAATTACCGGACGCCTACTGCAATTTGTGTCCGGCCGATTAAAACACACCTACGGTAATCGCATCAACGGTTACCGTTTTTTTATTATAAATTACGAAATACTCTCACCTGCCGCCCTTCCACTTTGAATCTGACATTGGTCGTCTCTTCTATTAAGCCTAACACCTGTTCTAATTCATTATAACGTTTCATAACTCCGGTAAAACGATAATATTTCGCCACCGTGTCATCAAAACGAATCTCCACATCATACCAACGCTCTAATTGATTAGCAATGGTTTCCAACGGCATATCACTAAACACGAAACGTCCCTTTTTCCAAGCGATAATATCATCCACATTTACTTGTCCAGATGTAAGTACCCCTTCCTTCAAAACAGCCTGCTCGCCCGGCACAAGAATACATTCCTGACGAGTATCCGAATATGAAACCCGAACTTTTCCCTCTACCAAAGTAGTACGCAAACAATTGTCATCCTGATAGGCGTTGATATTGAAGCCCGTGCCCAAAGCCTCCACCATCATGTCGTTTACCACAACTCGGAAAGGTTTAGTCGTGTCTTTCGCCACCTGAAAATAAGCCTCTCCTCTAAGAAAAACTTTTCGTTCTGTACTGACAAAATCAACCGGATAACGTAATTCCGATTCCGAATTCAACCACACTCGTGTACCATCTGACAATTGCACCTGATATTCCGTGGAGCGAGGAACACTCAACGTATTAAAGATCTCTTCTTTTAACTGTACTTTCTCAGCATGATAAATCATTTGTTGCCCGACACTGACCAAAATCCCGGTTCCGCTTTCCTGAATTACCGAATCGTTATTCCATTGTTGTACTTGAAGTACCCTTCCGTCATTCAAAGTAAGCGACACTTGATGACGTTTCCCCATATTCTCCGGCACTGGAACTACCTCGTCAGAACGATAATCATAAAAACAGAGACCGACAGCAAGAGGCATCACAATAACAGCTGCTACCGCCCATTTACGCATTAATTCCCTCCTCCGGGAAAGCTTCAATGCGTTGCGAACATATTTCCACATACGTTCTTTGTTGGGAGGACAAGCTTTTTTCCGGCACTCATCCATGCGGACCAATAGCGAAAATAATTCCCCATCCACACTCTCTTTGTTATTACCCACCAAGAAATTATCCAGCTTCTTATGTAGTTCTTCTTTCTCCATTTGCAAAACCTGTCTTTACATTTTTATTATCCTTCAAACACACTAATGACAGGTAACAGGGAAAAAAGGGTGAAAAAAGAAGAGTTTTTTTACATATATCCTAAAAAAATTAGTAACACAATGATTTCCAAATCATTTTCATTAAACTCGGCCCGCAATTTACTATAAGCACTTTTTAATTGTGTTTTAACTGTATTAACAGAAACATCTAATTTTTCAGCCACTTGTTTATACTTTAAACCTTCAATACAAGCCAAAATGAATATCTCCCGGCATTTCTCCGGCAACGAATCAACAAACATTTTCAATCGTTCCCGCATGATATTCAACTCCTCTTCATCCTCCGAAACCTCCTCCATCACCTCTTCCCATTTCTGACTTTCCTCGTAACGATGTTTCACTTTCAAATGCTCTAGATAATTGTGGCAACGATGGTCCACTGCCTTGCACAAATAACCGGGAACAGAATCCGTTATTTTCAGATTTTTCCGTAATTGCCAGAAACGAATGAATACCTCCTGCACGATATCTTCTGCAGCCAAATTGTCCTTTACAAAGCCCAATGCACGATAATACAGTACATCCGTGTACTCTCGAAAAAAGTACTCCAAAGCGGAAGTATCTCCTCGTTGCATTTTTTCGAAAAGTATCAACTCATCTGGCATAAGACAATAGGTATTATTTCAAACAAACTCACCGCTGTGCAAAAAAAGGTTTTTATTCCATACCGAAAAAGCAAAAAAAACATAAATAACAACAATAATACCCCACGTAATTCCCCGAAATCATCACACACTTGTTTACACGGGACAAAATAAAAACTGACAGTTGGGGAAATCCGATCACGAATTATTCCAGAACACACAACGTATTCCCCAACCGTCAGTCAGTAAAAATTAATTATTAATCTTCTTGCTGTTGGCGTTTCACCTCAGCAAGAACCTCATTCATATCCAAGCCTGCCGCCTCGGCAATCCCCTTACCACAACGTTCATCAGCCTGATAGAAACGAGCAGCTACTCGCACTTTTATATTCATGGGTACACCTTCCATAGCCGTGACAACATTCGTGTGAATCCGCATTTTCTCATCTTCCGGTACCAAACGATACAAATCACCCGGTTGCGTATAGTAATCCTTATCCTGTTGGTAATGACTACCCATTCCTCGAATCTCGAAAGGCGGTTGATTATAAGCGTGATTATCTACCGGGCCTCCAAAACTGTTCGGCTCGTAGTTCACCGCACCACCACCGTTACCATCTACCCGTATGGCTCCATCCCGGTGATAATTATGCATCGGGCAACGAGGCGCATTTACTGGAATGGAATCGGCATTAACCCCCAAACGGTAACGATGAGCATCACCATAAGCAAACAACCGCCCTTGCAACATCTTATCCGGTGAGAAATGGATACCTGGAACCACGTTGGCCGGATTAAATGCTGATTGTTCCACGTCAGCAAAATAATTCTCTGGATTCCGGTTCAACTCGATCACCCCGACCTCAATCAACGGATAATCCTTATGACTCCATACTTTCGTCAGGTCGAAAGGATTGAAACGATAAGTCTCCGCATCTTTCTCCGGCATGATCTGCACGCACATTTTCCATTTCGGAAAATCTCCTTTCTCGATACTCTCGAACAAATCCCGCTGAGAATGTTCCCGGTCTTTTGCCACGATCTTTTCCGCCTCTTCGTTCGTGAAGTTAGCAATTCCCTGCATACAGCGTAAATGGAATTTCACCCAGCAACGTTCATTATACTCGTTATAAAAACTAAATGTATGACTTCCGAAACCGTGCATATGACGAAAATCTTGAGGGATACCCCGATCACTCATCAAGATCATGACCTGATGTAACGTCTCCGGAGACAAACTCCAAAAGTCCCACATCGCCGTGTTACTTCTCAAATTTGTTTTCGGATCCCGCTTTTGCGTGTGAATAAAATCGGGAAACTTCAATGGATCCCGGATAAAGAAAACAGGCGTGTTTTTCCCAACCAGATCCCAGTTTCCCTCGTCAGTATAAAATTTCATGGCAAATCCCCGGACATCCCGTTCCGTATCGGCAGCTCCTCGTTCCCCCGCTACCGTGGAAAAACGCATAAAAACGTCGGTCTTTTTACCTACTTGGGCAAAAATGCTCGCTTTCGTGTATCGAGTGATATCATTTGTTACCGTAAACGTGCCAAACGCCCCACTTCCCTTGGCATGCACGATTCGTTCTGGAATCCGTTCACGATTAAAATGAGCCAATTTCTCGATTAGCCAAACGTTTTGCAAGAGAGCCGGCCCATGAGGTCCTGCAGTCTGAATGTTTTGATTATCACCAACCGGCGCCCCAGCCTCAGTGGTAAGTTTTTGTTTCTTTTCCATGGTTAATAAGGTATATTCGTTATTATGTATATCACGATTATACCTTATTAATCATTAAAAAGTTTTACAAACGAATCAAAAATTTCTACTCCGTTTTCGGTTTACGGATGTAATGTGGCATTTCAAAAGGAATCTCTAAGGAAAATTCCACCAATCCCATAAACTCGCCATTCTCGTACCAGGGGGTCTGGTAAATCAATTTTTTCACACCGTTTTTCTCGATCGTGTAAGCATTCGTGGCATGTTCCTCCATCAACTGGACCAACTTCGTCCGGGCAGGCTCCGGGTGACAATCCAACACGTTCTGTCCGACAAGATCACCATGATTCGTTTTTTGAGATTTATCATTCATTTGAAGAATCTTACCTTCTTTATCGCAAACCGTGATGGCCACGTTCAATTCTTTCATGTAATCCATAACTGTCATTTTTTAATTGATGCACAAAACTACAATTTTTCATCATGCTGTTCTTCCATTTTCACTAATTAATAGCCACCATCAACATTTTTCTTCAAATTTTCTTGAAAATATTTTGCAGTTTTCCTGAAAACCCCTATATTTGCATCGCTTTTGAGAAAATTCCTTAGTAGCTCAGTTGGTTAGAGCGGCGGACTGTTAATCCGTAGGTCGTAGGTTCAAGTCCTACCTGAGGAGCCAAAAAGCTGAAAGTCAGTAGAGATACTGACTTTTTTTAATGCTCAAATATTTGATTCAACTATTGAATATCAATATATTAACTACAAAATATCATTAATCACTGTATATTCCAACAATAAAAATTAAAGGGATTACAAGGGGAAATATCAATAAAAGTGGTCACCAAAGTGGTCACCTTCATCAAAAAAAGTGGTCACCTTTTTTCAAGAGATAAACTGTTGTTTTATAGGCTATTAAAGCCAATATATTATGATAACAAGAGTAAACATTTCATTTTTCAGGTATCATTCCAAGGAAACAGGAACAGGGGAAGCACCTCTTTATTGCAGGTTATGGCATGAGAACAAGAGAAAAATTTTCTCCATTGGGTTTAAAATTACAAGAAACAAGTGGAACCAGAACAAGCAAATGGCCACTGGAAAGTCAGAAATGGCACAGAGAATTAACACACAGATGGAGGTTATAAAGAATAAACTTGTTGAGATTGAAACAAGATTAATCATTGAAGGATCTGAAGATATTGTGGAAGACCTCTATGCCCTGTACATTGGAAAAACAACTGTCAGCAGGTCATTCATAACCCTGTTTGAAGAGAGGTACATGGCAGCAAAGAAGATGGAAGGAATAAAGTTCAAGAAAAGCACACTGGACAAGTTTAAAGATGTGTTAGAACTGGTGAGGGCATACATTAAAGAATCATATCATGCAGCAGACATCCCCATGAACAAGGTCAATTTCAAGTTCATTTCTGGATTGGAAGACTACCTTCTCTCTGTCAGGAAGCAGAAACCTGTCACCATCAATAAAAATATGCAAAGGGTAAAGCAAGTCACCACCTATGCCATGAGGTGTAATTATATTAAAGTGGATCCTTTTATTGATCATTCACCATTGAAAGTGGAGAAAGAGTTGATATTTTTAACTCCTGAAGAACTTCACAAGCTGGAAAATTACCAGTTTGCACAGGAAAGACTGGTAAAGGTGAGAGATTTATACTTGTTCAGTGTCTATACAGGCTTGGCTTATCATGAGGCATTTGCTTTGCAGAAAAAGCATGTTATAATGGCATTTGATAAAAAGTTATGGATTGAGATGAAAAGGGAGAAAACAGGGAAGGCTATCAGTGTTCCTTTATTACCACAAGCCATACAAATTATCAAGAAGTATGATAATGGTGGGGATAGAGAGGCTCATGTGCTACCAGCTATCAGCAACCAGAAGATTAATTCCTACTTGAAAGAGATTGTGGAAATTGTGGGCATAAACAAAAAACTCACCCATCATACAGCCAGAAAGACATTTGCAACTACAATATTGCTCTATAATGATGTGCCAATGGAGGTGGTTAGTAAATTGCTGGGACATTCATCTATGGCTGTCACACAAAAACACTATGCCAAGGTGGTCAACAAGAAAGTGAGTGCTTGTATTAGCAGTTTGGAGAGAAAATTGAATTATGGGTAAGGGGAGGTATAACACCTTCCCTCCTGTATTCAAGTAAAAAACAATCATCCATATCCATGTTTTGGTAACAGATTAAAAATAGCTGAACATGGAAACAAACAAGAATTTACTAAAATTACACAATGTGGAGTTGATTTACAAAACTAGCATCAAATCAACAGACAGGATAAGAATAAATGATCCTGATGGTGTCTACTTACTGGCAAAAGAGATTTTAGGGGATAGAATGGAACATCATGAGGAAGTTTACTTGATCTTGTTAAATCAAGCCTCAAAAATATTAGGAGTGGCTCTAGTAAGCAGGGGAAGTATCAACAAAACAGTTGTGGATATAAAAATTATATTCCAGCATGTAATCCTCTCCAACTCTTCTAGAATCATATTATTTCACAATCATCCTTCTGGAAATTGTAAACCAAGTAAAGCTGATGATGAATTGACCAAAAACATAACTCAACTTTCATCTTTAGCAGGAGTTGATTTTATAGATCACCTCATTGTGAGTGATGATGATTATTATAGCTATTCAAATGAATGCAGGTATGATGTATTAAAACCACAATCAATGATGAATAATTTATCCCCTTTTCTGGAAAAAGAAGAGATTATTTTACCTAATACTTTATAATACAATAAAATACATGAAATAAGGCCTCAAATCTTTGATTTAAGCCACTTTCTCTGTTTTGCCAATAGAGAAATCAATGAGAAATAATATTGTATTAAAATCAACTTATGAATCCTTATTTAGAATCTATCAAAATAACTTAAAATATTCTTTTGGTCCCAGATGTTTTTAATGAGTGTTTATATAATAAATATAAAAAATCATCTGGGACTAGAGAAAATATTTCTGAATAAATGTATATGTTGCACTTACTTGTATATAATATCATAATCTAAATGCAACACTTCTTCATTAATTGATCTCTTAGTTTCCTATAATTAAATATAAAGTAAGAGCTCTATTGTAGAAAATATGTTGCACATAGTTGCTATATAATACATAAACTAAGTGTAACAATGTTTCTTCTGATTAGAAAAAGGTACAGTCTTAATTCTATACTATATAATAAAATTAGACCTGTACCCATCATCTTTTTCTTAAAGATAAAGGGGTACATAAAAGAAATTATTAGCCAAACACACCAAGGATATTAAATATGTGATATTTTTGTTTTTAACATCCCATGAGGGCATTTGTTTATGATGTTGAATATATTTACTTTTGTAGTGTTGGAATGAAAGCATTCCAGCAGACATAGTGAATGTAGAAAGCATTAGCTTATCCTGACTTTAGAGAATCTGGTAAATTTAAAAAAGGTACAGGGATAGTGACAGATGCTCAACTTGCCATATATATCATCAAAATATATAAGGTCAAGCATGGGATGTTATTATCTGTATCTTGGGTTTACCAGAACCTTCTAAAGTGGATAATCTCAGTCTCATGCTTTCTTTTTGTGTAATGACCTTTTGGAGACTGGAGGATTATTTTACATTTAAACATGAAATTTAAAAATCTTATCCCCATGCTATCATTCATCCTTCTTTTCTGTTTTGTTGGGTGTGATGATAAAGACTATTCAAGTGACATTGATGCTTTGAAAAAAGAGTTGGAAGAGACAAAAGCAGCTGTTAAAACAATTCAAGATTTAAGCAATGCTTTACAGAATCAACTCTTCATTAATTCTTATGAGAAAACAGAGGATGGCTACACTCTAAAAATGAGTGATGGGAGCATTATATCTGTTACCCAAGGACAGAAAGGAGATGATGGAACAGATGCTCCTACCATAACTGATATTAAGGAAACTGAAAATGCTTTGGAGTTTATGTTTAGCGATGGCAGCATAATCACACTTCCTAAAGAGGAGAAATATGATGTGATTACCATAGATTGTGAAGTAAGTGCAGGAGATAATACTAGAGTTGATTTTCAGTTAGGATATGATGAATTTTGGGGTAATGATCCTGTTTTTCCTTTTCCAGAAGATTTAGAGATCAACTGGGGTGATGGAAGAACAACAGGCAGTTCAGAATATAGATACAAAACAAGTGGAACATACACAATCACCATTAAAGGGAAAAAAATCTATTCATTAAATTTAAATGAATTATCATGCAAGATTAAAAATATCGACATATCTCAATGTTCCAATTTGAAAGGAATTAATATTGACCTCTGTGAGGGAAATATCACCCTAGAAAATGCAAAAGAGCTGACCTTTATAGAAGGTAGGCCAAACACAACCATTTTAAATTTGAACAATCTTTCCAAGCTAAAATGCCTCAAGCTAGAATCTTCCACTCTCAATGAGCTTAACATTACCAACTGTCCTAATATTGAAATTTTAGAGATTGAAAATACTAATCTTAACAGTATTGATATAACCAATTATAAAAACTTGTACAAGCTAGATTGTAGTAATTCTTCCATTTCTACTATATGGGTATGGGATGGGTTTGATCCTTCCACTTTTGATGAATGGAGAGTACCAGAAGGAGTGGAATGTAAAATAAAGCAATAAATATATGAGATGGGAGTATAATATAATCACTCCCACTCTATCTTTTAATAAATCTGTTATCCCCCACCCTTAATAAACAACAAACATCATTTACTTAGATATGGTGTTGATAGGTATTTTTTGAAGCAATTCATGTGGCTTTTCTTTAGATTTGGATGTCAAAAAATATTCTAGATATTGCCCACAGAAATAACAAAAAGAGAAAGGATTCATCAGTCTAGACTGGTGTTTCCTTTCAAATATCTTGTGGCTCATTAGATCAAAATATAAATATTATTAATTATTCCTAATTCATCCTGTGTTGCTCTAGCATTAGCTTGTAGGAAAATGATATATTTCATTTCAAATTTATTTCCTGTGCTGCTTTAGTTCTAATCTTTAAAATTCAACCCATTCTATTAAAAAACTATTCTATTTTGCTTTAGTTTTAACTGGAATGATAGATTAAATATACTTTCAATTTAAATGTATCATGCCCCCTCTATTTGCTTAAAATCAATTGATTTTCACTCTCTCATCAAGTTATTTGATGGTGCATAGTATAAGGCTGGGGGCTTAGAAGCAAATGAAGAAATACCTTGCTATTGGACACAGGAGTAGCTACCTGATCCAACAATGCTCCATTTCACTGAATTTACTTTCCAAAAAGGAAAGAAGGGCATTGAAGTTTAAGATAGATTTCAATATGATTTCTGACTGTTTCATCAATTCTCTTGGTGGTAAGCTATTCTATCTTCAAAAGTAGAAGTACATGGTTTCTTCCCATTGTACTGTAACAAAATTCTTGAATAATACAAATATAATACATTTTTTAACTAATTCCAAATTTTTGAGCAATTATTTTATATTTTCCCTATGGCTATACAAAGCAATTCTATATTCTGAATATCTACCATTAAGATGAAAAATAAGGCCCTTTTTAAGCCTATACAGCCACTTTCTGCATTGAATAGTATTTACATATCAACCATTAAAAATATCAACAAATGAAGAGAAAAAAGCATTATTTACATTCTGGCTAAAACCATGTCCATGAATCCTTGATTTAAATTTTGTTGCAGATAGATTTTGTATATATTAGCAAGTAAGTGCAACAAAAAAAATATTAACCACAAAAGCATTTATTTACATAAAAAAAGGTCTGTTTAAAAAGTGCTAAAATCAAAAAAAAGGATCTCCGGTTGAGGTCTTTTTTGATTTTCTTTAAAAAATATTAAATTTTGCGGCAGCAAAATAAACTCATATTAAAATGAGCAAAATTTAAAACATTTTCTTTTGAGTTCCAGTATTTACATGAATTTTCTACGGCCTTTTTACCACTATCCATGGTATGATTAGTGGCTAGACTTACTAGATTAAAGCCTGCATCGATCATGGCATCTCCAGCTTCATATGGAGAGTTGAATGTTGGGTAGTCATTTAGTCCTAGTTCTGTTCCTCCTAGGATTGTTTCTTGGTTGTAGTAGCCAATATCATAGTTTGATACTATTTCTTTGATATTGGTTATCATTGGTTTGAAGTCATAACCGTTATAATTGGCATGTTTATTGGCATCTTTATATACTGATGAATGAATTAGGTTGTCTCCTACTGCTATTAGTGATAGTTCGTAATGCTTTTCTTTTTCTTCGATACTCGGCTTTGTTTTGTTAGTAGTAGTTTTTTCTTTTGTTAGT
>OGZA01001942.1_pt1 | contig 13292 bp, 7 predicted proteins | sample 1576591 | NCBI WGS metagenome assembly OGZA01 (sample SAMEA3541565, study PRJEB24748) | human gut metagenome | biome: human gut; feature: human-associated habitat; material: faeces | place: China | collected 2012
TTTATAAAGCCCCAAAATGTATTTTTGTTCATTAACATGGAAATTTATACACTTTAATTGAACTTTATGAATCATATTTATAATTATTCCTCCATCAACTGCCACAAAAGCTATCTCCTTCTTATCACTAAAACATCACTTATTATATTGTGTAGGCAATACCCCAAACAGTTTCTTGAATGATTTTGTGAAATAACTAGGCGTATTAAAACCAACCTGATCAGCTATCTCAGCAATGGAAAGCCCTCCTTCTTTCAATAATTCGGCAGCTTTACGAAGACGTACATTCTTCACGAAATCAGAAGGCGAGCTTCCGGTGATAGATGTAATCTTACGATAAAGAGTAGCACGACTCATGCACATATCCCTACTTAAATCTTCTATGGAATATTCAGGATTACTAAGGTTCTTCTCAACCATATCCAATGCCTTCCTTATTAATTGCTCATCAGATGCTGAAATAGAATTCGCTTCTACTTTTCCTTCTTCCGACAATGGATCTATCTCATGCCTTTGCTCCGGATTTTGTTCCAGTGGCAGAACAGTCTGTGCAACAATGGACTCCCGTAATTTCATATACATCCGGCCCAATCCCCAAACAACCGATAAAACAACAAGCACATAAAACAAATACGCCCAACTAGTTTCATACCAAGCAGGCAAACACTGGATCATGACCGTTAATGTACTCTTACTCCACAGCCCATTCTCATCTGTAGCACGGACTTCCAGTTCAAATTCCCCCTTTGACAAATCTGACAATCCGATACTATTTTCCCCTGTCGGCAAGGCCACCCAATTATCGTTTCTTTGTTTATAACGATAAGCATATCTTACCTTATCCGTATTCAAATGGTCAAAAGTAGAAAAAAACAATTTCACATTTCTCTCATGAGGAGACAGGCTTATTTTCTCTTGATTACCCACCCCGATTTCAGAGGTGTTATTCATTTCGACGGATGTCAAATGCACCGTTGGTTCAGGTATCCTCCTCTTTTTTTCATTATAGTGAGGAAAAGTCACAATTCCACCTCGTCCACCCACACTCATTTCTCCCCGAGGACCTTTATACAATGACTGGAAATCTTCCAGATTTATCCAAGAATCAGTACAAGACATCATAGTAAAGATATGTGTTCCGGGATGATAGACCATCACCCGCTGTGATGTAAGAATCCAAAGATTCCCATCGTCATCCGACTTTATATCCAACACAGCATCCCCTGTCAATCCACAATCTTTTGTCCGGGAAATAAAATCATTCGTATCCGAAGAATAACTATACACATTGCCCTGTTTAGTACCCACCCAAAGATTGTTGTCCGGTGCGACAGTCAATACCGAATAATTTTCTCCTGTATCCTTTATTTGCAACCGGCTTTCTCCGGAAATTCTCCACAACCCTCTACTTTCAGTTGCAAAATAAACAACTCCTTCATTAGACGAAACGATAGCATTTATAAAACCAACATCATCACAAACTGTAGTCAATCGGCCTTCCTCCAAGCTATACCGGAATAAATGGTAAGTAGTCCCTATCCAAAGATTCCCACGACGGTCATCATGCAAAGCACGGATACGCTCACCTTGTTTAATGGGTATGGTACATACGATGGATTCAAAAAGCCGGTTCTCCTTATACCGAATTAAAATTACCGAATGATCCCTTACCATATAGATTCCCTCTCTATCCGATGGCCTCTCAAAGAAAAAAGAAAGCTCCCTGTCATTCTTAACAACAGACATACGCTCTCTCTGGGGATCATAAGCATACAGTCCCAATTTCTTTTGCCTGATCCAATAATAATTTTTCTCTTGAGAAAACTGCATAGGAGATGCGATTACCCCCAGATTTTGCTTTACCCCTTCCATAGACAAAGGAAGCACTTCATTGGGTAGAAAAGAAATAATGAAAGAAGAAGGATAATAACCTGTCACCCATAAATTTCCGGATTGATCGGAAAGAATCTTTGTGAGGATTTTCCTGTCAGCTGATAATAAACGGGAGAGATCCACCTTATCCAAGGATGCATCGGCCGTTATTTTATAGGCATATAAGTTATCTGCCGCAGTCACCCACAAATATCCCTTAACAGAATCTTGTATGATATGATGAAGCTTTCGGGTATCGGAGTTAGAAGACGCATTATCCACTGTTTGCAATCCAAACATTTTGTCCGTATCCTGTGCCTTGGGGTCAAAACGTACAATACCTTTTCCCCAAGTAGTAACCCAATAATACGGGGTGTTATGATCTTCCGTCATGCTTGTGGGATACTCATCATAGGGCCAAGGATATGAAATAAAAGAGTCCTTTACCTTATCATAGCAAAAAAGCCCGCCTTTTGCTTGAGTTACCCAAACAGTCTGTTTCTTATCCTCATAAATAGAATTGACGGTATTCTCTTGTCCTTTCCATTTAAGAATATATTTTCCAGTTCTTTCCCCTGACTCATTGTATCGAAACAAATGCCTGTTAGTCGAAATCCAGATCGTACCATCAGACGTCGCTGTCATTGTAGTTATAGTCCAGCTCTTTATCGTTTCATCAGCAAGCGCCCTTATCTCATAATCTGTTTTTGACAAAATATAGGCGCCACGCTTCGTTCCAAACCATATTTTCCCTTCACCGTCTTCAGTAATACACGTCACACTGTTGTTTTCCAAGATTCCCGGGTTCTTGAAATCAGAACGGAATACTTTCACCGTATATCCATCATCACGACACAAGCCTCCCCCTTCAGTGCCATACCACATATATCCTTCCGAATCCTGGAAAATACAAAGCAATTCTTTGGTCGGCAACTGTTCCGAATTAGGAAGGTTTCTTACTATCATATCAAATGCTTTGACCGGAACGGCATTTATCCGCACTGTCAATAACAAAATAATGATTGGTAATACTATCCTTCCTATGTTTTTCATATTCTTCACGCAAGTACTCCTGTTGAAAACAAACGAATACAAAGCTAGGAAGAAATTCAAGAACTTGCAACTTGTCGGTTTGATTAAGTACATTAAGAATGACTTAATAAAGAAGAATATAGTTATTGAACAATCTCCGGAATCAAATTTAATTATAAGTTAAAGACTCTTATACTATTCCATTTCATAATGAAAATAATCTATATCCACATATCCGCTTTCGACATTGTTATTATAACAATAGACCCCAATCCTATCTCCACGATAATTTCCCCAACTTAATTGATAAGGATGTCCGAAAGGAATGAAATTATCCCCATCAAGACTATAATAATACTGAGAAAGCCCATTATTTCCCCATATAGAACGCAACCATACGGATGTACCTACAAATTCTTTCTCTAACAAGAGATGTCCATTTTCTGTATATTCCATCCTTTTTCTCCCAGCTCGTTGTACTATTCCCAAAGTTGAAAAACATTTTGAGAAATGACATATTCCTGTTTTCTGACCATCGACAAAACCTGACAAGTCCATTTTAACCGTAACTATATTCTTCTGAGTCCGGAAACATCTTTGTGTCAATGTATTTCCAGCCGCTAATAAATTATCCTTTTTTAAAGGCATAAAAGCCTTTAACCGAAGCCACCCAGAACGTTCATTCAAAGAATACATTTCTTTACGAGGCTGATAATTCCATTGCCATTGACAATGTGGTGCAAGAGAATCAAAATCATCACTTCGTGCAATATAATAGCTAGAGTCAGAATCTCCCTTAGGCATTTTACCAGTCCAAACCATCGTTCCAATTCCTTCAGGAAGTACTTTCCCTATAATCGGCCATTCATTCACCCAAGTTACAGGCAACAAACTAACTTGCCTTCCCGCCCAATCTCCTGTACCATGGTGAGTTAAAAAATACCAATCTCCATCCGTATCATCAATCAAACCACCTTGATTGGGTTCCATAGCTTCAACAGAAGGTAAAGCCAATTGCTTTTCTTCTGTATATGGACCAAATAAACGCCTTGACCTTTTGGCCAATACATAACGTCCTACCCCTGCTTTATGCTCGCTAAATACCAGATAATACCAGCCATTCACCTTTATCAGCTTACTAGCCTCACGCCCACTCCCTTCATTAACCAATTGCGCCGATAATTTATCTATACTTTTAGCATCAGAAGTCATGCGAAATAAATAAGTCTTATAATTATCGGCAAAATGAGTCCCTACAAAACATACATCTCCATTGTCATCAAACAAAACAGAACAATCATCCCAACCGGCTTCTTTCATAATAGGATGCAACGGCTCCCATGGGCCTTCCGGATTTGCAGCAGAAGTCATAAAAAAGCCTTCATCAGGAGTTCCAAAAAAGATATAAAACCGATTCCGATGGTAACGAATTGTACCAGCCCAAATACCACGACTGTAACGATTCATCCGTTGCCAACTCAACTCCGGACTTATTTGAGTAAGATCTTCAACTGCATGACCACATATTTTCCAATTTACCAAATCCTTAGAATGTAAAACAGTCATACCGGGAGAAAACTGGAAAGTAGAACTGATTGCATAATAATCCTCCCCTACCCGTATGCAATCTATATCGCTGAAATCGGCAGGAATAATAGGATTCCGGTAGAGAGAATCCTGGTATTCACCCCAAGCATTCCAGTTTCCCCATTGAGGAATGCCCTGCCCCCGACTGGAATCACAAATGAACAGGCAAAATAGAATCGCCAAATATACTTTATATCTCATAACGCTTTAAATTAATAATTAATGATTTACATCAAAAACCAATCTCCACTCAAAAACCGTTCCATCTTTTCGAGCAGGAAGCGTTCCCGGCCAATCAGCCGAGTAAAGTTCACCTGTTTCAGGATGCAATCCGATAAAACGGTTTGTTTTTAAAGATAATAACATACATTCTCCCCGCAACATGTCCTGCCACATAAACAAGCTACCTTCCGTTTCATTTTTAATTAAGCGAACATCAGCAGACAATCCGGCCCCAACTACGGTAAGGAATCCCGTACCATTCATTGCTTCAAGTGCCACTCGTCCATTTCCTCTATCATGCACTTTAAAAACAAAACAGGCATCATTTTTAATCTGACGGCTCCCGGAAGGAGATAAAACCCCATGCGGATTTGCCCACAGCTGCTTTTTATCCCCTTTATTAATCAACATGATATGTTTACCAAGAGGCAAATTCATAGAACGATCCGCCATTGGTTCTTCCAACTTGAAATTATCAAATGCAGCATATCCACCATTTACTCCATTCATATTATAAGCAAAAAGGGCATAACGAGTTCCCTGGAATGTCTTCAACTGATAAGGCAAACGAATTGTATCTCCGATAACTTCAAAAGTCCCTTCATCCGCACAATAACTTAACAATGCCCAATCGTTATCAAAATCCCCATAAGCACGTAAGGCTATTTTAGAAGATAATACCGCACAGTCTATCGTCTTATTCTTATATAAATCATAATATCTTAAGATCCATTCATTCTCCGTTCGCACTAAGCCAATCCACGCATACGGAATATTCATAAGCCCCAAACCTGCCACATCTCCTGCTTTCAACTTAGAGCCGTCCAACTCTACTGTAGCATACGATACAGGGCCTATTCCACGTTGAGTCAATGAATTCTTAGCTGTTAAAAAACTTTTTGCCGGCATCGTATATAATTTCAATTTGCCTTTTTCTAATTCCCATTTCTTATAGACTGGTTCATGATTCCATTGCCATGCGTTGGAAAGTTCCTCTTCATTAAAGCTATCATCTCGTTCAAACGGTGAATAAGGTGCAGTTTCCTTTACACCCACATTCGGTTTATACCACGTACGAGGAGAACGGCCTAAATTATTCTTTAAGCCGAAATAAGGCCAAGAATCAACCCATGTAACAGGGGAAAGAAATACGGTACGCCCCACTGACCGAAAATCCATCATGGAAAAGCCCCACCATTCTCCATTGGGCAAATCAACGATTCCTCCCTGATGCATAGGGACAGCGCCCATTATATTTTCAGCTTCTTTAGCAAGACTCAATGTATCACCGGGCAATGGCAAAGCTGAATGTTGCCCCATGTTCATTGTCCACCAAGCACGCTGTGTTCCCATTGTTTCACGGGAACTGATGACCACCGTTTCGTATGGGCCATAGATATGCTCAGATCTTGCACACTGCATCCGCCCGTTATCAGCATTAACGATATAATATTTTCCATCAATTTTATAAAGGTGATTACCTTCGCCCATAGCGTGACCGTCAGGTATGATAACCCTTTCCGTTCCCGGCACTATTCCACTAAGATCTGTCTTTAGTTCCACCAACTTGATAGTTGTCTGTCCATAAACAACATAGATTTTCCCGTTTTCAAACAGCACAGACAAATCATAAATATTTTCGCCTATAGGATGACGTGTCCAAGGACCTCGGGGATCCGCTGATGTGAATACTTGTAACCCGTGACGATTGATATTGGAAAAAATATAAAAGACACCTTCATGATAACGAATGCAAGGAGCCCAAATTCCTTGTCCGTATGATTCTTTTCCTTGTTCCAACCTAAACTCCTCGCCTAAATCAAATTCAGTCAAGGCATAACTCAGCAGTTCCCAGTTAACAAGGTCTTTAGAATGTAACACAGGCAGCCCGGGAACACTATGCATAGTGGTACTTGTCAAATAAAAATCTTCTCCAACCCTAATAATATCCGGGTCCGAGCATTCATCATAGAAAATAGGATTGGTATATGTCCCATTCCCATTATCCGCACTCCAAGATTGAGCCAAAGAATATCCCCAGCCAACTATTATGAAAAAAGACAGTATCAAATATCGTTTCATAAGTAAAACACACATTTAAATCTCATTTTTAAAAAGTCCAAGTACACATAAAACCGATGCAAACTTGGACTTTTTTATCACAGATATATTATCAATATCCCGGGTTTTGTGTTAGTTGATCATTATTTTGCATATCTGTTAATGGTATAGGCCATAACCAACCTTTTGCCGAATCAAATTCTCTTGTAGCTACCGTCACCTTCTCAAACTGCCAAGTAGAAGGACTAGAAGGATCTGAAAGTTTCGTCCGATTATATCCATATACGTCATGCACCAAAGATTCATCTTTCCATCGCAACATATCTACATATCTCATTCCTTCCAAAAACAATTCTACCCTCCGCTCGTGTCTCAAAATTTTGCGCAAAGCCTCTTGTGATAGATTCGTGCCTTCTGCCTCCTGAATGGTAGGCATTCCCACACGTTGACGTACTTTATTAATCAGTGTATAGACCTCATCCGTCAAGTTATTCGCTTCAATTAAAGCTTCAGCACGCATTAATAAAACGTCTGCATAGCGTAATACAATTTGATTAATGGCACAATTATCCGGATCGCTATTCCCTATATCCGCATATTTGCGCGGGCGCGTTCCGCATGGGACTTGATCATTAGCCGGAATGAATACAATTGAACCGTATTGAGCTCCTGGAAGAACTATGGAAGCAGCCAAACGAGGATCACGATTCAAATATGGATTCTGACTATCATAGCCGGACGCCGGATCTGTAATCGGTTTTCCATTTGTCATATAATAATCGTCTATTAAATCAACAGACACATTAGGAGTAGCCCAATTAGTAAAAGACACACAAGTTGTCGGATAAGGCTGTGGTTGTAAATTCTTAATATATTGAATATCAAAAATCACTTCTATATTGTTTTCATTAGCCTCCTGAAAAATTCCTACATAATCATTAAACAAATCATATATACCTAAATCCATCACTTCTTTAGCTGCAGTTGCAGCATCAGCCCATTTTTCATTCCGTAGCAAAATTCGACATTTTAAAGCCAAAGCAGCTCCTTGACTAGCCCGTCCAACATCTGTTCCCGAATACTTAAGAGGTAAGTTTGGAACTGCTGCATCCAAGTCTTTCAACAAATAATCAAGCACCTCGCTTTTAGGCATTCTTTTGACATATGCATTTTCCAACGTCTGTGACTCATCCACAATAGGAACGTCACCAAAGAAAGTAATCAAGTCTGCATATCCATATGCACGTAAGAATTTGGCCTCTGCCATCATCTGAGTTTTTACACTTTCACTTATGGGAGCTACCTGCAAATTAGTCATAAACATATTGGCGCGAACAATCAACCGATAATTCATACGCCATCTATCATTGGCTGCTGTGCTGGAAGAGTTTTGCTTCCATCCACCAAATTCTGTGGAACCTTGCCAAGAATCTTGACAATAAGCGTCATCTGACATAAAATCCAATTGATACCAATAAGTGGAAGTAACGGGCTGCAATGCTGAGTACACTCCCATTAATGCCATTCTACACTGATTTTCATCTTGATAAAAAGTTGTAGGGGATAAAGAAGCTATTGGAGTACGATCTAATAAATTGTCAACACAACTACTCATCCCCATTACACCTAAAACAGAAATTAAAATATATCTATATATTTTCTTCATGGTTATTCACAATTAAAAGTTAACATTCAAACCTATTGTATAGATACGGACTTGTGGAAAAGCTTGAGCACGTGTTTCTCCAACTTCTTGTTCCGGATCAAATCCCTTATAGTTTGTAATAGTAAAAGCATTCTGAATATTACCATACAAACGTGCAGTACAATTTCCCATAAAAGGAAGAATTTTTCTATCAAATGTATACCCCAGCTCAACATTCTTCAAACGCAAATAGGAAGCATTTTCCATATAGAATGTGGAATGAATATTATTTCGGCCTCCATCCAATGTTAGACGAGGATATTTTGTATTTGGATTGTCTGAAGTCCAACGTTCCAACCACCAATCACCCATATTGGCAAAACCACTAAACGGACAAGCTATTTCAAAATAAGTGTACCCGTCAATGCCTTGTACACCTTGCCAAAACATACTGAAATCGAAATTCTTCCACTCCAAATTAAATTGCCATGCATAAGTCAAATCAGGAAACTGTTTTCCAATAACGGTTCTGTCATCCTCCATAGTCACTTTTCCATCCCCATTAAGGTCGGCATATTTAATATCACCCGGCTGAGCCGTAAAATTAGCAACAGAAACCACACCGTCTTTCAAAATATATTTCCGTTGTTCGTGTGGAATACTCGGATCGTTATTATTCTGCCATGTAAAATCAGATATTTGATATAAGCCATCCATTTTATAACCATAGAAAGCATTTATAGCGTGTCCTTCTACCTGAGCTTTAGCATCACTAATAATAGGACTTGCCCCATTCAAATCTGTTATTTTATTTACAATATGAGAAAGATTCAAACTTGTCTGAATTTGAAGTCCATTATCAAAACGCTTTCTATAAGAAACCATTGCTTCTATACCTTTGTTACTCACTTTACCAGCATTAACATAAGGTGCACCCAAATTACCCATCGTAAGAGGAATCGGCGTCTGCATCAGAATGTCATTAGTTCTTTTGTCAAAATAGTCAAAAGTCAATGATATTCCATTATTCAATGCCAAATCAAAACCGATGTCGATTTGAGAAGTCGTTTCCCAAGTAGTTTCTTTATTAATCAAATTATTCACCGCCACACCTGGCTGTAAAGCTCCTCCTAATGAATAATTCTGTCCACTAGAAAGTATCTCACTTCCAACATAATAAGAATTAATATTCTGATTGCCCAACTTACCCCATGATGCTCTGATTTTGAACATATCCAGCCAATCCAAGTTTTTCATAAAATTTTCTTCCGAAATGAGCCATCCTACAGAGAATGAAGGGAAAGTACCCCACTGATTTCCTTTTGCGAAACGTGAAGAACCATCACGACGAATATTCGCTTCAAACAAATAACGCTCATTAAAGCTATAATTGACACGGGCAAAATAAGAGCGCAATCCCAAATCATAAGCATCAGCATTATTACTCATCGTTGACGCATCTCCTAAATTCAAAACAGGCTGGTCATTATTTACAAATCCCGAACGGAAACCACTATTCCACTTCCACTTGAAATACTCCTCAGAATAACCTACCATGGCAGAAACCGAATGTCTACCGAAATTCTTGTCATATTTCAATAAAGCAGTCAGTAAAGTCTGATAATTCAAGTGATTCGTTTCGTTTAAATCCGACATGAGCGATTTGGTAGATCCATCTGCATTAGCCAAAGTCACATTGGCATGGAATGCATTTATATTAGAACTTTCCACATTGTAACCATAAGTTAGTTGCGCACTCAGACCGTCCCATATTTTTAACTCCCCTTCAAGTTGCCCGTTAAACACATAGCGTTCCGTTCTTGAACTACTACCTTCCATTATTTCACCATAATAATTACGTTCTCCGTTTACACTCATCCAAATGCCTTCCTCATTTTTCAGAGGCCATACAGGCGCATTGGTTGCATACCATTTGGCATTCCATATATCCCTTGGTTCTTTCTTAACACCATAATTTCCAGAAAGACGAGTCGTCACACGTAATTTCTTCTTCCATAAATAAGAATCAATATTGGTTCTAAAATCCGTTTTCCGATAATTTGTTCCTACTAAAATACCTTCTTGCTCCAAATAACCCAACATGATAGCATACTGAAAATTATCAGAACCACCTGTAAGGTTCAGACGATGATTCTGCATACTAGCCTTATCATAATACACATCAAAATAATCGATACTGGGATACATTGGGTCAGTTCCGTCTCTAAACTTCTGAATTTGTTCCGGTAAATACTTTTCCTGCTGACCTGAATTGCGACAAGCTTCATTATATAAAGTAGCATAATCATAAGAATTCAAAACACTTGGCAATGAAGTGGCTTCCTGTATACCAAAATAACCATTATAAGAAAGTTTCACTTTCCCCAAAGCTCCCTTTTTAGTAGTTACAAGCACTACACCATTAGCCGCACGATTACCATAAATAGAAGCTGAAGCTGCATCTTTCAATACAGAAATCGAGCTAATGTCCGAAGCATCCACATCTGACATACTTCCCGGAAAGCCATCTATCAGAACTAATGGATCACTATTGTTTAACGTACCAACACCACGAATATTAATAACAGCGCCATCTGCCCCCGGCTGACCTGACTTTTGTAAAGCATATACTCCCGAAACAGTACCTTGCAAAGCATTACCTGCATTGGTTATAGGCCGATCTCCTATATCTTTCATTGACACATTTCCTACCGCACCAGTCAAATTGACTTTCTTCTGCGTACCATAGCCCACTACAACGACTTCATCTAATGTTTCTGTATCTTCTGTCAATGTAACAACTATTTCTTTTTTATTCCCTATTTTCACATCCTGTGAAGTAAAACCAATATACGTAATCTGTAAAACGGCATCTTTCGGGGCATCCAACACAAACCGCCCATCTATATCTGTTATCGTACCTATTGACTGACCTTTAACCATTACATTGGCACCGATTACCGGCTCGCCATTCGCATCTTTCACAATACCTGTTACTTTATTTGCCTGTTGGACAGCTTCCCCATCTTTCGCCTTGCTCATCAGCATGATATTCTTACCCTCCATGGCATAATAAATATCAGTACCTTCAAAAACCTTATTCAGCACTTCGGCTACAGATTTGTTCTGCGCATTCACCTTCACATTGCGCTTCAGATTCACCTCGTTCACATTATACACAAACAGATAATCTGTCTGTTTTTCTATTTCACTGATTACCTTGCCTGTTGACACGTTATCCGCCACAACAGTCACCTTCATTGTCTGAGAATAAGACTCAGTGGCAAAAGCTGTTCCGGCAAAGACAAACAGGGCTAAGAGCCGCGTGGCGGACAAAACCGTTTCGGGCGAAGGATTCTCGGTCGCGTTCGATCCGAAGAGCGGCTTCATCCGTTCCTACCGCCTGCGCAACGTCGAGCTGCTGGCCGGTCCCGTGCGGCCCAACTTCTACCGCGCAGCCACGGACAACGACCTCGGCGTGCGCCAGACCGGAAAATACCCCGACAGCCGGATGTGGGCCAAGGCCGAACCGCAGCTCACGGGCTTCGCCCTTACGCCCGGCGACAGCGAAGTGAAAGCCGTCGCAGACTACGCGATCCCCGCCGTCGGCGCACGGCTCCGTCTCACCTACACCGTTGCGGCCGACGGCTCGGTGCGCATCAGCGAAACGATGACCGCCGACCCCGCGCGCAAGGACGTCGCCGACCTGATGCGCTTCGGCATGGCCTTCGAAACCCCGGGCATGTTCGACGCCGTGGAATATTACGGCCGCGGCCCGATGGAGAACTACGCCGACCGCTCCGGCGCCGCCTTCGTGGGACGCTACGCCCAGCGCGTCGCCGACCAGTTCCATATGAAATACGTCAGCCCGCAGGAGTCGGGAACGCGCAGCGGACTGCGCTGGTGGCGGCTGACCGACGACTCGGGCCTGGGCGTGGAGATCTGCTCCGACCGCCACTTCTCGGCATCGGCCATCCCGTTTGCCATCCCGCAGCTCGACAACGGCTCGCCGGAATATGTCCGCCACCCGGGCGACCTCGTGCCCGACGGCCGCACGCACGTCAATATCGAGAGCGTCCAGTCCGGACTGGGGTGCGTCAACAGCTGGGGACGGCTCCCCCGCCCCGAATACCTGCTGCCCTACGGCGACTACTCATTCAACTTCCTGCTGCAGCCCGTCACCGGAGGACGGTAGCCGACGGACAACCAACGCAAAAGCCGCAACCTTTTTAGGTTGCGGCTTTTGCGTTTACATATAACGGACAAGTCCCAAAGCATGAACTCCGGGACCTGCCAATACACCGCCGTTACTATTTTTACCTTTTCGTTTGAAGATATGCTTCGTGAAGACAGTAATATTTCATTTTGAACAACACGTAGGCAATGGAAAGCAATACGACTACAATCCCGAAATAAACCCATCCGTTGACTGGCAGATAGATGGCTCCGAACGAGATCACAACCTGCAAAAGTGCATAGGCCGCAGAAACAACTACATAATGTGGCATGCTCGACAAATGGGCTGCAAAGTGAACGGACTTCCTCAAGGAGTGTACAACCGACAGCAAAACCGGTAAGACCACCTACATCCACAAACGCCTCAAAACGCCTATCTGAACTTAAAACGAAACAAGCCGCGGCTGTGGACATTTTTCCCGAATACGAACAATGCGCTCGAAGGGATATCTACGATACATTAAAACCAAATTGAGGGAGCACAGCGATATTACTAAACTACGCAGAATCAGTCTCATTCAGGAATATACAGCACGTCATTGAATGTAACCTACTTTTTTACAATTAAGCTCACAACGTACATTTGCGACACACAACAAAAAAGAAAAGCGGACGACAATTCATTGATTACCCCCCC
>OGZA01001944.1_pt1 | contig 13276 bp, 7 predicted proteins | sample 1576591 | NCBI WGS metagenome assembly OGZA01 (sample SAMEA3541565, study PRJEB24748) | human gut metagenome | biome: human gut; feature: human-associated habitat; material: faeces | place: China | collected 2012
ATATCACAGCCGCAGTCACACTGCTTAGTGCAGCGATCGCATATTTTGTAAGCGGCAGAGCACTCAAACCGCTGAAACAATTTTCAAAGCAGACAGAAAACATCAATCAGGACAATCTTACCAGCACCCGTTTTGATGAAAACACCGCTGCAGAATTTCAGCAGCTGAGCTGCTCGGTCAATCATATGCTTGACCGGCTGGCACTTTCCTTCGACTTACAGCGTCAGTTTGCAGGAAATGCTGCACATGAATTGCGAACACCATTGGCAATGATGCAGACGAAATTAGAGCTGTTTACTGAAGAACATTCTGATGTTGATGCAGAAACCTCAAAGCTGGTGCAATTTCAAATTGATCAGGTAGACCGTTTGACTTCCCTTGTTCGTACGCTTCTGGAAATGAGCAATTTGCAGTCTGTTTCCCGTTCTGATGAAATTGAGTTAGCACCACTAATTGATGAGATTCTGACAGATCTTACCGCACTTGCCGAACAAAAAAACATTACATTACATCAAAATTGTGAAGATGTTCACATGATTGGCAGTGATACGCTGATTTATAGATTGCTATTTAATCTGATAGAAAATGCAATTAAATACAATCATTCAGGCGGCGGTGTGACCGTTTCTATGCAACAAGAAAATCAGCAGGTTTTGCTGCATATTGCAGACACAGGCTGTGGAATTCCGGAAAAATACAGGGAAAGCATTTTTCAGCCTTTTTTTCGTGTAGATAAGTCAAGAAGCAGGCAAATGGGCGGTGTCGGTTTAGGGCTTGCCCTTGTGAAAGAAATTGCAGTACTGCATGGCGGGAATGTCTGTGTGGAATCAAGTTCAGAAAAAGGAACGACTTTTGCTGTGAAATTGCCATTGAATGGAGAAAAAACAGAATAATGGTTCGTATTTTTGTGTGATTAAATAAAATTGCTACTATAATAGAACAAGCCTCTGCCAAATTTCGCTTCAGCAGAGGTTTATTTTCATAGTTACAAAAATAAATTTAGAAATAAGGTTTCAATTTAATTTAAAAATCCCAGCAAACTTAAAAAAGCTATAAACATATATTTACTCCTTTATCCACATAGCTGGTCGAATGCCATAACTATAAGAATCTGTCTTCACAAGCTAAAATCTACGCAACGCTGAAGAAAGTGACTAAGGCAAAGTCCGTATTTCCGACCGATGACAGCCTTTTCAAAATGCTGTATCTGGCTATGAAGGACATCACTAAAAAATGGACAGGACGCCGTCAGGATTGGAGCCGTATCTACGCTCAGCTGGTAATCTACTACGGTGACAGGATACCTGAATAACATTTTTATCTTGACAATCGAATAATCATGTGCTAATATGCTGATAAGACCGACTGCTTTCACAATCGGTCTTATCATACGCTTTTCTATTGCACTATTTTACGTTTACACAGAATTCGGAATTGACTCACACCATCTGCAAAAGGTGATGTCAATTCAGATGGAAAATTTGATATAGCTGACGTTGTTACCTTGCAAAAATGGATTCTCGCTGTTTCTGATGTAAAACTTGATGACTGGAAAGCCGCAGATTTATATGAAGATAATAAAATAAATGTGCTTGACCTTTGTAGAATGAAATTTGAATTAATAAAATGAGGTGTAAAAATGAAAGTAAAAAGAATGTTTGCTTCGATAATATCAGCAGCTGTTATATCTTTATCTTCCGTTACAATTTGTGGAAGTAATATTGCTTATGCTGATTTTTCTTCTAATCCAGTAATCAGCCGTGAATGTCCTGCATATTCTTCTTCGGGAATGGCAGCTTCTGCAAATGATAAATATTACTACTCTTTCTGGAATAGTAATGGTGCTGATTATCTTGCATATGACCTTTCTGACGTTCCAAAAGATGAACGAAAAAAGGTAATTGCGGTATGGTATAATGCAACAGGACAGTTTGATTATACCGTTTTAAATGGAAGTTCCAATGGTGTTCCTTCAGATTATACAATTGAAGTGAATGCTGCTGAAGGTGGAAGCTATCCGAAAGATGGTTGGGAAATTGTTGAAACAGCAACAGGGAACACACTGCATTCTCGTCAGCATGTAGTTGATATGGAAGGATATAATTGGATAAGACTAAATATCAGCGGAAATGATGGAAAAATGGGTGGGAATACTTCAATCAATATGGATATCCATAATGTATCAGACGGGATTTCTGACAGCTTTATATTTTATGGTGATTCAATCACTGCCTGTGGAATGATGAACTGTTACGGCACAGGATTTGCCGAATATGTCAATCAAATAGACGGCAGATATTATCCGATCCAGGAAAACGGCGGTATTGGCGGTATCAGAAGTATAGAGGGTGCTGAAAATATTGATCGCTGGCTTGAATCATTCCCTGGAAAATATGTAAGCATTGCCTATGGCACAAACGATGCGTGGGGAAATCCGTCCGGAACGGAACAGTATTATAATAACACGGAATATATGGTAAAAAGCATTCTTGCGGCTGGAAAAATTCCGATTATTCCAACAATTCCTTATGCAAAAGAATCTGCTGTAGGCGATAATGTTCCTGCATATAATGCAATGATAGAAAAAATATATGAAAAATATCCTCAAGTTATTAAGGGACCTGATTTCTATGAATTTTTCAAGAAAAATCCTGACTTGTTGAGTAGCGACGGTGTTCACCCTGCTGAAAATGGATATGCAGAAATGTGTAAATTATGGGCAAAAACAATGTATGATGAGATATATTCATCAGAGAATCCGACACCTGAAAAGATTAAAGGTGATGTCAATGTAGATGGAAAATTTGATATAGCTGATGTTGTTACCTTGCAGAAATGGTTACTTGCTGTTTCTGATATAGAACTTGCCAACTGGAAAGCAGCTGATTTATGTGAAGATGGAAAATTGAATGTATTTGACCTTTGTGTTATGAAGCAGAAACTGATTTCAGGAGAAGTCACATCAAATGAAGTTTATGTTGAAAATACAGATGAACTAAAAAATGCTCTTAAAAATGCCAAAGCAGGTGATGAAATCATACTTGCCGAAGGTGAATATGTTTATAGCGGCGATACACCAAAAGGATATATGTTTACAAGTTCGGCAGATGGAACAGAAGCAAATCCTATTATAATTCGTTCTGAAAATCCCGAAAAACCTGCTATTCTTTCAGGTTCTTCAACTTCTGAAAATTATGTTTTAGATATTTCAGGCGACTGGTGGGAAATTAAAGATTTAAAAGTCACGAATGCACAAAAAGGCATTATTCTTGATAATTCAAATCATACAGAGATGATAAATTGTGAAGTATATAATATTGGCTCTGAGGGGATTCATTTCAGAGATAACAGTTCTTATTGTCTTGCGGAAAATTGTTATGTTCATGATACAGGTGTTGTATCTCCCGGATATGGTGAAGCTGTTTACGTCGGCAGTGCCAAAAGCACTTCAGGTTATGGTCATGATTGTCATTACAATACAATCAGAAACTGTAAACTTGGTCCAAATGTTGCTGCTGAACACGTTGACATAAAAGAATACACAATCGGGACAACTGTAGAAAACTGTACATTTGACGGAACAGGAATGAGCGGTGAAAATTTTGCAAAAAGCTTCGTAAATATCAAGGGAAATGACTGTGTGATAAGAAATAATGTTGGTTATAGAAATGGCTGTACAGCAATTCAGCGTGCATTTGAACAAAATAATGTTGTAGACGGCTGGGGACAGAATGCCACTGTATACGGCAATAAGGTTTATATGGATACTGCAACTAATGCTTTAGGTAAGAAAATGTACTTTTTGAATGCAGCTATTCTTGGTGCAGGTATCGCCTTGGGATTGGTTGCCTTGTTCTCAGCTATCCGTCAGGGACAGGTTTGTGCAAATGGTATCGCAGCTATCGGACAAGGTCACGATGTATTCAGCAACACGCTGATCCTCGCTGTATTCCCGGAACTTTACGCTATTGTTGCTCTGGCTGCAACATTCTTGATCGGTAGCGCATTGGTTGCATAAGAATCTATTTCTGAATAATTTGCTGACCCGGGGTTGCCTTTTTGATGTCAACTCCGGGTTAATTGTTTCCGGATGCCACACTTGAATAAGGTAAATGCCACACTTCAGCAAGTGAAATGCCACACTTCGGCAAATGAAATGCCACACTTTGTATGTCGCGAAGTGTGGCATTTACCTTATTCAAGTGTGGCATTTGAAACGATAGTCAGTCCATCTAACTATTTTTCGCAAACGATTGTTTATGCATATTTCATTAGTTTTTTCGATTAATAGGCTATTTTTCAAAGAATAATGTGTAATTTTGCAGCCGGTATTAAGTAATAGAGATTAAAAGTAATATGACTAAAGAGCTGTTAACCCCCGACTACATCTTCGAGTCAAGCTGGGAAGTATGTAACAAGGTTGGAGGTATCTATACGGTTTTGTCCACGCGAGCAAATACCTTGCAGGCAAGATTTCATGATAGATTGTTTTTCATAGGACCTGATTTTTGGCAGGGGAAAGAGAACCCTTTGTTTATCGAGTCCGATAACCTTTGTGCAGCATGGAAAAAGCATGCATTTACAAAAGATAACCTTTCCGTCCGCATAGGGCGCTGGAACATTCCGGGCAATCCGATCGTTATATTGGTTGATTTCCAACCGTTTTTCGCGCAGAAGAATGAAATTTATACAGAGATGTGGAACCACTATCAGGTGGATTCGCTGCATGCATACGGTGATTATGATGAAGCATCTATGTTTTCGTATGCTGCCGGCAAGGTGGTAGAGAGTTTCTATCGCTATAACCTGACAGAAACGGATAAGGTGGTTTATCAGGCTCATGAGTGGATGACCGGTATGGGTGCCCTCTACCTGCAGATTGCTGTTCCTGAAATCGCAACGATCTTTACCACGCATGCCACGTCTATCGGACGCTCCATTGCGGGAAACAATAAACCTCTGTACGACTATCTCTTTGCCTATAATGGCGATCAGATGGCGGGAGAGCTTAATATGCAGTCCAAACACTCCATCGAAAAACAAACCGCACATTATGTAGACTGTTTTACGACTGTGAGCGAAATCACGAATAACGAATGCAAGGAATTGCTCGATAAGCCTGCCGATGTAGTGCTTATGAACGGTTTCGAAGATGATTTTGTGCCGAAGGGCGCTACATTTACCGGAAAGCGTAAACGTGCGAGATCTACTATGTTGCGCGTTGCCAATTGCTTGATGGGTACGGATATGGGAGATGATACGTTGATTATCGGTACCAGCGGTCGATATGAATTCAAGAATAAGGGCATTGATGTCTTCCTTGAATCGCTGAACCGACTGAACCGTGATAAGAACCTGAAGAAGAATGTATTGGCTTTCATCAACGTGCCGGGTTGGGTAGGCGATGCCCGTGAAGACTTGCAACAACGCCTTAAGAGCAAGGAGAAATTCACTACTCCGTTGGAAGTACCTTTGATTACCCACTGGCTGCATAACATGACGCACGATCAGGTGCTGGATATGTTGAAGTACATGGGCATGAGTAATCATCCTGAGGATAAGGTGAAGATTATTTTTGTTCCCTGCTATCTGGATGGAAAGGATGGCATTATGAACAAACAATATTACGATTTGATATTGGGAGAAGACCTCAGCGTCTATCCTTCCTATTATGAACCTTGGGGATATACCCCGTTGGAAAGTGTTGCTTTCCACGTTCCGACCATCACGACCGACCTGGCTGGATTCGGACTTTGGGTAAACAGCCTGAAGAATCAGCATGGCATCGATGATGGAGTAGAGGTACTTCACCGTTCGGATTATAACTATTCCGAAGTGGCTGATGGCATCAAGGACACCATTTCCGCATTCTCAGGAAAGACGGATGCAGAAGTGAAAAACATTCGCAAGCGTGCTGCCCAAGTGGCTGAGCAGGCTCTGTGGAAGCATTTTATCGAATATTATTATGAGGCCTACGATTTCGCCCTTCGCCATGCGATGGAGCGTCAGCTGGGTTAAATAGAAATAGAATATTAATCAATCAAGTTATCATACAATGAAGATTAAAGTTAGTAATGTAAACACTCCGAACTGGAAAGATGTGAATGTGAAATCTCACATTCCTGCTGAGTTGGAGAAATTGTCTGAACTGGCACACAACATTTGGTGGTCTTGGAACTACGAAGCTACTGAACTGTTTAGAGATCTTGACCCCGCTCTGTGGAAAGAAGTTGGTCATAACCCTGTACTCTTGTTAGAAAGAATGAGTTATGCTAAGCTCGAAGCACTCGCAAACGACAAAGTAATTCTGAAAAGAATGAATGATGTGTATTCTAAGTTTAGAGCATATATGGATGTGAAACCTGATAAAAAACGTCCTTCCATTGCTTATTTCAGCATGGAGTACGGTTTGAACCAGGTACTTAAGATATATTCAGGTGGTTTGGGCGTTCTTGCTGGCGACTACCTGAAAGAGGCTTCTGACAGCAATGTAGACCTTTGCGCAGTCGGTTTCCTGTATCGTTACGGTTACTTTACACAGACTCTCTCTATGGATGGTCAGCAGATTGCCAACTACGAAGCTCAGAACTTCGGTCAGTTGCCTATCGAGCGCGTGATGGACGAGAATGGTAATCAGGTGATTGTGGATGTTCCTTATTTGGATTATTTCGTTCATGCTTTTGTATGGCGTGTGAATGTAGGACGTATCTCTCTCTATCTGCTGGATACGGACAATGAAATGAACAGTGAATTTGACCGTCCTATCACTCACCAGCTTTACGGTGGTGATTGGGAAAACCGTCTGAAACAAGAAATTCTGCTCGGTATCGGTGGTATCTTGACACTGAAGAAGCTGGGTATTAAGAAAGATGTTTATCACTGTAACGAAGGACATGCAGCATTGATCAATGTTCAGCGTATCTGTGACTATGTAGCCGAAGGTTTGTCTTACGATCAAGCTATCGAACTGGTGCGTGCATCTTCTCTGTATACTGTACATACTCCGGTTCCTGCCGGTCACGACTACTTTGACGAAGGTCTCTTCGGCAAATATATGGGCGGTTATCCTGCCAAGATGGGTATCAGCTGGGATGACCTGATGGATCTCGGCCGTAATAATCCGGGTGATAAAGGCGAGCGTTTCTGTATGTCAGTTTTCGCTTGCAACACTTCACAGGAAGTGAACGGTGTAAGCTGGCTGCACGGAAAAGTTTCTCAGGAAATGTTCTCTACTATCTGGAAGGGCTATTTCCCCGAAGAAATGCATGTGGGTTATGTTACCAACGGTGTACACTTCCCGACATGGAGTGCTACTGAATGGAAGCATCTCTATGCTGCCAACTTCGACGAGAACTTCTTGTACGATCAGTCTAACCCGAAGATTTGGGAAGCTATCTACAATGTGCCCGATGAAAAAATCTGGGAAACACGTATGGCTTTGAAGAACAAGTTGATCGACTATGTTCGTAAGCAATACCGTGAAACCTGGTTGAAGAACCAGGGTGATCCTTCACGTATCGTTTCGTTGATGGATAAGATCAACCCGAATGCATTGCTGATCGGTTTCGGTCGCCGTTTTGCTACTTACAAACGTGCTCACCTGTTGTTTACCGACCTCGACCGTCTGGCTAAGATCGTTAACAACGAGAAATATCCGATCCAGTTCGTATTTACCGGAAAAGCCCACCCGGCTGACGGCGGCGGACAGGGATTGATCAAACATATCGTAGAAATCTCACGTCGTCCGGAATTCCTGGGTAAGATCATCTTCCTCGAAAACTACGACATGCGTCTGGCACGTCACCTGGTTGCCGGTGTCGACGTTTGGTTGAACACTCCGACCCGTCCGCTGGAAGCATCAGGTACATCCGGTGAAAAAGCAGAGATGAACGGTGTACTGAACTTCTCCGTACTTGACGGATGGTGGTATGAAGGTTATAAAGAAGGTGCAGGTTGGGCATTGACCGACAAGCGTACTTACGAAAACCAGCAGTATCAGGATCAGTTGGATGCCGCTACGATCTACCATATATTGGAAACAGAGATCATCCCGACTTACTATGCTAAAAACAGCAAGGGATACTCTCCCGAATGGATCCAGTATATCAAGAACTCAATGTCTCAGATCGCTCCTGACTATACAATGAAACGTATGTTGGACGACTATATCAGCCGTTTCTACAGCAAACTGGCTAACCGTTCCGCTCATTTGCGTGAAGGTAACTACGCTGAAGCCAAAGCTATCGCAGCATGGAAAGAAGAAGTGGCAGAACATTGGGACAGCTTCCAGGTTGAATCATTCACTTGCAGCAAAGATCTGTCTATCGACGGACCGGTTGTAGGCAAAGAATATTCATTCAATCTGGTAATCGACCGCAAAGACCTTCAGGGAATGCTTGGAGCTGAAGTGGTTGTGACCAAAGAAAACTCGGAAAATCATCAGCTTGAATTGCTTTATACAAAACCGTTCGTGCTGAAGAAAGAAGAAGGTTCTAAACTGTTCTTTGAATTGAAAACAACTCCGAGCGAAGCTGGTGTTCATAAAATGGGCTTCCGTGTTTACCCTGTAAACAAAGAATTGCCTCACCGTATGGACTTTGCTTATGTTCGTTGGATTCAGTTATAATAAACAGTTATAGCAAATATGAAAAAGGATGCTTCCATAACGGGGGCATCCTTTTTCATATTTATTTAATATCCAGGATTCTGTGTCAGATTTCTATTCAGGGAAAGTATATTTTCGGGAATCGGAAAGACAGTCGTATAACCACTGCTTTCTCCCGGTAACTGCGGACGGCTGCTATAGGTCCGTGTAAAAAGACCAAAACGGACCAGATCCTGCCTCCTCCACCCTTCCCAGGCAAATTCCAGTTGACGTTCGGCCAGTATATTATCCAAAGTAGCCCGACGGTCCGGCATTCCGACACGGGAACGGACCTGATTCAACTCTGCATCCCCGTTCCCCCCGTTACGGACCAATGCTTCACTTTTCATCAGCAAAACATCGGCATAGCGGAACAGCACAATATCATTATCCATCAGCTTCCCGTCTTTAGTCGCCGTTTTATCGATTGCATATTTCTTCATACGGGCACCCGCCACCTTCTCAAACGGTTTGCCGGATATATCCACATCGACCTTCCAGGGCAGATATTCCAACACCTGCCCGGTATCGAGCCGGACGGTATCCCCATTCAGATCAAGCACAACACCGGCAAAATAGCATTTACTGAAACGGGCATCGACCGAATCCGTATCATAACCGAAAGTCCGGAGTGCTTCAATTGTAGCGGCAGAGCCATTCTCACCGGATAATCCATAAGCCTTCGCATGATTATAATGACGGGAGCGAAACAGGTATTGCATCTGGTTCGTATAAAAATTCTTATCCATCGGAATCGTAAAGATATTCTCTACAGAGGTTTCGTTAAATACGGAAAAGTTCTCTTCATAAGTACGTGACAGTTGGTAACCAAGCACTGTTATGGAATCGCAATAAGCGATCACGGTTTTCCACGCATTCAACCGTTGACCGCCGACTTCAAAAAACACACTTTTTCCATCCGGCTGACTTCCGGTCGTCCAGTTATTATTCGTGTAAACTTCGGCATTCAAAGCCAGTTTAGCCAACAGAAAATAAGCAACCGGACGTGTCAAACGCCCGTAATAGTCACCGAGCTGGTTACTACGCTCCGCACTTAGCAACGGCGCTGCTTCCTGCAATTCTTTTACCACAAACTCAAACACTTCCTGCCGGGTACTCTGCTTTACATCTTTCATCGGAGTGGATGACGACAATACAAGCGGAACACGTCCGAACATATCCACCAGGTAATAATAATACATGGCCCGGAAAGCACGCACCTCAGCCATATAAGCCGGGATATACCGGTTGTTCGTCTGCTTATAAAATTCGTCCAGACGTTCCAAAGACTTATTGCTCAACACAATCACCTTATACAGATACTCCCAGGTCGCCCGTATGGCATCACTGCTGACACCCCATTTATGCAGAAACAAACCTTGCCAGAAACCACCGTCATACCAGTCACCGCCACGGGTAGGAAGGATCGCCTCATCCGTCGTAAAGGTATTCAGGTCATATACTCCCCGGTAAGTTCCCTGTAATCCCTGGCTATCGCTGTAACCACCTACATAATTATAAAGCGTAGCAACCGTGTTCAGGTAGACCGAAGTGGCATTATCATAGGCTTCTTCCTCCGAAATCTGATCCCGCGGATTCTCTTCCAGGAACTTACTACAGGAAAGAAAAGTAAAACCGCACAAAATATAGGATAGTAAAACTAACTTCTTCATCGCTGCTAATTATTAAAATTGAAAACTCAAACCGACCGTATAAGAACGGTAAACCGGATAATTCCGCTTATCGTCTATCCCCAGCGTATTATTCACAATATAACTATTGATCATAGGAGTCAGGCCGGAATAGCCGGTGATCGTTGCCAGATTATTGACAGAACAGGACAACCGCAGGTTCTGCACATATTTCTTCCACTTGCCCAGCGGGACATTCCATCCCACGGTCAGATAGTCAAAGTTAATGTAATCACCTTTCTCCAACCAGTAATCCGTTGCCGTCTGATCCTTTATATTCTGCTCCGGAGCACCTTGCATCACATTGTAATCGGGGAAACTGCCCATATTCATATAAGTAAGGGAAGTCCCGTTGTATATCTTATGACCGAAGGCTCCGTTTATCTGTAAAGAGACATCGAACTGCTTGTAGCGGAAACTGATATTCGATCCCAACATCGTCTTGGGAGTCGCCTGTCCGGCAATGTAACGGTCTTCGCCATCTTCCAGATTCACGCCATCGCCATTCAGGTCGGCAATCTCATATCTGTAACTGCCATCCTCCTGCTGTGTCAGTCCGATACAATGAGGAAGATAAAAGACACCTAAAGGCTGTCCGACAACCTGATAGACGATATGGTTATAACCGCCATGAAAACCTGCGCCATTCAGATCGGAGATACTGGTATATTCCGGTGCCGACATCTGTTCGCCTTTATACATGCCGCTCAGGGACAGGAGTTTGTTCTGCTGGAAAGTCACGTTGACATTGATGCTCAATTCCATATCTTTCGTTTGCAAGGGAGTAACGCCAAAACCCAGTTCGACACCGCTATTCCGCATCGAACCGAGGTTTGCCAACAGTTTATTGTAGGCAAAAGGCGGAACGCTCACATCATAAAGATAAAGCATATCGCTGGTCTTCGAATGATAATAATCGACAGTCATCAACAGACGGTTACGGAAGAAACCGACATCTATCCCTGCATTCACGGTACGTTTTACTTCCCATTTCAGGTCGGGGTTGGCATTCCGGATTACCCCCATCGTTACCGTCGGGCTACCTCCTACCGATACCACGCCATTGGGTTTCACCAGTTGCAGGGAGTTATAAGAATCGATCGCATCCTGATTACCGGAAAGACCGTAGCCGGCACGCAGTTTCAGATTATTCAGAAAAGTGAACTGTTTCATAAAATCCTCCTCCGTGATTATCCAGGCAGCCGAGACAGAAGGAAAGAACCCCCATTTATTATTCTTGCCGACTTTGGAGGAAGCATCTGCACGGGCATTGACCGTCGCCACATATTTTCCGGCATACATATAGTTGACACGTCCCAGAAAAGAACTCAACCGTGGGTCTTCATAATAAGAGTTCGTTCCCTCCCAAAGACGTACAGCCCCTGCCTGCAAATTATTATATCCGAATTTATCCGTTGAGAAATTCGTAACAGTCGTATAAAATCCGGTCAGGATATTCTTCTGAGCTTCCACCAGTCCAAGCGCATCCAGGTGATGCTTTCCCCAATCATTCGAATAACTCAGCAACAAATTACCCAACAAGTCCTCCATCTTCCTTTCTCCTTTATAGGCTTGTCCGTGCGCCCATACCGTGGTCGGCAGATACTGGGAGTTATCTATTATATTATATGTATAGGAACCGAAGGCTGAAAACTTAACCTGTTTGCTCAGATTGACCGTAAACTTCAGATGGGTATTGAAATGGGCATTCGAATCATCATCTTTCACCTCCAGCCAGGCAAGCGGATTGGTAATCTGACTGGCATTGGTTACCCCGTTCCATGCTCCGGTCTGCTCGTCCCGATGGTTCGGGAATGTCGGATTAAACGCGGCTGCCGAATAGAAAGTCTTCTGGATATCATTCAGATAACGGTTCTTTTGCAAGGAGCCGAAGACACCCAGGTCTATCTTCAACCGATCATTGAAAGCACGCTGGGCGATATCCAGTTTAACGGTAAAGTTCTGAAAATCATTTGTCCGCACCACGCCATCCCGGTCCATAACACCGAGGGAAGCACGATAGTTAGACGTTTCAGAGCCTCCTCCCAAAGCTATATGATGATTCTGCACAATCCCGGTCCGGGTTATTTCATCCGGGAAATTCGTATTATAACCCAGATCCAGTATGTCGATATTACGTTCGGAAGCCACCGCCCGGAAATCGTCTCCCGACAGCATCTTCATATTCTTATAGACAGCCTCCACCCCGAAGCTGCCATCGTAACTGATACTGAAAGCGCCGCCTTTCCCTTTCTTCGTCGCCACCTCGATCACCCCCGAAGCACCACGCGAACCGTACTGTGCCGTCTCGGAAGCATCTTTCAGGATAGTGAAACTCTCGATATCCGCCGGATAAATGGAACTAAGCGTATTCAGGTCGGAAGAAACGCCATCGATAATGACCAGCGGGTCGTTCCCTCCGGTCAGCGAAGTCGTTCCCCTCACCCGGACAGCACTTAGTGCAGCCGCCCTGTTTGCTCCGGTAGAGATACTGACCCCCGCCGCCTGTCCGCTCAAAGCGTTCAGCGAACTGGAGACAAATCCCTTGTTCATACGTTTTTCGGAAACTTTATCAACAGAACCTGACATGGTCCGCTGATTCCCCATTGCATATCCAACGGCTATCTCATCATCCAGCCGTATGGAATCAGGTACAACCGTCCTGAATGTATCCGTCGGTAACGGAGCGACCTGCGCCTGCCCTTCAATTCCCCGGACAGCTAATAAAAATATAGGAAATATGAATAAAGAAGAATAGAACTTAACCATATGCATATCGATTTAAGATTATGAACCCCTTTTCAATAAAAACTACCGACCGCAAGGGATTGTTCATAAATATAATAAATGTTTTTAAATCAATGCTTATTTCTGTAATATTACTTGTATTGGCAGGTTCAGAATTAATCAGATATGAATTTAAACTATAACATATCCCCAC